>Ga0187778_10000895_pt1 | contig 21374 bp, 19 predicted proteins | sample 1015_Q2_SP5_20_M_FD_132418 | JGI IMG/M metagenome (GOLD analysis project Ga0187778, IMG submission 132418) | Tropical peat soil microbial communities from peatlands in Department of Meta, Colombia - 1015_Q2_SP5_20_MG | ecosystem: Environmental > Terrestrial > Soil > Wetlands > Peat | place...
GTGACGCCCTCACCGCGCGCCTCCATCACCAGCATGCCGCCGTCTTCGTCGTCAGGATGGGCGACCGTGTGCATCAGCCGCGCCGTGGTGTGCAGCTTGATGAGCAGTTGCTCGAGTTCGCTGGTGCCGCGGGCGGGAGCGGGAGCGGCGTCCAGGCGCGGCGCCATGCTTGGCACGGCCAGCAGGAGGACGAGCAGCAGCGTCCATGCGGAGAACTTCCGCCGGTCTGCGCCACGCGTGAGATCGGATCGATTTTGGGTGGAGCGGGGCTTCAGCCCTGCATAATGATGCCGCCACTCCTCTCCGGCTTTAGCCGCTGAGGCGCTAGAGTTTGTCCATGCTCTCGCTTGCCTCACTTAAGAATCCCTCAGGGGCTGAAGCCCACAACTCAAGGAACGCCGTGAGTGCAGGCCTGAAGGCCTGCTCCACCCAGCCGAGTAACGAGCTATAGTCCCGGAAACCTTGGCCATCGGCGGATCTAGGGAACCTTGGTGCAAGCGGCTGCCACTGTTTTAGTGGATGGGCGCGGCGGTTGCAACCTCCTATAGCGCCCCGACCCCTGCATTCCCCGGCCATCACCATTTATACTGACTAGCTATGAACTTCTTCAGCGGGTTGGCGGCGGTGGCCAAGGGGATGGCCATCACCTTCAAGGAGATGCTCTCGCCCACCATCGTCGAGAACTATCCTGATGGTCCCGGCCCGCTGCGCGGCGCCATGTTCCAGGAACGCTATCGCGGCGTGCACGTGCTGCAGCGCGACGAGAACGGGCTGGAGAAGTGCGTGGCCTGCTTCCTGTGCGCGGCGGCCTGTCCCTCGAACTGCATTTACATCGAGGCCGCCGACAACACCGCCGAGCACCGCATCTCCGGCGCCGAGCGCTACGCCAAGGTCTATAACATCGACTACAACCGTTGCATCTTCTGCGGCTACTGCGTGGAGGCCTGCCCCACCGACGCCATTACCCACGGCCACGGCTTCGAGATAGCATCGCTCAACGCCAGCGACCTGGTCTATCGCAAGGAGCAGATGCTGGCCCCGCATCCGGCGTTTCAGGGGCAGAACGCGATGTACAGCATCAGCGGAGAGGCGCACCTGAAGGCGGAGCGGGAGCACGGTGGAGTGGGGAGATAGATTGAGCCATTGAGTGATTGGGTCATTGAGTCATTCACAGGAATGACCCAATGGCTCAATGGCCAAATGACTCAATCGCATGTCGTCTTTTCTCCAAACCGTGCGGGACCGCGTCGTCATCTACGACGGCGCCATGGGCACCAACATACAGGTGCGCCAGCCTTCGCCTGACGACTTCTGGGGCAAGGAAGGCTGCAACGAAATCCTCGTCCTGAGCCGTCCGGATATCATCCGCGACATCCACGCCAGCTTCTTCGACGTGGGCTGCGACGTGGTCGAGACCGATACCTTCGGCGCTACCCGCATCGTGCTCGGCGAGTATGACCTGCAAGACAAAGTCGCGGAGATCAACCGCGCCGCGGTGAAGATCGCTCGCGAAGCCGCCGCCGATTTCTCGCGCGGCGGCAAGCCGCGCTTCGTCGCCGGGTCCATCGGGCCGACCACCAAGCTGCCCTCGCTCGGGCACATCGGCTTCGACGACATGGCCGCCGCCTACGAGGAGCAGGCACGGGCGCTGATCGAAGCCGGCGCGGACGTGCTGCTGATCGAGACCTGCCAGGACCTGCTGCAGGCGAAAGCCGCGCTGGCCGGCGTCTTTGACGCCATGAAAAGCACGGGCAAGCGCCTGCCGGTGACGGTGCAGGTCACGATCGAATCCACCGGCACCATGCTGCTCGGCACCGAGATCGGCGCGGCGCTGACCGCGCTTGAGCCCTATGACATTGACGTCATCGGCATGAACTGCGCCACCGGGCCGCGCGAGATGAACGACGCTGTCCGCCATCTGGCCGCGAGCTCGCCCAAGTACGTCTCCGTGCTGCCCAACGCGGGCCTGCCGCAGAACGTCGGCGGGCGCGCCGTCTACCTGCTCAAGCCTGAGGAGCTGGCCGAGTATCACAAGCGCTTCATCAGCGAGTATGGGGTGCGCATTGTCGGCGGCTGCTGCGGCACCTCGCCCGAGCACCTGAAGGCCGTCGTTGATGCCTGCGCGAATCTCGAACCGGCGCGGCGCGAGGTGAAGCTTGTCGGGGCGGCGTCGAGCGCCTACACCTCGGTCCCGCTGGACCTCGATCCCAAGCCGCTGATCGTTGCGGAAGAGATGAACACCACCACTCGCGTCGAGCATTTCCGCAACCTGGTGCGGGCAGGGAAGTACGACGACATCCTCACGCTGGCCAAGCGCCTGGTGAGCGAAGGCTCGCACATGCTCGACCTCTGCTGCGCCATCGTCGGCGAGGACGAAAAGGGATACATCAGCGCGGTGCTGGAGAAGATCGCCACGCGCGTGCCCGCGCCGGTGCTGGTCGATTCGACCGAAGCTGACGTGATCGAGGCAGCGCTGAAGCGCATTCCCGGCAAAGCCATCATCAACTCCATCAATCTGGAAGACGGCGAGAAGCGCACCTCGAAGGTCCTGCCCATGGCCAAACGCTACGGCGCGGCGGTGATCGCGCTGACCATTGACGAAGAGGGCATGGCTCTCACCGCCGATAAGAAAGTTGCGATCGCCAAGCGCATCTGCCAGCTCGCCACCGAGAAGTACGGCATCCGTCCCGTCGATCTGATCTTCGACGCGCTGACGCTGCCCATCTCGACCGGCCAGCAGGAGTACCGCACCGCGGGACTGGAGACGCTCGCGGCTGTCCGGCGCATCAAGCAGGAACTGCCCGAGGTGAAGACCATCCTCGGGGTGAGCAACATTTCGTTTGGTCTGGCGGCGTATCCGCGGCGGGTGCTGAACTCTGTCTTCATGCACGAGGCGGTGGATAATGGCCTCGACATCGCCATTGTCAACTACGGCAAAATCTATCCGTTGTACAAAATACCTGAAGTAGAAGTTGAGCTGGCGCGGCGACTGATCCACTACGACACCTCCCAGGGCGATCCGCTGCAGAACTACATGAACCACTTCGCCGGCATGGAGAAAAAGGCAGAAGCGCCGACGGTCGAGGTGGAAAAGCTCTCGGTCGAGGACCAGCTCAAGTACTGCATCATCAATGGCGAAAAATCCGTCGGCCGGGACGCGCACAAGCAGTCGCTGGAGCAGGTGCTCGAATCCGCGCTCGCCACTTACACGCCGCTCGACCTTATTAATAATGTCCTGCTCGACGGCATGCGCACGGTGGGCGAACTGTTCGGCGCGCGCAAGATGCAGTTGCCGTCGGTGCTCGATTCGGCATCGGTGATGAAGCAGGCGGTGGCCTATCTCGAGCCCAGGATGGAAAAGATCGAAGGCACGCAGAAAGGCACCATGGTGCTGGCCACCGTGAAGGGTGACGTCCACGACATCGGCAAGAACCTGGTGGACATCATTCTCTCCAACAACGGCTATCGCGTGGTGAACCTGGGGATCAAGCAGCCGGCGGACACCATCATCCAGGCTGCCAGCCAGCACCGCGCCGACGCCATCGGCCTGAGCGGCCTGCTGGTGAAGTCCACGGTCGAGATGAAGTACGTCATTCAGGACCTGGAGCGCCAGGGGCTGAAGTTCCCCGTCATCTGCGGAGGCGCGGCGCTCACCCGCAAGTACGTGGAAGACGATCTGCGACGCGAGTACTCCTCCGCCGTGTTCTACGCCGATGATGCCTTCGCCGGCCTGAACCTGATGAAGGACCTGTGCGCCACCGACGGCCAGCGCGAAGAGCGCTTGGCTGAAGGCCGTACGGTGAAGGAGTTCGTGAAGAAGGCTGCCAGCGCGGGCGAAAGCGAAGTCGCGGCGACCCGCTCCACCGCCGTGGCCGAGATGGTCGAGATCCCCGCAGCAGCGTTCTACGGTGTGCGCGTTAAGAAAGACTTCGACCTGCGCGAGGTCTTCCTGCACATCAACGAGACGGCGCTGTTCAAGAACCAGTGGCAGCTCAAGACCGCCTCGCAGTCGGACTACGCGCGGCTGGTCGAGGAGAAGTACCGGCCCATCCTGCGCGACCTGGAAGAAGAGGTGATCCGCCAGGGCTGGTTCCAGCCGCAGGCCGTCTATGGGTGGTTCCCCTGCCAGAGCGAAGGGAATGACGTGGTCATTTACGACCCTGAAGCTTTGGTGAAGGGAGATTTGGTGAAGGGGCACGGCTTCAGCCGTGCCGACAAGGCTGGCAACAATTCCGGGGCTTTAGCCCCGGAGAGAACTCTCCGTGAGATCCAGCGATTTACCTTCCCGAGACAGAAGGAAGGACGCAAACTCTGCATCTCCGACTTCTTCGCGCCGCGCAATTCCGGCCGCGTGGATGTGATCGGCCTCTCGGTGGTCACCATCGGCGAGCGCGCATCGCACGAGACCGCCCGGCTGTTCGAGTCTGGCGAGTACACCAGGTATCTCTACCTGCACGGGCTGAGCGTGGAATCAGCGGAGGCGCTGGCCGAGCTGCTGCACAAGCAGATGCGCGCCGAGCTGGGCATAGCGGGTGACGATGCCCCGCGCATCAGCGATCTGTTCCACCAGAAGTACCGCGGCTCGCGCTATTCGTTCGGCTATCCCGCGTGTCCGAATCTTGAAGACCAGACCAAGATCTTCGCGCTCCTCCATCCCGAGGAAGCGATCGGCGTCCGCCTGACCACGGGCTTCCTGCTCGAACCGGAGCAAAGCACTTCGGCCATCGTGGTGCACCATCCCGACGCGAAGTATTTCGTGGCATAGGTTCCTCCTCTGGAGGCACGTTCCTACTAAGCTAGAAGCTGTCATTCTTCCGCCGACCGAAGGGAGGCGGGAGAATCTGGCGAAATCGGCTGCGCAACCGGTTCAGGCGGCGCAGGCATTCTCGTCAGATCCTCCGCTCGGCTTCGCCTCGCGAAGGATGACAGCATTGTGTGAATCAGGATGGGCCGCGGAATGCGCGGTCACTTCTTGAACAGCCGTTCGAACGCCTTGCGCGCGTCTTCCGGGCGGCTGACGCCGGCTGAAGTGGTCTCGCGCTCCACGCGCACCCGCATTGAGAAAAATGTGCACTGGTTGGCGGCGTCCTTGCGCGCGATGCGCTCTGGGATGGGCTGCTGGCACTCGTAGCGGGCGGAGGTGTCGAAATACGTGCACTGCTTGCAGCAGTGCAGCGATCCGCCGCACTGCGAGCACTGTCCCGAAGATTCGTCGAGCGGCTGGACCAGCGCCCCGCACAGCGCGCAGCGGGTGGTAGTCCGCGACGCGGGCATCTGGATGTGGCGTGGCTCGTCTTTTGGGCGTTTGGGCATGGGGAGGAAGCGGCAACGTCATTCTACGCTTGGCCTTCGTGCGACCTCAACCGGCACAAATCCGCCAGGAGACCACTCTGCGCAGATCACAGCGACGTGTGCTCTGTATCATTGCGGCTGGCCGCGATGTCAGGCAGTAATCTCAGCATCCAGGAGACAGGGAGGGAAGCCTATGCGATCAAGTCTTGCCGTTGCGGTGTTCGTAGTGGCCTCGATGTTCGATCTCCATGCGGCCAGTCTGGCGGGGGTGACCCTGCCGGACACGGTGCAGGTCGGGGGCAAGACCCTGGTGCTCAATGGCCTGGGATTGCGAAAGAAGTTCGTGGTGAAGGTGTACGTCGCGGGGCTCTACCTTGAACAGAAGTCCTCGGACGCTGACGCCATCGTCAAGGCCGAGGCGCCCAGGCGGATCGTCATGCAGTTTGTGCGCGGCGTGAGCAAGAGCCAGTTGGCGGATGCATTCAACGAGTCGTTCGACAACAATACGCCCGATGCCAGAAAAACCATGAAGGCTGACATCGACCGTTTGCTCGATGCGCTCGAGCCCGTCAAGGAGGGCGACCAGATGGTCTTCACCTACATCCCCGGCACGGGCACGACCTTCGCCATCAACGGCAAGGAGAAGCTGACCATTGCCGCTCCGGCCTTCGGCCAAGTGCTCTTCTCGGTGTGGCTGGGGCCAAAGCCGCCGACTGCGGATCTGAAAAAAGGGATGCTCGGGCAGTAGCCGTCATTCGCATGAGCTGTAGCGTTCCTTGGCCAGGCGCCTATCCCTGCCTCGCACCTGTTAATCGGCAGGCCAGTTTGCCACTGGCCTAAAGTCACGTAACACAAAGGCCAATGGTTTGATACCGTCTAAGTGCCGGGGCCGGGGACGCTTAGAGAGAGGCAACCCCATCCGCCCCCGCTTCAACCCGGTTGTGTCCGCACACGAGGAAGGCGAGTGATGGAACCGCTCCGCGAGTTGCGCGTTCCCATGCAACTGGAGGTCCGCGTGTGGGGCATGGATGTCGCGGGCAAACCCTTCTTCCAGAACGCGCGCACCATTGAGGTCAGCGCCAAAGGGGCGCGGCTGGCGGGCGTCACCTGCCCGAACCGCATTGGCGAAGTCATCGGCGTGCAGCACGGAAGCCAGAAGGCGCGCTTTCGCGTGGTGTGGATCGGGGAGCCGGACACGGCGGAACAGGGCCAGATCGGCATTGCCTGTCTCGATCCCGACAAATGCATTTGGGCGGAGGCCCTGCAGGAAACCGCACGGAAGCCGGAGGTCCCCAGCCAGGACCTGGCGCCGCCCGCGCCCCTGCCGGCTGAGGCCGGCGGCGAGTTTCGTGGCGAACGACGCCGCTATCCGCGTTACCAGTGCAGCGGTGGCGTGCAGATAAGCAAAGAAAACGCGGGCCCTCCCGTATGGGTGAGACTGGGCGACATCGGCCTGGGCGGATGCTACGTGGAGACCATGTCCCCGCTCCCGGTGCAGACCAATGTCGAATTGGTAATCCATCTCGACGACATGAAAATTCATGGGCGGGGAAAGGTGCGAACGTCGCATCCCACCATAGGAAATGGGATCGCCTTCACGCAAATGCTGGCAGACGATTGGCTGCGCCTGCATCAGCTTATTGCCCGCCTGGCCGAGGCGGCGCCTCGTCCCGGGACCGCTCTCGCCAATGCGGCCGCTGCGGCTGACATCACGCCGCAACTGGAAGCTCTGTTGCAGCTTCTGGAAAGAAAAGGTGTGCTGACTCGGAATGAGTTCCTGGCGGAACTGACTGCGATCAAACCGCGCTCGCGCGGGTAACGAAGCCGCCTTCCGCTCGCTTGCCGATCGTCCCTCTTCACGTATTGCGTACAGTCGAATAGACTGCTAAGGCTGGCCAGGGCCGGAGGCAAGTCGGGCTAGTTCCCTCTCACTTGAAAGGGAGGCGGTCCCGGCCAGCTTTTCAAGCAGCGCGCTTCCACGCTGCCGGTTCCAAAAACCCTCCGCGAAGTTCCCGCTCGCGACACTTGAACGCTGGTGAGGTGTCATGCTGGGCAAATTGTCATCGCGTGAGCGTCGGTTGATTTGCGTCCGCGGGCTGGCTCTCGGCCAACTTCAGCTCTGTTTTCTGAATCATCTGCGACCACAGGGAATCCGGATCTGAATTGAAGACTGCTCCGGTATCCGCGGGAAAGATGAACCACGCGCCCAGCTCCACTTCTCTCCGCAGTTGCTCGTTACTCCATCCGGCGTAGCCCAGATAAACATGAAAGACGCCGGGGTCGGGCCGGGCCGAGATGGCCTGTTCGAAGACGTTCTTCCTGGAAATCAGGTAAACCGCTCCGAAAATGTGCTCCGCTCCTTCCAGCTTGGCCGGCGACTGGAGCAACGCAAACACCGTTGGTTTTTCGACCGGACCGCCGAGATAGACCGGGTCGGAACGGTCCTTGGCCGCCTTGAGCCCCTCCAGCACTCGTGAGAGCGGAACATGCGAGCGCCGGTTGAGAATCAGTCCCACCACCCCTTCGGCATCGTAGTGAACCAGCAGCACGACCGTTTCGACGAAATTCGGGTCGCCGAGCTCCCGGCTGGCCACCAGCAACTTTCCTGCGCCCAGATCTTTGGTGTTCTTGGATTGGACGGGAAGAAAAAGGGCCGGCGTGACCTCGTTCTGTTCGAATGTCCTGACCCGGTGCGATCGGTCTGGCTGGTTGGCTGCCGGGCCCGCGTACCCGAGCGACCCGTCGGGGGCAAGCGCGGGATCGCTTAATGTTCTCACCGTCGCGAAGGCAACCATGATGGCCAGCAGGGTGAAAAAGCACAGTTTGCGCAGAGACATGGTTGCTCTCCTCGCGGGGAATCACGGCTCCTGGTTGCGAATGCCCTCGCGCGACAATCGGAATTATAAGGCTGGCGGATACGTCCGCGGCCTTCCGGCGCAGGGCCGCGGGCTTCTCCTTGGCCGCGGGGGTGGCTACAGCGCGCCGCTGGTCACTCGCCGGCGAGACACGGAACGCACAGGTTTCTTGATCGTAAGCTGTACGGGCATTTTGTGCTGTGGTGCGTGCGGCTCGTGGCTCTTGCGCACCATCCAGGCATCCAGAATGCTCTTCTTGAACTTCCAGCGGTTGCCCAGCTTGAAGGCAGGGACGCTCTCCTCGGAGACATACTTGTAGAGCGTGTCCGGAGTGACCCCCAGATACTGCGCCGCTTGTCGCAGGTTCATTACTTCCCGAGCTTCGGCCACCGTGCTTCCCCTTTCCGACTCGCCGCACTCTGAGCGGACACTGAGCGCATCGGCATGTCACGCTGAGAGCGGTCTCGCAAGAGAACATGAAGGCGCTTCACACACTTGCCCTCGTGGTTCGGGAGGGCTGTCCAGGGCGCCCGCAGGGCGTTTATCTGGACCAATCAAGCGTCACTTCGGCTTGAGCTTCAGTTTGTCCTTGTTCTTCTCGAGGAAGGTTCGCAGGTGCGGAGCGGCGTCCAGCAAACGGACCCACTGCTCATAGTAGAGGGTCACCGGAAAACGGCCGAGACCGTACACGCTGACGCCTCCTTTCTCGCCGACTCGGAATTCCAGGCTACCGGCCCGCTCGCTCTTGCGCTCCAGTTCCGCCACCCGCGCCTTCAACTCCTCATAGCTCGGTTCCGCCATTGCGATCTCCTTGGGAGGGTAAGATTATCCGATATCGGCGGGCGCGTCACTGCGGACGTTATAGACTGTTGCCATGAAGCCGGAGCCCATCCCCGTCCGCCGCATGAAGACCTACACCGGGGCCACCGGCTACGTTTACCAATACTACTTCGTGGGCAAGCGGCCGGCGGCGCCGCCAGCGGAGGGCCCGGCCATCGAGTTCATCTTTGACGTTACCGCCGACCGTAAGACGACCTTCGCAACCAGTGTTTTCTTCAAGCTCGAGGCGCTACGCGCCTGGGGCGCGGCTCACGGCCGCGAACTCACCGAGACGGAACAGTATGCCGCCGCCAAGATGCGCCTGCTGCGCGCCTTCGACGAGATCGAGCACATGATCGAGCACGGGCGCCGGCTGGTAGTGGACGGAGAGAACATCGAGGAACTGCTCGAGCCGCTGGGAATCGGGTGAGCAGGGCATCAGGCGATTGATGCTTCCATCGCTCCTGCCCGTGGCTTGTACTGGACACGGTTCCAGAGCGTAGCTGGTATCGATCCTCCCGACGACAAAGCCCGACCCTGACTGCCTTCGACCGTCGGGCAACGATGGCTGTCGAAGAATCCCCATATCAGTGCCTACGCCTTGCGCCGAGGGCAGTGCAGATTCTGTGTTAGCGAAAACCCCTGTTTACGCCAACTGACAACCAACCCAACCAAAAAGTTACTGCAGCTTCGCGTGTTCCGCCTTGGCTTCTTTCAGGATGGAGATGTCGGGGTCGGCGTCTTTCCAGAGGGTTAGGAAGATAAACAGCGAGGGCACGCGCTCACTGTGGGACGCCAAGACGACGCATCAGATCGGCATAGCGCGGATCGGAGCGAATACTATCGAAGAAAGGTCCCCGAATGAACGAGGGCATTAGCACATCCTGCTCGCGGTAGGCCTTCTCCAGCCATTCGAAAGTCTTGTCCTTATCCCCCAACACTGCGTATAGCCCTCCGATGAAAAAGGGCTTGGTATCCGCCATATGCGTGACGTAGACATCTGCATGAATGCGTGACTTCAGCAGTGCTTCCCGGCCCGAGCCGTCGAGAATGCCCGTGAGCCTGGAATCTGATTTGACGAGCTCTTCCGCTGCTCGCTGATATTCCCCTTTGATGGTGTAGTAGTCACCAAGATAGAGGTGAGCTGCCCGCGAGTTGGGATCGAGCTCGAGCGCCTTCCGATATTGTTCCACCCCCTCTTGTTCCCGATTTGCGATGATCAGGATCAAGCCATAGTTCACTATGATAATGGTGGCGAAGGGATCGATGTCTAAGGCCTGCTTGAACTCACGGATGGCACCATCCACCCGACCAGTTGATAAAAGCACGCTCAGCCCATAGAAGTAGTGCGCATTCGCGTATCCGGGCTTCAGTTCAATGGCGCGCTTAAACTCGCGCTCAGCCTCGAGCCAGCGGCGCTGGTCGGCTCGCAGCGCCGCATAAGACGAGTGAGCTTCTGCCAAGTCCGGAGCCAGTTGCAAAGCTCGCGTCGCAGCCGCTTCCGCCTTGGGTAGGGCCTCGGCGGACGTGTGGAGACCGTATCCTGTGCTAACCTCGTACGCATCGGCCAAACCCACGTAAGCCAGAGCGTAGTTCGGGTCCTTCTGGATTGCCTGCTGGAAGTAATCAATACTTTCCCGCACGTCCTGATCGGTTCTCTTATTCCAGTGAAAGCGCCCTTTGAGATAGAGCTCATAAGCTTCCGAGTTTCCGGTGCTGGTGCCGGCGAGAGTCTTGGCTTGTTCGCCCGTCAGTCTGGACCGCAGCTTCATCGAGATGTCTCGCGCAATCTCTCCTTGCAGGCTCGAGGCGTCGGCCAGTTTCCGCGTGTATTGCTCGCCCCAGATCTGTGAACCGTCGCTCACCCGGACCAGGTCCGCCTGAATGTTGATCTCATCTCCGCGCTGCTTGAGGTTTCCAGTGAGCACCGCCTGCACGTTGAGCGCTTGCCCAATCTGCCTCACATCCTCTTGCTTACCTTGGAAGCGAAAAACAGTGCTTCGCGCCATGACCCGCATCCCAGGCAGTTGCGAGAGGTTGTTGATCACCCCTTCGGTGATGCCGTCGCTCAGGTAATCCGTATTCGGGTCGGCTGTGGAATTGACGAAGGGCAACACGGCCAGAGAATCGATCTGCTCAGTGCTGCGGCTGCGGATAACGAACACCGCCGCTACTGCAACTGCGGCAATGAGAACTACGCCCGCAGCCAGCGCGACCCACCGCTTGGGGGACTTCGTCGCGGGGATGGTTACGGCACTCGTAGCGCTTGCTGGGGCCACCGGAACCTGTCTCGCACTGCTGCTCGGGGCTGTCGGCGCTGGTTCGGGGGCGATGGCAACGGCGGCCAAGCGTCCCGATTCGGTCTCGCGCTTCAGTCGCTTGAGTTCGGCGCGCAGGTCGGAAGCACTCTGGTAGCGGAGGTCGCGATCCTTTTCGAGTATCCGAGCGAAAACACGTTCCAACTCCGGCGGCAGATCCGGATTCAGACGCACGGGCGGCGTCGGCTGGCGATTCATAATCGCATCGAAAATCATGCCCGAGGTCTCACCCCGGAAAGGCAGCGTGCCGGTCGCCATCTCGTACAGCACAACCCCGCAGGAGAACAGGTCGGAGCGCGCGTCCAGTTCCTTCCCGCGCACTTGCTCGGGGGACATGTAAGCCACAGTACCCAGCGTGCTACCGGGGCTGGTCAGGTGTTCCTCGCTGACCGCGGTGGCCGCCGTTGCATCCATACCTGCGGCTTGCACCTTTGGCTCCAGGACCTTGGCAAGCCCGAAATCCAGCACCTTCACCTGACCGCGTTCGGTGACAAAGATGTTTGCCGGCTTAATGTCGCGATGAACGATGCCCTTGGTGTGGGCGGCGTCCAGTGCATCTGCGACCTGGATCGCCATATCAAGCAGGGTTTCAGTATCGAGTGGTCGTCCGGTGATCCGGTGCTTCAGCGTGGTGCCATCCAAGAACTCCATTGCGATGAATGGCTGCCCCTGGGATTGCCCGATCTCGTAAATAGTGCAGATGTTCGGGTGATTGAGTGCGGATGCCGCCCGCGCCTCCCGGCGAAAGCGTTCCAGCGCCTGGGGGTCTTGGGCAACGTCAGCTGGGAGGAACTTGAGAGCGACGAAACGACCGAGTTCCCTGTCCTCGGCCTTATAGACGACACCCATCCCGCCGCCGCCCAGTTTCTCGACGACGCGGTAGTGCGAGATGGTCTGGCCAATCATGTGAGAAAGGCAGCGTCTGGAGGCGCTAATCGTAGGGCTGCTGAATACCCCAAGTCAATGAAAGGCATCGAGAAAACGTGCGAACCGCGGATAGTTAGTGAAAAATCGTCTTTTCGCTAACAACGGGGTTGCACCGGGAGCGGTGCAGAATCGTAGGCCGCGGAAATTCCGTTTTCACAGATTCTCAATTAGCGAAGAGCCCTGTTATCGACAACTGGTCGCGTTGACACACTGTGCTGACACGACGGCTACCGGCAGCTTCTGGAGTGTTTCCTGTCGCCATGAATTTCCACAAGATATCAACTGAATCTTCCCGCCATTTGTGACCTGCGTCACCGCCTCCCGAATCATTGTGCGCTCTCCTGACAAGATGTGATTTCGTCGCCACGAGAGCACCTAATTGGGATGTGGGGAGAATGGCGGACAGCATGTCCGAAGCCACCCTTGGGAACCCTTTGTATGACGCTGGCCTCGTGCTTGCCGTAGAGAGGCGCAAGACCGGCGCTGACGTTCACGAGATCAACAACCTGTTGGAAGAGTACAAGGCGCATGCTGGCGGCTTCCAAGGGTACTGTCCGGAGTGCCCGGAGAAAGCCTTGGAAATCGCCGAAATCTTTCGCGTGTGGTTATCTGGCAGGGCAAAGACCATCAAGGCTGCCAAACGTGTTGTCAGGAACCGCAGAGTTAGGTACCAGCGCCCAGCCTAGGCGTGCCAGCCCGGACTCGTTCCCCGAACATTACACGCTACTTTCGCCGTGGGAATTCGGCAGTGATGACAGTCCCAGAGTCAGGGGGGTCACGTAGTTGTTGATGAATTTCCATCTCCATAACCGATCTGGCACCGTCGCCGGGCGGAAATCCACCGCCCCATGATGCTGCTGGCCACGCTGAGCATCATCCCTGAATCAGGGGCAGGATGATTGGCGAAAAATCCATATCGCTAACGACGATTTTGCACCAGAAGCAGTGCAGATTCTCAGTTAGCGAAAACCCCCGCTATCAATAACTGGGAGCGACCCCAGGGACGGAAGCACGTGCTAGGCGACGTACTTGACATTAGCCTGTTAACGATCTCAAACAAAGTTCTTGACTGTATAAGCATTACGCGTATTGTGCTCCCGTTCAGCCGAACCCTCCTGATGAAGACTGAAAAACCAGCCCTCGTTCGCAAATCACAAGGAGTTGCAAAATGTTTCGAGCATTGTTTTTGTCGTGTCTGTGGGTCTGTCTGGCCGCCACAGCGGCCATGGCACAAGACCCAGTGCAGGTAGACCCGAAGCACAACAAAGTGGAGGTCGACAATGATCAAGTGCGTGTCCTGCGCTTCCACTTGGGACCGAAGGAAAGCACCCCTATGCACGAGCATCCTGCGATGGTGCTGGTCGCCTTAACCAACGGTCACACCAAAGTCACCAGCGGGGACGGCACGGTTCGGGAGGGCACGCGTAAGGCTGGAGAGGTAGTCTATCGCCCAGCCCTAAAACACGCGGTGGAGAATCTCACTAACGAAGAATACGAAATGATTGAGGTCGAGCTAAAGGCCCCGCCAGCAGCGAAAAAATGAGACGCCCGTGCTGCTGTTGCCGCATGCCAACACCACTGCCGATAAATCCCCATCTCACTAACTGGGTTGGATCTACGCGCCAAACCTGGGGGAGGATCGGCCCGTGTGACCATGCTCACACCCGCCTGTGACCGCGGACCTACTGTCCGCAGACGCCCGTCAACTACTATAATTTGTTGATTCATGCGCGCCAGGAGACCCTGGGGGGGTGGGCCGGGACGCGGCGGAAAATACAACCTTATGCCCCTGTTCTGGTTGCGAGTCGCGGTGGGCTTTTACGGCCTGGGGCTGCTCTATGCCCTGCTGGCCCTGGCCCGCCGCCACGACATCATCTCCCGCATCATCATGCCGGTGATCGGCATCGGCTTCGTGCTGCACTTTGTCTCCCTCACCGAGCACTACGCCAACGTGGGCCGGCTGATGCCGGATTCGATCCACACCTCGGAGTCGCTGCTGGCCTTCCTCATCATGGTGTTCTTCACCGGGGTATACATCCGCTATCGGACGACCGCGCCGGGGATCTTCGTCTTCCCACTGGTCTTTCTGCTGACCTTCTCGGCCGCGGTCGGGCTGAAGCCGCCGCAGTTCACCTCGCCGGTGCTGCGCAGCGGGTGGATCATCGTGCATGTTGCGCTGATTTTCACCGGCTACGCGGCGCTATTCTTCAGCTTCGCCGCCAGCCTGCTCTACTTGCTGCAGGAGAAAACTCTCAAGTCAAAGCATGCGGTGGGGTTGATGTCGCGGCTGCCGGCGCTCGAAGTCATCGACCAGATGGGCTACCGCTCGCTCCTGCTGGGGTTTCCCTTTATGACCTTTGGGATCGTGGCGGGGTCGGTGATCGCGCAGGCGGAGTTCGGAGCCCATTACTTCCTTGATCCCAAGATCGTGCTCTCGTTGCTGATGTACGCGGTGTACATGCTGCTGGTGTACACGCGCTGGAACAACGGCTGGCGCGGAAGGAAAGCGGCGTATCTTTCCACCTTCGCCTTCCTGGCGGCCATCCTGGCCTGGGCGGCGAATTATGTGAGCGGAGTACACAGGTTTATCGCCCCATGAACCGCTTCCTGCTGATCGGCGTGAACCACAAGACGGCGCCGGTCGAGGTGCGCGAGCGCCTGGCCATCCCTGAATCGCGCCTGCCAGAAGCCACCAAGCGGCTGGCCGGGCATCCCGGCATTGAGGAAGCGATGATCGTCTCCACCTGCAACCGGGTGGAGCTGGTGGCCCGCGCCCAGAACGGCACCGCCGATCTGCGTGGTTTTATCCGCGAATACTTTCAGGTCGAGCCCTGCACAGTGGAGCAGCACCTCTACGAATATCGAGCGGGCGACGCGGTACGCCATCTCTTCCGCGTGGCCGCAAGCCTCGATTCCATGGTGGTGGGCGAGCCGCAAATCCTGGGACAGGTGAAAGAGGCTTACGCGGTGGCGCGCGGCGTGGGCGCCGTCAACTCGCACCTGGACGCGCTGGTCACCCGCGCCTTCGCCGTGGCCAAGCGGGTGCGCTCGGAAACCGCCATCGGAACCTCAGCCGTGTCAGTGGCTTCGGTAGCGGTGGAGCTGGCGCAGAAGATCTTCGGCTCTCTCGAAGGACGCGCCGTCTACCTGATCGGCGCGGGAAAGATGAGCGAGTTGGCAGCCCGCCACCTGCTCTCGCACGGCGCCGGCGCCATCTTCGTCGCCAACCGCACCTACGAGAAGGCGCTGGAGATGGCTGGGCGCTTCCACGGAGAGGCCATCCACTTCGACAAGCTCTACGACACCGCCGACAAGGCCGACATCGTTATTACCTCCACCGGCGCGCCGCACGCCATCTTCCGGCGCGAGCACGGGGAGCGCTTCCTGGCTCGGCGGAAGAACCGTCCCATGTTCTTCATCGACATCGCGGTGCCGCGGGACGTGGATCCGGCGATGAACGAGCTGGACGGCATCTTCGTCTATGACATCGACGATCTGCAGCAGGTGGCGGCGGCGCACGTGGCCGACCGCAAGAAGGAAGCGGCGCACGCGGAAGAAATTATTAACACCGAGGTCGAGCGTTTCGCGGCGCGGTTGCAGAGCAGCGCCGTGGTGCCCACTATCGTCTCGCTGCAGGAACACCTGGAGAACATACGCCAGGCGGAAGTGGAACGCCTGCGCGGGCGCTTCGGTCAGACCACTCCAGAGCAGGATGCGGCCATAGAAGCCCTTACGCGCGGCATCATCAACAAAATTCTCCACACTCCCATCACGACGCTGAAGAGCGCGGCTCGCGACCAGGGGGAAGGTCCCCTGGTGGAGCTGGTCCGCCGCATCTTCAATCTGGAAGACAAGGCCAAGTCTGCCGGCAACGGCGGCAAGGACTAGATGGCCAGGCTGCGCATCGGCTCGCGCGGGTCGCAACTGGCCTTGTGGCAGGCCAATCACGTCTCCGGCCTGCTGCGCGAGCGCGGGCACGAAGTCGAGATCGAAGTCATCAGGACCACCGGCGACAAAATCACCGAAGTCGCGCTGGCGCAGGTCGGCACCAAGGGAATGTTCACCAAAGAGATCGAAGAGGCGCTGGCGGAAGGGCGCGTGGACCTGGCCGTCCATAGTTTGAAAGACCTGCCCACGGAACTGGCATCTACGTTTACGCTGGCCGCGGTGATGAAGCGGCAGGACCCGCGCGATGCATTCCTCTCCCTGCGCTACGAGCGCTTCACCGCTCTTCCCCAAGGCGCGCGGGTGGGCACCAGCAGCCTGCGGCGGCAGGCGCAGATCAAGTCGGTGCGGCCCGACCTTAACATCTTTCCCTTGCGCGGCAACGTGGATACGCGGCTGCGAAAACTGGAAAGCGGAGAGTTCGACGCCATCATCCTGGCTGCCGCCGGCCTCAATCGCTTAGGCCGCACTGAGCGCGTACGCGAGGTGCTACCGCTAGACGTGCTGTGTCCTGCTGTGGGGCAGGGAGCGCTGGGTATCGAAGCACGAGCGGACGATACGGCCACGCTCCAGGAGCTGGCATTCCTTGACGATCGCGCCGCGCGACGCGCCACGGCAGCCGAGCGTGCGCTTCTTCGGACTCTCGGCGGCGGTTGCCAGGTGCCCATCGGAGCGTATGCTGAAGCTGTGGACGGCGCGCTGCGGCTCACCGCGGTCGTGGCCCAGCCTGATGGTTCCGAAGTACTGCGCGACCAGCAGACCGGGAACGACCCCGAAGAGCTGGGGATGCGCGTCGGCAGAGCGTTGCTGGCGAGCGGCGCTGATGGCATCTTACGAGCGGTGTATGGCGAGGCGGCGGCTGCGCCGCAACAACCATGAGCGGCAAGTCCCATCCCAAACATGTGCACACAGCCAAGCCGTTGGCCGGCGAGCGTGTACTCGTCACGCGCGCCAAAGACCAGGCCGGCAGCCTGGCCGCGGAACTGGAAGCGCTAGGGGCGACGGTCATCGAGATTCCCTCCATCGAGATCCGTCCGCCAGCTTCTTTCGCAGCGCTCGACGCCACGCTCAACAACATCGAGAACTACGACTGGCTCATCTTGACCAGCGTCAACGGGGTCGAGGCGCTGTTTGCCCGCATGGAAACGCTGGGATTCGGTCCCGAGAAGCTGCTGCACCTCAACATCGCCGCTATCGGCCCGGCGACCGAAGAAGCGATCGAAGTGCACGGCCTGCCGGTGGACGTGGTGCCGGAGAAATACGTCGCAGAGTCGGTGGTGGCGGCTCTGTGGGAGCAGGTACGCGGCAAGCGTGTGCTGCTGGTACGCGCAAAGGTCGCGCGGGACGTGATTCCGGAGGAACTGCGCAAGGCGGGCGCGCGGGTACACGTGGTCGAAGCCTATGAGACGGTCGCGCCGGAGGAGTCGCGCGTGCGCTTGCAGAAAGCGCTCTCTGATTCCCGCCAACGCCCAACGGCGATCACCTTCACCAGCTCATCCACGGCCCGGAATTTCATGGCCCTGCTCGGTTCGGACGAACCGGCGAAAGCCCTGCATGGCATCAGCATCGTTTCCATCGGCCCGGTGACCTCGGCCACGCTGCGCGAACTGGGCCTGCCCGTGGATGTTGAGGCCAAGGAATACACCATCCCCGGGCTGGTGAGAGCCTTGGCCGGGCGAAAACAGCAGCCGATGTAGAAACGCAGCCTGCCAGCCGCGCCGACGTGCCGTCTCGACACGAACTTGCCTCTGAACAGGCGCACCTCATCATTGTAGAGACGCAGCATGCTGCGTCTCTCCATGGTTCCTTGGTTTCTAGATTTTGTCCGGGCGAAGTTCGTCGTGGTCCCACTCGCGGGGATTGTGCGGCGTAATCCCAGCCGCGCCAACGTGTCGTCTCGACACGAACTTGGCTCCGAACAGGCGCACCTCTACATGAGTTGTTACAGCGTGGGCGGCTTCAGTTCGTCTCGAAAGGTCACTTTCCCGACTGTAGAAACGCAAACGCAGCATGCTGCGTCTCTACGATAAGTTCTAGCGCGGGCCCTCAGAAGTGGTCGTCGTGGCGGGCTTCAACCGAGCAACAGTCGGCGGCGCTGCCGGAAATGCGTCCCCAGGCGCTGGTCTGCCAGTTATCGCGATGGCGAGCCGGCGGGAACCAGCCCGGTAGGGCGAAGTGCAGGTAGCGTCCGAGCGAGATGACGTAAGGTTCGTACATACCTCGCAGCTCTTCCAGCTTGGCGTCGGCGGCGCGGCCGTCTTCCAGCTTCCAACCCGCTTCCGCCAGCGCCGTGCGCAGTTCGGACACCTGCTCTGCGGGTAACCGGTCGGGCCCATGGCTGGGGGCGGCGCTGAAGATCTGCGCCAGGTCCACTACCGCGTGCCGGGCGATGGCGAAAGTAAGCTGGGCCTGGCGCCGCGGCATGTTCTCAATGCCGACGATCACCAGCGCGCAGGCATCGAGGATGGTGGTCAGCGCCGCCAGCCAGTTCTGGTTGTCGTGCTGCGAACGAAAATAGCAAAGCACCGGATACGAGAGGTGGCTCTCCAGCAGATCGGCCGACCAGCGTTCCCAGTCGCGCAACCATTCCAGCAGCGCTTCCCGTCCATGATCGGAGGCATGCCGCCGCAGCAGCTCGACCGCCGAGGGCGGCGAGCCGGCGCGCGCGTCCAGCAGGGTGATGTTGACCTCGCGGCGGGAGGACGCCTGAAAGATCGTGGGCAGATAGCCGATCACCATGGCCAGAAAACCGAAGCCCAACCCTCCTTCTAATACCGTGAGGGCGTGGGCCAGCCGGCTGCGCGGGATGACATCACCCAGGCCCAGAGTGAAGAACGTGGTGCCGCTCATGTAGAGGTCAGTCCAGAAGCCGGCAGGCAGGCCCGGGCTGGAGACGTACAGACTCGATCCCGCAGCCCAGTGAAACAGGGCGAAGCCGATTATCAGCAGCGCCGCCCAAGCTGCCAGCAATCCCAGCAGTGACAAGGGGCCGAAATAGCTGAGGAAGGATTCGCGCCGCTTCACCGGCTGTACTCTGCCCAGCAGCATGGACCAGGGCATCCAGGTAGCGCGATAGAACAAGCGCGTGAAGCGGAAATGGCGCGTGACGCGGCGCGGCAGGACGACGGTCTCGAAGGCCTCCCAGAGCACGGCCACGACGATCACGATTCCTGCGGCGCCGGCCAATCCGTGCATTGGTGCTCCTTACGAGAGGTCAGAACAGATCCGCGATTGATGCATCGCAGCGGGTGAAGGGGCACGGCTTCGAGCCGTGCCGCTAATGCGCGACTTTAAAACAGGCCTTTAGGCCCTGATGGAACTTACTCAGCGGCTAAAGCCGGATTCCTACCAGGCCCGTGTGGCACGCCTAAAGGCGTGCCCCTTCACTTGTCCCACACCAACACCCGTCTAGCGCGCGGGCTCGCCCGTCTCGAGCGGCGTGACGGCGACCTCCAGCTTCTCGGCGCCGCGCAGCACTACCAGACGGGTCAGCGCGCCGATGCGGACGTCGGTAAGCAGGCGCTGCAGATCGTCGATGCCGGCGACGCGCTGGCCATCGAGCGACACGATGATGTCGCGCTCGCGCACACCCGCCTCGGCTGCCGGACTTGCCGGCTCGACCGAGAGCACGAGGATGCCGCGCTCTTGCTCCAGCGCGTGGAAGCGTACCACGTTGCGGGGCAGGGAAATGGTCTGCCCCACCACGCCAATGTAGCTGCGCTTGATGCGGCCGTCGCGGATAAGCCTTCCGGCGACGAACTTGGCCGTGTTGATGCCGATGGCGAAGCAGATGCCCTGCGCCGGGCGGATGGTGGCAGTGTTCACGCCCACCACGCGGCCGTCCGAGGTCACCAGCGGCCCGCCGGAGTTGCCGGGATTGAGGGCGGCATCGGTCTGGATGATGTCGTCGATCAAGCGGCCGGAGCTGGAACGCAGCGAGCGACCGAGCGCGCTGACCACCCCGGCGGTCACGCTGGATTCAAAGCCCAGCGGATTGCCGATTGCGATCACCAGTTGCCCCACGCGCACCTGCGCCGAGTCGCCCAGCTCGGCGGCGGTGAGATCGGGAGCATCGACGCGCAGCACCGCCAGATCAGTGCCGGGATCGTCGCCGATAAGCGTGGCCGGATAGCGGCGGCCGTCCCCCAGCGATATGTCGATGCGGCCGGCGCCGTGGACCACGTGCGAGTTGGTCAGCAGGAAGCCGTCGGGAGTGAACACGAAACCGGAACCGCCGCCGCGGGCCTCGCGTGGACCCTGGGGCGTCTGGAGGCGGTGGCGAACTTCCACGTTGACGACGGCAGGGCTGGCTTTATCAGCCGCTGAAACCACAGCTTGCGAATAGGCGTCGAGCAGACCTTGATCGTCCAGCGTCTGCGGACCGGAAAGGAACTCGACCGAGTGCATGAGCAATGGATGCGGGAGGGAGGGTGAAGGGTGCAGCGGCCGCTCGCGCAGGAGCTGACAACAAGGCTTGAGGGCTATTGCGGCTTGTCGAGAGCCCGTGCAGCTTTCGAGCGGCTGGCAGCAATCTTCTTGCTCCGGTCCCGCAGCTTTTCCAGGATTTTGACTTTCTCGGAGAAGCTGAGGGAAGCCAGTTGCTTCCGCCTGTCTTGTTTGTCAGTGCGGCTACTGTTACTCATCAGTGTCCTTATCCAGGTACCTGTCCTGGAACCTGCTCCACTTCAAGACAAGTCCATGGCGCATGAGGATATCGTTCAGCCTGTCGGCATTCACCACCTTCTGTTCAAGGAACTGCAAGATGCGTGCATGGTCCTTGGGACGCGCGGTACTCAAAGCGATCGCCAGCAGATGTTCAGCCGTCATCACCCACGTTTTGACGCCCTCGACTTCAGTCTCTACGGCTTCCGCCAGCGCCTCCCGCTCCAAATCATTGCCTGGCGGGAGGAACTGGACGGGCCAGTCTCCTATGACTATATGCTCCTTCTCCACCTTGAAGCCGCGCGCCTTCAAGTAATCGTAGATGGGCGCGAGGCTCAGCAGCTTGCTACGCGAAGCCTCGGGGAGGGTCACGAAGATGTCCACGTCCAAGGTTGCGGCAGGCTCGAGGTAGAAGGTTGCCCCTACCGCCCCGCCGATAGCGTACTTGCCGATGATGCCATCGGTCTGCATCTGGTTAATGATTTCCAACGTAGCTTTCACGCGTTCCCCTCAGACGCGGCGGCTTCTTATCTGACTACTGAACGCTGATGGATGA
>Ga0187778_10000896_pt1 | contig 21343 bp, 18 predicted proteins | sample 1015_Q2_SP5_20_M_FD_132418 | JGI IMG/M metagenome (GOLD analysis project Ga0187778, IMG submission 132418) | Tropical peat soil microbial communities from peatlands in Department of Meta, Colombia - 1015_Q2_SP5_20_MG | ecosystem: Environmental > Terrestrial > Soil > Wetlands > Peat | place...
CTATGATATGGGCATTCGGCGCAATTTTGTCCACCGAAACTGGAGAATTGCGCCCTACTTTGACATCCGCCTGGGCGTAGGGAGGATTGACGCAAAGGGGCCCTTAGGAGTGCCCTATGCTCAGGGACAGGACCTCACGTTTACTTACATGATGGGGAGCGGCGTGCGGTACAACTTCAATTCTCGCTATGCAATTTCTGCGGGATTGAATTACATGCATGTGTCAAATATGTATCTGTCGGAGCCGAAGTTTCTGAACTACGGGATTAACGTTTACGGTCCTATGTTTGGGCTCGAGGTGCGCATAAAAAAGCCAAAACACGGGTCCGCCCAATAACATGTGGATATAAGGTAGCCCGCCTTGCAACGGTGCGTAAGCACACCTATGGTTTTCGCCGCCGCCATCATTTTGACGATTCCGACGGAAACAGTAGGCAGAGCTCCGCAAGAATCAATGACAGAGCGGGAGATTATCGGAACGCATTTCTACCTTGTCGGGAAGTTGGGGAGGGTTGGCTATGCGATCTGATTTCGAAATGCCAAGGAACTACGGGAGGCGGGTGTTCAGGACGCGGTGGGACTACATCTGACAATCCAAACAAAAGAACAATAACATAGCATGTATTACACCTCTTGCAAGAGGCAAATACCCGTCGCCGAGCAGGCGCTTGAAACGGCCAACCTCATGCTCAGAACATCTGAGTCCAGGAGTCACAGTCCGCAAATGAGTTGCGTTGACTTTCTCGCAGAGACGAACCTCAAAGCAGCGCAAGTTAAGGCTTGAATCGGTAACGGTCGCGGGACTTCACATCTTTCCGCTAGACACAACTCAGGGTCGCACTTGGTACGGAAAACCAAAGACCGATGAGCAGATATATGCTCGAACAAGATGATTGATAATTTCAAGAGTCTGCTTCATTCATGAATCTGTTCGTCTACCCCATGAAGCGCAGGAGCCAACTCTGTACCAGTTATTCGAAGCGACCACACTGAAGGGCATTGGTCAGAAAGAGATACGTTTGTTCAAATAGATCTCTTGCGAATTCTCCGACTCCAGCAACTTTCAGGTCATGGCTACCCGGTACTAAGTCCGTTACAGGTGAATCAACACCAACACTCATAGATCCGCGGGATTAGTGCCACCATGTTTGCTTGCGCAGTCGCAAGTTCGTCCGCGCGTTCTCTAGTCTTGGCCCGCTGCTCGCGCACGCACTCCGCTCCCTCTGGCCTGCGGAAGGGTACGCTGAATTGCATCCGATATCGACGTTCGCACTCCGTCCGTAACGATTTGCAGGTCGAACAAAAGTGGCCTATGCTCTTCCATTTGAAAAAGACATAAGTAGCCTATATGCTGATCATCTTTCGAAGGCAGCTGTAGCCGCAGTTCCCAAGCTGGCTCGTGCCCGTCTTCCCCAGACCATCTGAACAATAGCTTGCCTTTCGAATCACTCTGCAGGGGCCCGATCAACGAATCTGGCAATCCTGCAAACCCAAAATTCTCCAAACAAAAGCCATCAAATCCAAGAGGTTCGAAAGTTTCCTGGAGGATCCTGCAGAGTCCCTCGCGATCCTTGCATGCCGCCATTGCATCTGTTGCTCGCCGGACGTTAGCGTTATTCACCATGATTCTATGGCGCAGCACCGCGCGGTGTACCAGCTCACGCAATTCTGAGATCTCCGCGTATCGCAGTTGCCGAATTCCCAAGAGCACGCCGAGGGTTGTTGCTATCAGAACCATGGCCAGAGTCTTTTCCTCGTACAGTAACGTTAGGCTCAGCAGGCCGAACCCCGCTGTGACAGCGTACAAAGTGAGCACTGCCCGGCGCTGGGAAAAGCCCCGTTTCAACAACTTGTGATGTATGTGATCGTTGTCGCCGGTGAACAGCGGCCTTCCTCCCAATGATCGCCGCACTACTGTTAGCGCTACATCGAGAATAGGCAGGCCAAACGCAATTACTGGAATCATCACCGCCGAGAAAGTCGTCGCCTTGTGCAAGCTCGCCAGCGCCACCGCGCTAAGCAGAAATCCCACAAAGAGACTCCCTGAATCCCCCAAAAAGATGGTTGCCGGATTAAAGTTGAAGCGCAAGAACCCCAAGACGGCCCCCGCCAACGCGATCATAATGATCGACACTGTGAAATCCCCCCTAAGAACTGAGAGAAGGAACATCAACATGGTCGAAAGGAACGCCGACCCGGCCGCCAATCCGTCTAGCCCGTCGATCAAATTGAACGCATTTGTCACGAGAAGCACCCAGAAGACGGTTATCGGAAGGCCCAGCCAGACTCCGAGCGCGTGCGACCTCGAGAGCAGATCGATGTGTTCTACACCGTAGCCGCCAAAGTACAGCAGAACCGCTGCAACCGCCTGAACGCTGAACTTGAGGTAAGCGTCCGCACCCTTCAGGTCGTCATAGAACCCCAGAAGAAATATGATGGTCGAGGGTCCTAGCAACCCCACCACTTCACGGATAGACGGCGGATGCGAGATTCCAGTTCGCCCTAAGACAAACAAACCCAACACCAAAACCAGCATCATAGACAGGTATACTGCTACGCCACCCAGCCTCGGCACAGGCGTCATGTGAACGTGCCGGTCTGATCGTGGCGGCGCCACGATTCCTCTCGCGATCGCGGCGTCTCGAACCCGCGTCGTAAGGAACATGGACAGTGCGCAACTCGCGGCAAAACAGAGTAAGAGAAAGTAGGTCATTTGCAGTTCCAGTCCGATTCTAAGATTAGAAGAAAATGAAAAAAGCAAAACGCTTGAGGTAGATGACGTGCACTCTTGGCGAACAGCGTTCGCTAACTACACTCGAGCACTCACGGCAACTTTTCGGAGACTGCAGTCGGCATGTGTGTTAGCTGCGAACCAAGCCCGATCCTTGCATTTCACCTCGTAAGAATGTGCCCTCTGCCCAAGGCCATTTCTCTCCGAGTAGACCTCGATATATGTGCATAATTTGGCCTACGATTCTTTCGCACGAAAACTCCTTGACTGCTCGTTCGCGTCCTTTCGCGGCCAATCGTTGCCTGAGCACGGGATCCACCAAAAGACGCTCGATCGCATCACCGAGGGCTTTCGAGTCCCTTGGAGGCACCAGGAGACCATTCACCTCATGGGACACCGCTTGTCGACAACCGGGCACGTCTGTCGTAATCACAGCACGGCCGCATGCGCCCGCTTCGAGTAACACCTTGGGGAACCCCTCTCGATAGGAAGGCAAGCACACAATATGCGCTTGGCACAGCACGGACGGCATGTTGTCATGGTGACCCCACCATTCCACTGCCCCGGAATCCACCCACTTTCTTAGCTGTTCCTCCGGGATACAACCCGGATTGTTCAGATCAGGTGCACCAACTAGCACCATACGAGCCGGAACAGTTTTCTTTCGCAACTGCTCCGCAGCCGCAACAAATTCACGCACACCCTTTTCCCACAGCATCCGGGCAGGCAACATGACCAGCGGCACCGAGCTCTCTTCTGGAAGAGGCAGAAAATTCGTCGTGTCAACGCCAAATCCTTGAACCAAAGCGGTCTTCTCGCGCACTGTAACCCTGTGATTTACAAGTTGGCGTTGATCATCTTCGTTCTGGAGGACGACTCTGCAATTCTGTGCTCCAAAAACTGCTTTAAGAGCACTTGTCAGGAGGCGGCGTAAGATCCGCATTGAAAAACTTGAGTTCGTGAATACAGGCCCTAACCCCGTAACGGTATTAACTGAAGGAGGCGCGCCACGTAAACGAACGGCCAAGCCGCCGTAAACGACCGGCTTTAGAGCAACATGATGAACCACATCCGGTTCTTCCAAACGATAGACCCACAAGACCTGAAGAAAACTGTGGAGTTCGCGAAGGGGATTTAGGCTGCGCCTCGAGATGGTCCAAGGAATAACCCGAAAGCCTTGCTTCTCAAGTCGCGACAGGAACTCGCCAGCACGGGTCATTATCACTACCTCCGCCCCTTCATTTTTGACGGCGCGTGCCAGGGGCAAACGGTGTGACCAAAATGTAGAATCTTCGGTCGTGAGAAAAAGGACTTTCATAAATGTATTTACAGATCGGCCTTTGTCAGCACGCTACCCGCCAGTCGCAAGGTGCAGTCGTGCGGAAAAGATTCCAGGATTGGAAATGTGAAAGCTCCGGTTTGTCTCTACTCCGACGAAACCCATTTCTTGCCGACAACTAATGACCCCAGCAGAGGGCATTGAATTGCCATTTTGCGGCCAGAGTCTCCAATAGCGAGTTCCGTGCATGGGAACTATCACCATGATCCTGAGGAACATTACAATCTCGTTCCCTACTCGGGCAGCAGCTCAGTGCAACCGGTTCGGAGACGTCATGCCAGCCCTGGCAAGCGTAAGGACGTATGAAGGATTACATATGTGAGACAGATCTCCGCTGCGAAAGAAGTGACCCAAGTGCGTAAGGAGCACAATACCGTATTCATCAAAACTGTTTTGTTTCACTAAGATTAATTGCACCGTTCATCTCAGGGTATTGTGGTGGCTCGATCTCGTATGGTTCACGTAAGAGCGATTTGCTTCGGGATTTCCCTAGGAGCCGGCAGCTAGACCAGAGGCGCACAGTTTGGTCTCCACACGAACTCCTTTAAACTCGATATGGCGTGCCACGAGATCGATACAAGTCTCTAGCGAAGTGACCGGTTGCCACCCTAGTAGCCGTCTAATCTTCTCAAGCGAGGGAACACGTCGCAGCATATCTTCGAATCCTTGTTCATAGGCAATCTCATACGGGATGCGGCGAATCGTTGATCTACTCCCAAGGCGGGTGGTCACCAGATGCGCGAGATCTGCGATGGCGATTTCCTGGTCACTTCCGATATTAAAGATCTCGCCAACCGCCTCTGGCGTTTGAATGAGTCCCATGATTGCTCTGACAGCGTCTCCCACAAAACAAAAACAGCGCGTTTGATTCCCTGTGCCGAAGACGGTCACGTCCTCCCCCGACATCGCCTGGGACACGAAACTGGGCAACACCATTCCGTAGCGACCTGATTGTCGGGGACCGACGATATTGAAAAAGCGCACCACAAAAACGGGCAGTTTTTTCTCCTTCCAATAAGCCAGCGCGAGAAACTCATCGAGGAGTTTCGAAGCGGCATAACTCCACCGACCTTTTGTTGTCGTTCCCAACACCAAATCATCATCCTCTCTAAAAGGAACCTGAACGCTCTTCCCGTACACTTCTGAAGTGGACGCAATAAATACAGGCTTTTTCTTCTTGTTTGCGGCTTCGAGCACCAGCTCCGTGCCATTGACGTTTGTTTCGATTGTGCGAACTGGGCTTTCGACAATCAGCCGCACACCAACGGCCGCCGCCAGGTGAAATACGATGTCGCATTCATCGACGACCTCAGCCAACAAGGGCCTGTTCGCAATCGAGTCAATCCAGTACTGCAAGCGCTGATGTTCCTTGATTTCACGGAGATTTTGAATGTTTCCGGTCGAAAGATCATCCAGAATTAGAACCTCGTGACCGTCATTTAGCAGCGCTTCGGCAAGATGGGACCCGAGAAATCCGGCGCCGCCGGTGATTAACGCACGAAATCGCCGACCATCGAACAAGGAAATACCGTTACCATTTGGATTGTTCACACCTTCACCTCGATAAGTGATGAAATTCCTAAGGCCGATGAGCAAGGAGTTTCAGCACGTCTCTGGCTGCCGACGCCCCTCAATGTCATGCAATTCCTTGCACTGGTGCTTGGTTCGCCGCGCCTACAGGTCCACCGAATCAAGGAACCTAATTCGGTTCCATTTCCTAGGAGACTTCTAACTCGTCGGAGCATGGGTAACAGATTTTTGATCTCTAACGGTCCATATTCCCGGCGTTCGCGCGTAGAGGGCCTGGTATGCACTGACCGTTCTCTCCAGAGAATAATGCTCAAGAGCGAACTTGCGAGCTCGCTGACCAAGCGCGGCTCGTTGCACGGTGGACATTACCAGCATTCTGTTTAGAGCCTCCGCGAGGGCATCCGAATCGCGGACCGGCACTACAATTCCCGTGTCTCCGACCATTCGGGGAGCATCACCCACATTGGTAACCACACAAGGAAGACCGCAGGCCATGGCTTCGCAAACAACGAACGGCGCGGATTCGCTCCATGATGACAGACACGCGACATCTAGCGCCGCGGTAAGTCTGGGAATGTCGGCACGAGCGCCTAATAGATGTACGACACGTTGGAGTCGATATTCTTCCAACATTCCAGACAACTCGGCATTGTTTGCAGTTATCCCTTCACCTGCGAGCAAGAATTGCACATTCGCAGTTCGTGAAACAATAATTTGCGCCGCGCGAAGAAAAGTAGCGTGATCCTTCATCGGGTGGTAGCGGGCAAAGAGACCAAGTAGCGTGGTGTCGTTCCGGATGCCAAGTTCTTCTCGCACTTCGACATACGCGGTGGGGTCCGGCTTAAACACATTCAGATCAATTCCGTTTGGGATCACGCGCATTCGTGAGCCTGAATAACCCCATCTTTCATGGAGTGCTCTACCCACCTCCGAATTAGGGACGATCGCGTCTACAAAACAGGACAGGAAGGCGCACAGCCGAACGACCAATCGCGTCTGAAAGCGGTAACTTGCAAGATCTTTGTTTGCCGATTGGAGAGACCACACAACCTGGGGTGTTCTTGCCATCCGACCTGCCACCACGCCTAACAAACAACCATGGTACAGCCAGCAATGGAGTACCTCTGGTCGCAGTTGACGAAGCAGCCGCCAAAGTCGGAAAAGGCCCGAAAGGGTGGGTTGTCCTCGCGGAATTCCCAAAGTGAGAACCCGCACTCCCGCCCGCCGAAGTTCTTCACCGATGGGACCATTGTCCGTCATGCTGATCACCAAGTGCGGTTCCGGACGATCGCCCTTGTTGGCCAGAACAAGTTGCTTCATTTGTTGTTCCGCACCACCGATATTGAGGCTCGTGATAAGGTGTGCGACGCGAACCTGCAGCAATGCAGAACTAGCCACGGATTTTCCACTGCTGACGATTTTTGAAGACCGCATTCGATTAGTTTTAGATGACTCTTCGAAGCAAAGGTAGAAGACCAGACTGTGAAGTTCGGAGTATGCGTAGATGCAATCTCGCATAAAAATCGTCGAATCTGGACTTTTGTCGGTTCGAGTAAGCTGCAACTACCTCTGAAAAGTCCGCGATGGCGTGGTGAAAGCGTCGCAGACCTAACCGGAATTTCTGAATGTCGCGCGCTGTCCACCGGTTGATGTGGCAACAGATTGTCCACACGCCGAAAGGCATGTAACGGAACCTCCACATTTGCTGCGGAATCCAAAAGATGCCGTTTGAGTCTGTGTATGGATAAGGGAACAAGCCATCGCTTACGCACTTGATCCCCACAGACCGCAGCGCCATCAGCGTGGTGTCATCAAATGAATGTCCCGGCGCAACCCAAACATCAGCTTTGACGCCCTCTTTTTCAAAAATCTTCATCGAGCGTCGTATCTTATCGGACTGCTCTTCTAGGGAGAGAGCGCTGAACTCACTGTATTTGTTGATCCCCACCACGCCCGCATCCTGCGTCAAATAGCGATGCTGATATCCATGCAAGCCGATGGTCCATCCGCGACGCTGCCAGGCGCGCACCTCGCTCCAAAAATCACGTTTGGGCTCATTGACCTCTAATTCCGTATCCTGGTTGTCGGGAACGACGGCCATGATGGGCTTCACATCGAATTCCAAGAGCGCTCCTTCCACTTCCGCCCAAATGGGCCAGTTCATCGTTGGGCAGCAATCGTCGAACCGGAGGAGGTATCGGCTCTTCATTTTGGTTGTTCGAATTCTGGAGTTGCTTCGGCGGGATAGCTCTTCCTTCGCCGGGCCGAACAGGGCTCCCAAGCGAGCCCGGCTACTTCCCTTCCTTCACAAAAAACATTCGATCAACCAGCTCCGAGGAATAGTCAAGCTCCAGACATTCGAGAGGATACTTCTGAACCAGTTTCGCAATCCGGCCATGGGGTGGCAGTGGGTGCCCGATTTTCCACCATATCCACTCGTTCACACAAGACTGCAGCTTTCGCAAGCCCTTCAAATTCGCGAACGCTGGCGTATTGCATTCAATGTATCCGACGCCGCATGGCTTCAACAGCGAGTAGATCAATCGACCGAAGGCGCGGTCGCTCCGGCAGTAGTACCAGCAGACTCGGCAAAACACGACATCGAAAGATTCTTTGCCGAACTTTTTGGCTTCTTCTAGATACCCTAGGGAAAACTCTACCGGCACTCCCTGCGCCTCCGCACGGCCCATGGCGATCTTTTGGTATTCCCGGCTGACGTCGTGCCAGGTCACTCGTGCGCCCTGCTTAGCGAACAGCACACTGTACTGTCCCGGACCCCCGCCCAAATCCAGCACCTGCTTCCCGGTCAGCCCGCCCGACAATGCACCGATCCTTTCCACTAGCGATAAGTCCACGTCCTTCAGGGCATGCCGCTCATATTCCTTTGCATATGTGGCCTGGATGGGATCCCAACCTAGTTCCACGCGATGTAACAAACTGTGCAAATAGTTGACTGGCATCAGCGGGGAGCCTCGAACGTTCTATACGGCTTTGCGCGCAACATCTTGAAGGATCTTTGCAAGCCGCGGAACGAGTGCCTCAATGCTGTAGTTTTGCACCGCAAGCCAGCGCCCGGCCTGCCCCATCCGCGCACGCAGCTCCGGATCGTCAAGCAGTTTGTCCAGATAACTCACCCATTGCGCCTCACTTGTGGCTCCGAAGCCCACTTCTCTTTGCTCCAACACTTCCGCGTTCATCCCGATTGGGCTGACGACCACGGGCAAACCGCAAGCCATGTACTGAAGCATCTTGTAGCTGCATTTCCCTCGTGAAACGACGGTGTCGTCCAGCGGCATAATCCCAATAGTCATTTCCTGCATCGATCGCGCATGGTTCCCAACCGTCCAGCGAACGTAGTCCACCTGATCCCCCGGAAGAAGTTGAAACCGCGGCGGGCAGTCCGATACGATTCGCAACGTTGCTCTTGGGCGGCGGCGCAGAGTCTCCTCCAACGCTCGCTCAATGCCATACAAGTAGGGATAGCCAGAGCTCAACCCTACCCATCCAATAATTGGGTTGTCGTCGCCTGCAGAGTCCGCCAGCGGACAAAAGGTATTGGTGTCCACTGATGTGGGCAAGACGCTCACGTGGGGATTCCACCGAGAGAACTCCTCGGCTAAGAAGCGGTTGCCGCAAACGACGTGGTCGCAAAGGCCAGCCAGTCTCCGTGCAAACCCCCCTCCGCGGTGTACCCAGATGGCATCGTCCACATCAAAAACTCGAGGCCCTTTCGTAAGCGGCTCCCACGTCACAAGCGTGCTTAGAAATTCGCGTTGAAAAAAGGAAAGATCGTAGCGAAACGACCGCGCTACTCCTGGGAGCCGATCACACAGATTCCAAATCCCCCAAAAAGGCCGTCGCCATTTCTTCCCCGGTGGAAAGACCCCAGCCCTGGACGGGCATTCCCTCAGCTCGATGCCGCGTTCCTTCAACGGCTGGATGTAATGTTGAACGCGCGGCACGCGGCTCGGCGCATTGTGCCCGCCAGTGTATGCAATCACCCTAAGCATCCTGTGGTTGTCCCTGACGAAACACTACTTGGTTCCCGAAAGAGCATAAAGAAGCTCCGCATCTTCGGGCACTGTGGGCTTCTCGAAATAGAGCGTGATACTGGAAATGTATTTCAAGGTTGCAAAAAGCAGCCAATCGATCAGCGCAGATCGGTTCCGGGAATAGACATATTTGGGAGAGAGCTTGAGAAGCGAGCGAAGTTTGGCCCAGTAATATTCCTGGGTAAACCGAAAGGAAACCCGCAAGCCTTCCCGCCTCCCAATGCGGATAAATTCCTTTTTTGTGCGGTAGTTGGTGAAGCGCATTAGCCAGTCAGCCTGGTTTTCTGGGTTGGCTACACCATCACGAGACGGCCTGCCTTCTGCGTCAAGATGACCGAAACCGATCCGATGCATGAGCCGGAGATAAGGCACAGCCAAGTCGTGATTTCCAAATCGGTGGGCAAACGGCACGAAGATATGCCCCTCGTAAATGTAGTTTTTCAAAGGAAAAAGATGGGCCGAGAAGCCGCCCGGCACTAGCGTCCGCTTGAGGTCCGCGAGAAACGCCTCGTGGTTAGCAACATGCTCCAGCACCTGATTGGAGACAATGACCTGAAAGAAGACATCGGCGTACGGCCAGGAGGACGATGGCGACAAAAGGCTAATGCGCTGACTCCAGTCTGGGCCGGGAGCGACGCGTTCCAGTTCTTTGACTGCTTTTTCCTTTGCGGCATTGGTTTGTGGCGTTCCCCAGGAAATATCAAACCCGTAGATTTCGAATTGTAAATCAGGTCGCAAAGCAGTAAGGCCGTTGTGTAAATAGGCAATCAAGTCGCCCCGGCCACAGCCCGCATCCAATATGCGGACGACGGAACCACTAGGAACGCTCTGCACCTGACTGTTGATAACGCTCAATAGGTGCAGATGGGTGATGCTTTTTGGTGCCGGTAACATGACTGTCGTCTCATTAACAATCACCCGTTCATGCCCGGTAGGCGGGAGACAGCGGGTGATCTCAGGGGGTACCAGAGTTGTCTCCAGCGCACTGGTAGGCTGAAGACAAGCCAAGAAACCTCGAACACTTTGACAATGCCTGACATGCCCATGAAGAAATAATCGGAGTAGGGGGAAAGAATCATGCCAGCAAAAAAGTATCCGTACAGCAGGAGGGCAATTTTGTGTCCGCGTTGCGCACGCTTATAAGTTGTAGTGACCACGAATCCGAGGAAGGCCACCAAACACATCATGCCCACGTAGCCCCAGTCAAAATAGGCGAAGTACATTGTGTAGACGTTCTGAGGGAGTCGACCTGGACCAACAGTGACGAACTCTGCATTGATGGGGGGAATCCTATAGTGAGCCCCGAAACGGTTCGCCTGAGACAGCAAGTAGGTCTGGACCTGCCAATTGTGCTCGATGATAGTCGGGTTCTCGACAACCTGGCTAAATCCTGGAAGCCCTCCTGCAGCGTATAGCACAATTCCCTCGACGACGGGAGAAAGGTTTTCGGAGACGGATATTTCTTCAGTCGCTTCACCTTTATGCAAGAAAATAGCTAGAGCTGAGATCACGATGAGGAGTGCAACGGCCATCCATGCCAAAAATTTGAGCCGCAGTCGCCCAGCCCGCATCCAGTAGATACCAACGATCGCGAGAATCATGATTACTATGCCACTCCGTGCTCCGGTCATTACAAGGATAGCCAGACCCATGAGGCACACGAGCACGGCTCTTTTCCGGTGGCTTGCACATTCACAGACACATATCAGCGCAAGAACACTGGAGAGTGTCATTAGATTCACAATTAGCACCGGTTGTGAGTTTTCGTCGAAGGCAGCGTTCCAACCCATATGTACGGAGAGGAGAAAATTAGAACTTGCGAAATCCTCCGCTAATGAAGATATCCAGCGATAGATAAAGGGAAGCGAGACTATAAGAGTTATAAGGAGGACAGTGATTATCCGATTCGATGCCTTCAGGTCATAGGTCGGCAGTTGCATTTTCTCCGGAATTAGTAGCGCCAACAAGCTACCGCCAGAAAACACAACACAACCAATGAGGAAAATCATCAGGGTCCTATGGGAAACAGGGTAGAAGAAATCATCTGCCAGCCGTACAAGAACGAGCTCGACGGCCCAGGTTGAGCAGAAGACTACAGGCGGGTACAGGAATTTGCCCCCGAGCTTATAGTTTATAGCGATGAGGAGAGAAACTCCGATGATGACAGGTAGAATCATCTCAGTTGCTATGGGCTATCGAGCCAGCCACAACGAGCCTCATGGGTAACATCCCGGTGAACGACAGCTCCCAAAGCGCCGCCTCTTGCTGATGAACAACCCCTATTGACGCCGCGGCATTTGCCTCGCACCCTACGGCAATTCGTCACGCGGCAATGTTACCCTGCAATTTTCCCCAGTCGGCCCGAGACTCCATCGCAAAAACCAGCGGCCATGTATTTCACTTTGAGAAGTCTGGAATTCTCGAACAGAAGCATGAGCAGGCTCTCCAATATCCGCGCACCTACCGCTCGAATTACCCAGGCCGGCTCTTTCCAAAGATACTCGCCACAAAGGACGATATTGTTTCGAGTTTTGTAGTACCAGCGAAAGGGACTGTGATTAAAGACGTTTCGCTGCGACCAGAGGAGCCGGTGCCGCGACGGAGCCCCAATGAAATGCTCCATGACGGGCTCGATAACTTCGACAACCTCGAATCCCATCGAGCGAGCCCTTAGACAGAAGTCAAAATCAACACAGTCTATGAAGAACTCATCCCGAAAGGGGCCAATGCATTCGAGCGCCGCGAGGGAGACTAGACTTCCTGAAGTAATCACCGTTTTTTGTTCAATCCATGATTGCGTCTTCTGCACACAGACGGCTGCAGATTGGGAGCCACGATAATTCGACCCGAGAACGGCCAGCCGATCCTTGTGCGGAAACTCGTTGTAGGCCCGAATCAACGTCTGAAGCATCCCCGGCGCGGGGGTAGTGTCCTGATCAAAGAGTAGGCACCAGGCATAGCCCTTCTCCATTGCCCACCGTGTACCTTGGTTCAACGCAGTAGCAATGCCGAGGTTCGCTGGGTTGCGAATAACCGTGATGCCCAGTTCGGCTTGGGCCGCTTCCAGAAGATTCACCGTTTTATCCGAAGAAGCGTTGTCTACGACAGCGAGCTGCGCGACCTGGGAACGGATTTGCCTCAGGCGTGAGAGAAAATCGCCCTCGGGAAAATAGCTGACCAGGACGGCACAGACATTTTCACTGCTAGGCGCCTGCTGAAGGATCGGAATCGGCTTCATGGGATCGAAGTTGGAACCAGTCTCACCGTGCGTTCATTCTGTCGCTTTGGGGGAGGACCGCAGAAAATTTGATCATTGCTGGCACTGGACCCATGCCAAGGAAAAACTTGCGCTCCTCTGGTGTCAGAATCCAGAACCAACCAATGAGACCAAAAGCAACCAGACAAATCGAAAGGGAGAAAAGCTTGATTGTGAGGCCATGCAAGAAGACGAAGACACAGAGGAGCGATAGAGCACCTGCGATGCCGGCTGCCAGTCGAAGCAGAAAATTTGACATGCGAGTGACCAGTCGGTGGGCAAATCCATACATTAATACAGCGTCAACGGAAACCCGCCCCGCCCATGCAATGGCCGCGCCCTCAATCCCTCGAGTCTTCACGAGAAACCAAAGCGCCACCAGATAGAGGGGCAGCTCCATCAGGTTTAGCATCCCAGTGACTCTAGGACGACCAGCTGCCTGCAGCAGGGCAAAGGGCACAAAGGCCAGGCAATTTAGGAGAGTCCCCGCTGCCAGCCAACGAAGGGCTGGCGTCCCGTTCTCTGAAAATGTAGTCCCCAACCAAAGACGCAAGCCTTCGGGAGCAAGGGTAACCACCAGCAGGGTGAGGGGAAATATCACCAGGAACATCCACTTTACGCCGCGACTGAAAATCAGCTCAGCCCTGTTCTTGTCCTGCTGCAAGCTTAGCGCTAAGGCTGGAAACAGCACACCAGCGATGGCAGTGGGGATCACTAAGACTCGGCTCATCATGTCCGCAGGTGCTGCGTAATAGGACACCGCCGCGATCGAAAGAACGGCTCCGATCAAAAACCGGTCGAGGTAGGACATGATGGGGCCGACTAGATTGCTTACGGTCATCCACCCACCTAATCTCAGAGCAGGCATGATCAGTGAAGTACGAACGTACACCTGCTGTTTCAAGATAGGCATGGCCTGAAGCGCCGCCAGCAGGTGGACCAGACAGCCCACCAACCGGCCGGCAACAAGTACCGAAATGATGGGAACCAGAGAATGCGAGAAAGGAAAAACCAGCAATGGGGCAACAAAGGAGAAAACGCTCATCGGGATGCGGATAAGATTGGCAATTCGAAAGCGCTGCAAAGCGTCGAGAATCCCCCGAAGCCCGGCCGTGGCAGTGACCATGGGGATGGATGCCGCGAGCACGTAGAATCCGCGAAGTGCCTCGCTTTGTAGCGATTGAGGAATTCTAAGAAGACGCTCCACCAGCCAGGGCGAAAGGATCAACGTGACTAACGCCCCGAATACACCCAGGAGCAGCATCATTGCCAATGACGTCCATGCCAGAGGGGGGATCGCGTGCTCTTGGTTGGCGCCAAGTTTGTCGGCAACCAGCTTCGTCAGCGCTCGGCCAATGCCAAGATCAAACAGGCTGAAATATCCCACAACAACCCAGGCAAGCGACAGGACTCCGAATCGCTCGACACCCATTCCGCGAACAAGCAGGGGGATAGTGATTAGCCCCACTGCCATTGGCAGAATTTGGCCCAGCAGGTTCCAAATCGTGTTGCGGGCTAGGAGGCGGCCGTTGGTGAGAGAAACAGCTTGGCTAGCTGTTGCCATTGTAATTTAGTGGGTTCCTCGCGCGGACCAGGCCATCGATCTGTGGCCCTTCTCCTCAAGATACCGGCGGAGAGCCTGCTTCCAACTGGGGATCTCGCCAATAATCTGTGCGGCCTTCTGATTGTCTAACACGGTGTACGAGGGGCGGACAGCGACGCCGGGATACTCTGCGCTCGTCATGGGGATTGCATCTGCGCTGATTCCGATCTCTTCAACAATTTGTCGGGCGAACTCAAACCACGTTGCCGAACCGGAATTCACAACATGATAGATTCCCGGCGGCGCATTTTTCTCCAGCAGAGTCAAAATCAACCGCGCTGCATCGGCCGAGGACGTTGGAGACATTGTAATGTCATTGACGACCCTTACTTCGCCCGTTTCCCTGGCCTTCCTTAAGATCGCCTCGACGAAGTTCCCCCCCTTGCCACTCGATCCAGCCACGCCAAACAGAGACGCCAAGCGGGCGATTAGCGTGCCTTCCCCGTGGTCGCGGAGCGCAAGCCTCTCTCCAAGTAACTTCGAAGCTCCATAGACATTAATGGGACAGGCCGGATCAGTCTCAGAGTAAGGCCGCTTGCTTTCGCCATCGAAGACGTAGTCGGTACTGACCTGGACAAATTTCGCAGCGCGGGCTTTACAGACCTTTGCCATAGCTCTGACGGCGTGTGCATTGACCAGAAACGCTTCGCTGGCGTGCTCTTCTACTTCGTCAGTTTTGTGATAGCTCGTGCAGTTCACTAGTGCATCGAACTGATGCTTGGAGAGGACGTGTGCAATATCTGAAGCATTGCGAACGTCCAAATCTGTCCTGGTCAAGGCCAGCGTTTTGAAGCTCCCATTCAGTGTGGAAGCCACACGGAGTATGTCGCTACCCAGCTGGCCATTCGCTCCGAGCACGGCTACGATCATATGCTTACGATGCCTCCGTACATCTCGACCTCGGAGATTATCTGGTGCCAGCGGGTGAGCTCTTTGTACCAATCGAGCGTAATCGTTTCGGGAGTCTTCTTTAGCATGCCAGACTCGAGTGCCTGGTAGATCTCCAACGCGCCCTCTCGGGCGCCGTACGTCGCTTCAAATCCCAGCGACTGAATCTTGTCAAAGGAAACTTGGTACGAGCGCCGGTCAGGGTCGCCGTACCAGTCCACTTGAATCTTCTTGGGTAGGCACTCCATCACTATTTCCGCAAGAGGCCCCAGCTGATAATTATTGCGATTCGCCCCGATGTTGAAAATCTCGCTGTTCACCCTTTTTGCATCGGCCTTTAGAAGAAAGCAGATAGCCGCCGCAGCATCTCGAACATGCAACATCGGCCGCCATTGAGTTCCGTCCCGCATCAGCGGAAGAACGCCTGTTTTCCACGCTCCATAAGTCATTCCATTGATTGCGAGGTCGAAGCGCATTCGCGGTGAATAGCCAAAGACGGTAGCTTGCCGAAGAACCACGACACAGAATCGATCATCTGCTAGCGGCAGAATTCGTTCCTCTGCCGCGCGATTCGCCTTTGCGTATGTGGTTAGCGGATTAGTTGGACTTTCCTCGTTCACCGCACGGCCATTTGCTTGGAAACCATAAATGCTGCACGACGAGGGAAGAATGTATCGCGGGACGCCCATCTGTTTTGCCAGCGTCGCCGTGCGTGCGCGGGCCTCGCAATTAATTTCCCAAGTCTCCTTCTGGAACAGTTCTCCACTCGGATCGTTCGATAGAGCGGCGAGATCCACTACAGCATCTATATCCGTGAAATGCCCCGTGCTCATCCTTCTCGAGTCTTCCTTCACGACCTCCACACGCGGATGATCCGTGAGCAGGTGACGCCCGAAATAGAATCGGTCCAGCGCGCGCACTTCAAATCCCTGCTCCAACAATGTTGGGACAAGAACTGTGCCGATATACCCTCCCGCTCCCGTAACTAGGACTTTAGGCATTCGAACTCCTCTCCCAATGGCACTTCTAGAAATAGTCAGGCAGTTCGCAGAACCGGGGCTGCTTCCGGTCTTTGTGAGAGAGAATTGCCTCAGTTTCTGTAATGGGCCAGACGATTCGGAGATCCGGATCGTTCCACAACACGCCCCGATCATTTTCCGCTGAATAGTAATTCGTCACTTTGTAAATGACCTCGGTATTTGGCTCCAGCGTGCAAAATCCGTGCGCAAACCCAATCGGAACAAAAAACTGGTTCCAATCGGCCGCGCTGATCACCCGGGCAACGTGCTTCCCGTAGGTTGGGGATCCACGCCGGATGTCAACCGCGACATCAAAAATCGCCCCGCGAATCACACGCACGAGTTTATCCTGCGCGAAGGGCGGTATCTGGAAATGCAGACCCCGCACTACGCCGCGCTCAACCGAGAGCGAATGATTGTCCTGCACAAACTCGAGATTCACGCCGAGCGCTGCCAACCCAGCTTTGTTGTAGGTCTCAGAAAAAAACCCCCGCTGGTCTCTGTGAATTCGCGACACGATCAACTTTACGTCTTCAATTTCCGTTGACATTACTTGCACCGTTTGAACCGCCGTCGCCGCCATGAAGCCTCCCATCGATTCAAAGAACCGGACTACAGCTCTGCAAACTCGTCAAATAATCGTCTGGCTTATCGCGCGGACGTGGCCGTCATCGCGCCTTCGGCGTTACGCTGTGCCTTCTCGCGCGCCATCTTTGTCGCACGCCACAGCGACTCAAATGTCCCTGCATCCGTCCAGCCCCCATCGATGATTTCATGCTCCAGCAGGCCCTCGAACAGATAGGAGTTGTTCACGTCGGTAATTTCAAATTCTCCGCGCCCGGATGGTTTCAACATCCGCACTCGGTCGAATACCGTTCCGTCATAAAAGTACACCCCGACAACCGCATACGGCGAACCTGGCAATTTGGGCTTCTCTTCTATACGCGCAATTCGCTGGTTTTCAAAAACCGGCACGCCGAACCGTTCAGGGTCCGGGACTTCTTTCAACAAGATGAGCGCACCCTCTTTTTGCTTCTCAAACCTCTCCTTCGCCACACGCACGCTATTTTCCAGAATATTGTCTCCCAGGATTACGCAAATTTTCTCTCCAGCAGCAAACGGCTCGGCCAGTCGCAAGGCATCCGCGATTCCTCCTTCTCCTTCCTGATAGGCAAAGCTCAATTGCTGCAAGCCAAAATCCTTCCCATTGCGCAGCAAGCGCAGGAAGTCTCCCGCATTATTCCCCCCGGTCACAATTAGAATGTCCCTGATCCCGGCATCCACGAGGGTCTGCAACGGGTAGTACAGCATGGGCTTGTCATAGATCGGGAGCAGGTGCTTGTTCGTCACTCTCGTCAGAGGATACAAGCGCGAGCCGGTGCCTCCCGCCAAGATCACGCCTCTCATAAAGTCCCCCCTTCGTTTTGATCAGTGAAAGCTCGAATGAACGTGCATTCACAGCCCGCGCACCGCGCATCAGCAGACACATATCACTTTGCCAATACAAAATGTTACACTTCCTCGAGGTCCGCTTCATCCATCTCAATCGCCAACGACCGCATGATCAGCTCCATCGAGATCACGAGCCGCAGCTTACTCTTTCTCCGCACCAGGATTCCGTGCAATCCTGTTAACGGACCCTCTTTCACACGGACGCGCTGTCCTACTGTGAGGAACGGATGTGGCTCCGCCCGCATCCCATGAGTCGTGATCTCCCGTATGCGAAGGAGCTCCTCTTCGGATACGGCCGTCGGCGTTCCGTTGAACCCTACCAAGTGCACGACACCCGGCACTTGCTGCACGCGCAGCCGGTCGCGCAAGGCGAGACGGACGAAGAGGTACCCGGGGAAGAGTGGCAACTCCAAGGTCACCCGTCGATCCTTCCAGCGGCGGGCGGAACTGTACAGCGGCAAGAAATGTTCAACTGTTCGCGCACGGAGTTCCGTAGCCACACGCTTCTCATGATTCGCGCAAGTGTATAGGGCATACCAATTCTGCTCAACCCATGAGAGAGGCAGGGTAAGGGCGTTGAAATCAGTCCGCAGGTCGTGAGCAGTCTCCATTGTGTTCACAAGCCCCATATGACTCTCCACATACAGCTTCGCCCCGTCAGCCACAAGGCTGATTGTCATGTAACCAGTTTACTCACAATGCGTTACAGGGAATTCGACGGCTACTTGCTTTCGTCCGTCGATTCCCCGTGACGCGGCGAATCCAATTGCTCTGCCACTGTTGGCTCGTGGGGACGCGAGCCATTCGCGGAGAGCCACGGCAATCTTCCCTGCAGAGTCTGAAAAACCTCTATGGCAAGGACCTTGCCAGGCGATTGAGGGTCGACTTCCCTCCAGCGTGCAGTGCCAAGAGTGATCACGGTCGCTCCCGCAAACGCCAAGAAAGTGCAAAGGAACATGATCAACAAACGCGGGGGAAACGATTTCCTTTCCGGTACGCGAGCCACATCGAGCACCTTGACGCTGGGTGTTTCCTTCGCTTCCTGGACTTTTGCTAGTTCGTACTGTTGCGTAAGCGCCTCGAAAACAGCTTCTTGTACCCTCGTGCGCCGATAGAGATCGGCGAAAGTAACGCCCAGCAAGGGCAGCTTCCGGATGGATGGGTAAAGGGGATCCCCCTGTGCATCACCGGGAGCGGAAAGGTTTTCTCCCTTGCCGCCAACCCTTTCGAGTTGGGTCTGCAACTCCGCGATGCGCGCGCGGGTAGCGCGGACGCGCACGTTGCTGTCCGTGTATATCTGTTTCAACCCCTCGAGTTCCGATTTTGCCGCGATGAGCTGACCCTCGAGCGTCGCGGCCGCCTCGACCATGGCTCGGCCCTGTTCCTTGATGTCGATCGCACCGTTCTTGCTGGCGAATTGGCTAAATTCCTTCTCGGCGTTTTCCAAATCGAGCTGCACTGACTTGAGACGGTCCTCGAGAAATTCCCGCTCTCTTCGTGCGGACGAAGTGGACAGTTGCGCTACGAGCCGATCCAACTCCTCAACGTATGCTTGGGCAATTGCGGCGGCGCGCTTTGGATCTCTGTCTGAGACCTTGATCGTGAGAATCCCGCTCTTGCGGTCCTCCGAAATTAGAGTGTTGTCTGTCAGCTTCAAACGCGCCGTTTCGTCGAGTCGAACTGAGTAAACCTTTTTGAGATCGAATCTCTCAATCAAGCGATCCTGAACGGTACGACTGCGAAGAATTCCGATGAAGAGAGCGCCGGAGCTCTTTATTCCAAGCAGATCGCCCGCAACAGCGCCCAGGCCGCTGCCGCCCTTTGCTGCAAGTGCCGCCATCATCGCAACTCCGGTGCTTGATTGATTGTCCGGAGGCATCAACTGAGTGGTGGATTCAAAGGTCTTGGGCAACAGAAAAGCAAACAGGGTGCCAAATAACAGCCCTGCGACCACCGATCGGATCAAGAATCGCCGTGCCTCCCACAACAAGCGCAGTCGTTTTATGGCGGTATCTTGCGCGCCGGGATTTAGGAGCTCTTGCTCGGCTAAAACTCCGAACTTAGGCTCTGGCGCCGGTTCCAGTTGCGTCTTTGTCCCTGTGTGAGTCACGTTTCTGTTTGTCTCTACCGCCTCGTCCATTCCTTCAATGGAATTATCGAGTCGGCAGCCCCCATCTTTTCGGCCAAAGCGTCACACCGATGCTGGTCACCCAATTCGACTTCGTCGTTGGGTCGAGCAGAGGATACTTCCACTGCTCGTACTGCAGTAAGCCCGAGAGTGTCACTGCCGGCTTGACTTGAAAATCCACCTTCACGCCGCCATCGTTGAGAGTCCCTCCATGTGGCAAATAATCCCCGTCTACCTTTTGATGCCGATATTGAAGCTGAATTGAGCTGCGCGGCGATATCCAGTACGTGCTCCAAGCGCGCTCGCCCTGTCCGCCGCGTCCGAGCCAACTGCCAACCAAGTTTCCGTTGTTCAAGTACGAGCCACCCGGGTAACGACCATTCTCATAGAAACAGCCAACGCAGCCCGGAAAATCCACTGGAGCAGTGGTTCCTCCTTCCAAACGAACGTCCAGCTTGGGAATGCCCGGAACCCTAGGAACATAGATTCCGCCCTCGATAGCGGATTTGCGTGGATAGCCTAAAGGGGAGAACTCGTCCTCCGTAAACGCGTCGCCATAAAACGTCAGCCAATTGCGGAGGCCGGGAATTTTGTAGCTAAAGTCCACGCCTGACCGTCGATCTCCCGGGTCTCCGGGGCCGCCTCCAGTGAGACTGTTTCCAATGGAGTAGCTGCGCAGAAAAGTGTGCCAGGTGAGGGTACCTGGGCCGCCCGCGAGAACATTCGTCCAGGAAACGCTGAACTCAAAATTCGGCGTGGGCTTCATGCTCAACTTTGCCCCTTCCAGGAACGGTTGACGGCCAAGGGGTTGCCCAAACTGCCCGACGACCCCAGTGTTGGTCTGATAGACGAATTGGTGCCCCGCGAATTGCCCCAAAAACCACTCAAAACGCACAGGTCCCAGCCAGCTTGCAATCCATGGCAATACAAATGGAGAAACCCGGCTGATACGAAACATGTTCACCGGCTCAGCATTGTCGCTGAACATCAGCGGACCACTCTGCATGGGGCTCCACCACAAGCTTTGCTTACCGAAAGAAACCTGCCAGTTGTCGAAGGTCAGCCCGGCGTACGAGTCTAGCAGTCGAACACGATCCACAGCGGCGAAGGGCACTGCGGGAGGAACACCGGGGAGGCCATCAGAAACCATGAATTGCCTTGCCGCCAAAGGCTCTGCCGGAGCAGAGGGAGAGTGCTGGTATTCGGCTCTTACAAAGCCCGCCCAGGGTCCGCTGGTTGCCCAAGCCGAAACCCCATCCACGGTGTTGAGCCCTTCCTGATATGGTCGACCAAAATCATTAATGATCGTCTGCCCAAAGTAATTGCCATCGGTCAGTGGCTCACC
>Ga0187778_10000898_pt1 | contig 21334 bp, 18 predicted proteins | sample 1015_Q2_SP5_20_M_FD_132418 | JGI IMG/M metagenome (GOLD analysis project Ga0187778, IMG submission 132418) | Tropical peat soil microbial communities from peatlands in Department of Meta, Colombia - 1015_Q2_SP5_20_MG | ecosystem: Environmental > Terrestrial > Soil > Wetlands > Peat | place...
CCCCCGAGATCAGCTTCTCCTTGACCGCTTCGAGACGCTTCCGTGCGGCGTCGATGATTGCCGCGAACGAGTCCCCGATCGGCACCGGGACCCCGAACGCGGGAGAGACGACCGAGATCACCGTGACGATCGTGAGCTTCCCACGCGAAAGTTTGGCGAGGTTCACGGCCTCGCTGAGCGCGCCCTGCGAATCCTCGAGCATGTCGTCGGCGACCAGAATCGACTGAAACGTCATCGCCGAGGGAGATGCGGACCAAGTTGATATCGGTTCGCGAGCCGGTGTACCGCAGTCCCTTCCTCACCAGGTACCCCATGACGTCGGGGGCCGTCCCCCCGAAGGGGATTTGTCAGGTTGACTCTCTCGCCCGGCGATGAAGGCGCTGATGCTGGTCGGCGGGTTGGGAACACGACTCCGCCCGATCACCTACAGCGTCCCGAAGCAGCTGATCCCTCTCGCCGGGAAACCGATGTTGTTCCACGTTCTCGACCTTCTCCCGAACGACATCGAGGAGGTCGTGCTCGCGACCGGCTACAAATCGGACATGATCGACGCGTTCCTTCTCGAGCATCCTCCCCGGATGCCGATCCGTACGGTCCCCGAGGCCGAGCCCCTCGGAACCGGTGGTGGGATGCGGAACGCGGGCGACGGGATGAGCGACCCGTTCTATCTCCTCAATTCGGACGTCATCGCCCGCGTCGACCTTCGCGAGATGGCGCGCCAGCACGCCGCGCACGGCGGAATCGGGACGATGGGCCTGTTCGAGATCGATGACACGAGACCGTACGGGGTGGCGGCGCTCGATTCCGACGACCGGATCCGCGAGTTCGTCGAGAAGCCAGAATCCAAGGACGCCCCGTCCCACTGGATCAACGCCGGCTTCGCCGTCTGGAACCGCGAGGTCGTCGACAAGGTGCCCCCCGGCCAGCCGGTGAGCTTCGAGCGAGAGATCCTTCCCGGACTTCTCGGCCGAGGTGTCTACGGCTTCCGCATGACCGGCTACTTTGACGATGCCGGGACCCCCGAGCGCCTCCTGCGCTCTCAGCGTCTGCTCTTCGACGACGGTCGCGGTGGCAAGGGCACGCTCCCCAGCGGTAGCTTCGGGAAAGGACCGGTCGCTCTCATGTCCGGCGCGAGGGCCACCGGGGCCTCGTTCGGTCCGTACGTCACGGTTGGGCCGGGCGTCGTCGTGGAGGCGGGAGCGCATGTGGAGAACTCGATCCTGATGGAGGGGGTTCACGTCGAACGGGACGCCACGGTCTCGGGGAGCGTCCTCGCGCCGAAGGTCCGGGTCCATTCCGGCCACCGGTTGGTGAACCAGGTGCTCGGCGAGGGAGTTGAGGCGTGACGGACCGAACCGAGCCTACGTCGCGCCCGCGCCGGTGACAGTGACCTTCACTGCCTCGTCGGGTCGGCCGGCGAGCTGGAACGCTTCCGCGATCCGGTCGAGCGGGATACGGTGCGTGACAAGGTCGGAAATCGAGAGATTTCCCGAGACGACCAGCCGATGGACCTCCGCGATGTCCGGCTCGGTGGTAGCGTACGAGGGGATGACCCGTACTCCGCGCAAATAGAGGTCCTGAAGGTCCGCGTCCAAGCGGCTCTTCGCCTCGGGAAGTCCGAACAGGTTCACCGTCCCTCCCCGGCGGACGAGTTCGGTAGCCGCCTTGGCAACCGAGGGATGACCGGTCGCAACGACAGCGAGGTCGACGCCCTGTCCATTCGTGGCGCTGTCGACGGCCGCACGGACGGCCGCAGTGTCTCTCGGGTCGAGGGTTACGTCGATGCCCCCACGTTCGGCAGCGCTCCGACGAAGCGGGGAAACCTCGGTCCCGCCTACCCAGGATGCACCGAGGGCGCGTACGAGGCGCGCGTAGAGCAGCCCGACCGGGCCAAGGCCCAGGACGAGGACGGTCGCCCGCGGAGGGAGTCCCACCCGGTGGATCGCCGTGAGAGCACAGCCGGCAGGCTCGAGGAGCGCTCCGGAATCCCAGTCGACCTTCGGGTCCAGCTTCAGGACCGCGTGCCGCTCGACGTTTTCGCGGGGAACGCGGAACGTCTCCGCAAAACCGCCTGGGTCGATGTTGGTCTTCGAGTAGGTAGGGCAAAAGGTGTAGTCACCGCGCGCGCAGACCTCGCACGAGTAGCACGGAACGTGGTGATGGACGAAGACCCGGTCGCCGACCGCGAGGTCGGTGACGCCCGGCCCGACCCGCGCGACTCGACCGACCGGCTCGTGACCAAGAACACCCGCGGTCTGGTAATTCCCGCGGAGCTTCTCGAGGTCCGTGCCGCAGACGCCGCACGCCGCGAGGGTGACCGTTATCTCGCCTGTGCCCGGCGAAGGCTCCGGCCGCTCTTCGAGGACGACCGTCCCGGGACCCGCCAGCCGACCGTATCTCATGCCGCGCTGTGGGCCGTCCCCAGGGCCGTCTCGAGGATCTCCATCGCTTCGTCGATCTCCTCGCGGCGAACGATGAGCGGCGGAATGTACCGGATCGATGACTTGCCGCACGGGAGGAGGACGAGCCCCCGCTTGTACGCCGCCTCGAGAACGCGGTCGCGGAACGCCACGGCCGGCTCCCTGGTCTTGCGGTCCTTGACGAACTCGGTCGCGGTCATGAGGCCGAGGCCCCGGACGTCGCCGATTTCGTCGAACTTTGACTGGAGCTCTCTCAGCCGGGAGAGCAGATAGTTGCCCTGGTCTCGGGCGTTCTCGAGAAGATGCTCTTTCTCGATCACCTGGATCGTGGCGAGCGATGCAGCCACCGCGGCGAGGTTGCCCCCGAACGTGTTCGAGTGTGCGCCCGCGACGGTGAAGTCCATCTCCTTGCGGAAAACAATCGCGCCGAGAGGGAGGCCACCGCCGAGCGCCTTCGCCATCGTCGTGATGTCCGGCGTCACTCCGTGGTGCTCGATGGCAAACCACTTGCCGGTCCGTCCCATCCCCGCTTGCACCTCGTCGTCAATGAGCGGGATCTTGTATTCGTCCAGGATGGTCTTGATCGCCGCGTGCCAGCCCTTCGGCGGCACCACGTATCCGCCCTCTCCCATCACGGGCTCGGCGAGGAACGCCGCGACGTCCTCGGGAGGGATCGAGGTCTGGAAGTAGAGCTCCTTCAGGATCTTCGCGCAGTAAAGGTCGCAGCTTGGATACTCCATCTTGTACGGGCACCGGTAGCAGTAGGGAGCCGGGATGTGATGGCCGCCGCCGACGTAGGCGCCAAAACGGGCCCGCTGTACCGGCTTCGAGGTGGTCATGGTGAGCGAGCCCATCGTGCGGCCGTGGAAGGCGCCCAAGAGACCGATGACGATCGGCTTCTGGCGGCTCCAGCGGACCATCTTTAGCGCCGCCTCGGCGCTCTCGGTGCCGCTGTTCGTGAAGAAGACCTTCTTCTCGTAATTCCCGGGGGAGATCTGGGCGAGCTTCTCTGCGAGGACGGTCTGGTTCTCGTAGTAGAAATCGGTCCCTGCGAAGTGGGTCAGCTTGCCGACTTGTTCGCGCACGGCCCGGACGACCTCGGGATGCGCGTAGCCGACGGCGTTGACGGCGACCCCGGAGGCGAAGTCGAGGAGGCGGTTCCCGTCGACGTCGGTGACCCAGACACCGTCCCCCGAGGCCGCGACGATCGGGGAAGTCTTCGTGCTGGTCATCAGGAACCGGGAGTCGCGGGCGATCACTCTCTGCGCGTTCGGGCCCGGGATCGGTGTCCTCAGCACCACCCCGCGCTTCGGCTTGCCGGTCGGCGTCGAGGAGGCGGGCGGAACATGCTTCGGAGTGCTCTCGCTCATGGATCTCGCGGACGCGCACGCCGGTCCGAAGGTAAAATGTTCACGGGTGCAAGAGTTGACCTTCCTCCTCCTCTGGAACGTCTGCTTTTATGCCGCACGCCCGGGTCGTTTTCCCGGGATGGGCCCTTTGGACCGAGACCGCGTCGCTTCGTTCGACCACGAGGTCGAGGAGATCGAGGAGGTCGTCCCGGCGCGCGCCGTCCTCACGGAGCTCGCTCGTGGGTTTCTCCTGGTCCAGCAGACCGACCCGGCACAGGCGGTCCGCTTCGCCTCCACCTTCCTCAAGGAACGATCGGGACGAAGCCCTCCCGAGCGGGTGGAGTCGGTCCACCGGGTCACGATGGCGCGGCTTTCGCTCGGCCGCTTCCCCCAGGGCGCGGTCGAACGGCTCGACCGGTACGACCCGTAGGGATCGGGCGACCCTTCTGGGGCCGGGGGCCCTCTGCGGCGAAGTCCCGAATGGCGCGATAGGCATCGAGGTCGGCCGGGAACGTTCTTTGCGTCAGGCAAAGCCTCACACCGGTCGGGTCTCCGAAAAAGGACCCCGAGCAGACGAGCACGGATGCTTCGAGGGCGCGCCGGGCCAGTGCGTCTCCATCCTCGCCGGTGGCCGGACGGTCAAAGACGACCGGCGAATCGGGTCGGCGCATCTCGGGGAAGGAACTCCGGAGGGCAGAGGTGTTGGCTTCCAGGACCGCCCGGACGCGCTTCCGAATCGCCTCTCGCTCCCGGAGGGCACGGAGTGCGCCGGCAACCGAGTAGGAGGGGAGTAGGTTCCGGACGAGACCCGCGAAGCGGGCGAAATCGGAAAGGCACTCTTCGGGCGGGACCACGAAGCCCACGCGCAGGTCATCTGCCGCGAAGAACTTCGTGAACGACCCGGTCGCCCAGAGGTTCGGCCGCCCGACCCCGAGCATCGACCGCGCCCCGGCGAACTCCCGGAACGTCTCGTCGACCAGCAACCATCGAGCATCCGAAGCCCAGTCAAGGACCCGAGTGCGCTCCCAGAGATCCCCCTCGGGGTTGCGGGGCTGCGAGATGACCGCGAGGTCGACCGGGCCGGGGTCGTCGGTCGCGCGGAACCCCGCCCAGCGCGCGGTGTCGAAGAGCGGCGGGTACTCGGGAAAGCAGACGCGGCACCTGCCAGTGGGCTCTCCGTGGCGCGTGCGTCCCAGGAAGAGCAGGGCGACCGCGTTCGCCTGACTCGCTCCCGTGGTGAGGAACACGCGCGCGGGGTCGACTCCGAGGTCCTCGGCGAGGAGCCTTCGGAGCTCCGCCGGGTCCGCCTCGCGGAGGTCCCGTGCCGACGGGGTCGGGGCAGGGATTGCGTCCTTCATTCCGCTCTTCGCGAGGTTGTGCCGGCAGTCGTCGTGCCCATCGATCCAATCGGCGAGAGGGAACGCCATCGGAGCCCGGTAGGTCGCGACGGATAAACCGTACGTCGGGTCGGCCCGCCTTCCACGAGCGCTCGACGGCCAATACGAGGACGCCCTCGTTTCCCGTGCAAGGCAAGCCTCTTGAACGTCCGAGGTCGGCTCGCTGTCGAATGGCCGGACCCAAGCCTTCCGAGTCAGTAGTAGTGGGCCCGAACGGCCGGATCGTTTCCCTCTCGGCAGCGTGGTTCTCCGACGGGGCCCGCCGTCGTGCAGAGGCACGGCGCGCCGGACGATGCGTCGAGTGCGGGCGTGCACTTGTCCATCATCGGAGCCCGTACTGTTCGCGGAAGTGCCAGTGGAAGTTCCACGGGCACTACTTCTGGGACTCCGCCCGTTCCTACGTGCTGCTTCGAGACCACTACACCTGTCAGATCTGTCACGGCCGGCGTCGGGCTCGTCAGCTGGACGTCGACCATATCGTCGAGATCGCTGCCGGAGGCGCGGCGCTCGAGTACTCGAACCTTCAAACCGTCTGTCGCGACTGCCACCGTCTCAAGACGCAGAGCTTCCTGAGAGAGCGACGGACGCTCGAAGGGTATTCTCCAGGACCCGAAGCGCCTCTTCATAGCTCGTCGTAGCGTGCGAGCCCGAGGTCTGGGCATGAAGGTGGGGATCCTCGGAAGCGGGGACGTTGCGAGGGCGCTGGGAACCGGGTTCGTGACCCTCGGTCACGAGGTTCGGCTTGGGAGCCGTACGGCGTACAATTCGAAGACGGATGCGTGGGCGAAGGGAACGAGCGGCAAGGGTTCGGCGGGAACCTTCTCGGACGCTGCCGCGTTCGGCGAGGTCCTGGTCCTTGCTACCCTCGGCGTCGCGACCGTGGATGCGATCCGACAGGCAGGCGTCTCTCACTTCGACGGCAAGGTTGTGATCGATGCCACGAATCCCCTCTCCTTCTCTGCGCAGGGCGTTCCGAGCCTCGCAATCGGGCACACGACCTCGCAGGGAGAGGTCAATCAGAAGGCGATCCCGAAGGCGCACGTCGTGAAGGCGTTCAACACGGTCGGGAACGCCTCCTTCTTCCGTCCGAAGTTCGCGCAAGGTCCTCCGGACATGTTCCTCTGCGGCAACGATGCAGCGGCGAAGAAGAAGGTGGAAGAGATCCTCCACGACTTCGGCTGGCCGAGCGTCATCGACATCGGTGGGATCGATGGGTCCCGCGAGCTCGAAGCGATGTGCATCCTATGGGTGAAGAGCGCGATGCGTCTCAACAACTTCAGGATCGCGTTCCGGCTGCTTCGCTCGTAGATAGCCCGAGTTCGTTCGCGCCCGCGTCTCAGGAGCTTAAGGAGCGTTCGAGCTCGTCGACGGAAAAGATCAGCCCGGTCCCCGTTAGGTACAAAAGCACCCTCTCCCCGGTCCGCAGGTCGCCGCGCTCCAGGAGCTTCGGGAGTGCCGCGTACGGAGCAGCTGCCTCGGGGGAGGCCGAAACACCGTGTCGTACCGAGAGGTCCCGCATTGCCGTGACGATCTCGCGGTCCGTGACCGCGATCCCTCCCCCCCGCGTCTCCCGCACCGCCTCGAGAATCCGCTCCGAGGAAAACGGAGAAGGGACCAGAAGCCCCGGGGCGAGCGTCGTCGGGTTCTCCCAGGGCTCGACTCGGCTTGCCCCCTCGACGAGAGCACGCACGACGGGGGCGCAACCCGTAGGCTGCACCGCGAAGAGGCGGGGCGCTCGATCGAGGAGGTCGAGCGCACGCAGCTCTCGGAACGCCTTTGCCATGCCGACGATCCCCGTGCCACCCCCCGTCGGGTAGAGGACGGCGTCGGGCAACGCGTCCGAACCGGACTGCTCGACGATCTCGAGGCCCATCGTCTTCTTTCCTTCCACCCGGTACGGCTCGCGCAGTGTCGACATGTCAAACGACCCGCGTCCCTTCTCGCGCGCCCTCGCTGCCTCTCCGGCTTCACGGATCGTCCCGGGAACCTCCACTAGCTCGGCTCCGTAGCTACGGATCGCCGTCCGAATCGGCATAGGAGTCCGTTCGGGGACGTAGACCCGGGCACGAAGGCCGGCCCGCGCCGCGTACGCCGATAGCGCGGTGCCCGCATTGCCCGCGCTCGGGACGAACAGCTCTCGGAGCCCGAGCTCCCGGGCGCGCGACACCGCGACCGCCATGCCTCGAGCCTTGAACGAACCGGTCGGCATCGACCCGTCGTCCTTGACGAGGACTCGAAGACCCGCGGCCCCGGCTACCTCCCCGAGGTCGAGAATCGGCGTGAATCCCTCCCCCAAGGTTGTGACATGTTCGCTCTCGCGCACGGGAAGGAGCTCTCGGTACCTCCAGAGGTCGGCGGGCCGGCCCGTGAGGTCTTTCCACCACGACCGAGCGTCCCATCCCGAGACGTCGTATGTCGCGAAGAGCGTCTGTCCGCAGGTGGGGCACGTCCCGGCGGGTGCCTCCGGGGAGACCTGTGTGCAGCAGCTGCGGCACTCGAGCGCGACGAGACGGGACCCGGTCCTCATGCGGTCCGGTCAAGCGCGAACGCGGGCTCGCTTAACTCTCCGTCGGACGACTCACTTTGCAGGTCCGAGCGATCCGCCGCATGCCGGGCAGAACTTCGACCCGGGAGGAGCGGTGGCTCCGCACGTGCCGCAGGCGACGCCGTTCTTCGGTGGGCGTGGAAGGCGCCGGGCGAGGATGACGGCAATCATGATCACTCCGACCGTGAGCGCAACGAGGAGCGCGAAGGAGACAATGCCCGCAATCACCGCGTAGAAGAAGAACGAGCCGAGGCCGGACAGATTCAGCCCGTTCGAGGAATTTCCGTTGGAGTTGCTTCCCTTCCCGCTTCCGTTGCCGTTCCCGTTGCCATTGCCCCCGTTCCCTCCGCCCGAGCTCGTCACGTTCACGAAGGACTGACGGTTCACCTGCTGGCCCGAAAGGTCCCGGACCGAGACCGAGATCGAGAAGTTCCCTGTCTGAGACTCTGAGCACTGCCAGGAGGAGACGTTCCCGGCGCTGCAGCCCGGAGGGACGGTGGTCCAATCGAACGTGTACGGCGACACCCCTCCGTTCACGCCTATGCTGACGGAGAACTGCGAGCCCTTGTAGACCGGGTTCGGCCCTACGATGATCCCGTTTGCCGAAAGAGGGCTGACAACCGAGAGTGACCTACTGTCCTGCGTCGTGTTGCGGCCCACGTCGGTCACTTGGAGATTGATGTTGAACTGGCCCGGATTGTTGGGCTGGCATTTCCACGAGGAGACGTTGCCCGGGTTGCATGGGGACGGAGCGTTGGACCACGAGTATGTGTACGGGGGTTGGCCTCCGGTTACGATCGCGGTGGCGTTGAAGGAGTTGCCCTGCACGACCGGGTTCGGTGTGATCGTAAAGGTCGTGACCTGAAGAGAAGAAGCCGGAGCGTTCACTTCCGCGACCGAAGCTACGGCAGGCGAAGGAGACGTGGGGGAGCCTTCCAGACTCGCGAGCGGGAGGACCGACGTCACGATGGCGATGGTCATCGCCCAGAACCCGACTGCCCCCAGAACATACCGCGAGTACTGATGAGAACGCATTCGCTTCTTTCCTCGAGGCAGGTCGGTGGCCACTGCCCGGCGCATTCCGACGGTGCCTCGGCCGAGAAAGAATGGTGTGAATGGGGGTTATAGATGCAGCGGGCGCCACCCGACCGGGATTCTGGCATCGTAACCGGTTCCGTAGATTTCTCTATCTAGACCGCCATTGGTCCGGTGACGGGTTGCGGAAACGGTGGCGACAGCGACCGTGCCATTCCACTGGACCGGGTCGGACATCCGGGAGGTCGAGGGCAACTACCTCGACGAACGGTCCAGCTGGTGGATGTATCAGTCACTGGCCGATGCCGACCGTCTCCCGGCCCGCGCCGCTCTCCTTCGTCAGCTCGCGTCGTACGAGGAGCGTCATGCTGCGGCGTGGGCGGGCCTTCTCGCAAAGCTCGGCCGCCCTCTCCCGCGAGAGGCGCGGGAACTCGACCACCGCCTGATCGTCGGCATGGCACGTCTCCTGGGCGTCGGCGCCGTCCTCTCGCTCGTTCACCGGAACGAAGTGGATGGAGTGGAAAAGTATCGGGACCAGGCCCGTCGATGGCTGGACCCGGACGCCACCGTGGTGTTGAAATCGATTCTTCCCGACGAGATCGCGCACGAGATCGAGACGTCCAACGAAGCCAAGCAGGTGGGGTCGAAGGGAAGCTCCTTGCGGAGTCTCCTCCTCGGCGCCATCGACGGGTTCGCGAGCACCGTCGCTCTGACGACGGGGGTCGCCGGCGCGACCCGTATCGACAGTGCCGTCCTGATCGCCGGCGCTGCCGCGATCGTGGCCGGTTCGCTCTCGATGGCCGCCTCGGAGTACGTGTCGGTCAAGGCCGAGCACGAGGCCCGGGTCGCGCAGACCCGGATGGATTCGGAAGCGATCGAGTACGCTCCCGACACGAAACGGGACGAGCTCGTTCAGGACTACGTGGCGAAGGGCCTCTCGGAGGAGGAGGCGATCAAAGTCGTCGCTCGCCTCGAACAGGACCCCCGGCAGTTCCTGAACGCGCTTACCGCGGACCGCTACGGAAGCAGCCCCGAGGAGAACGAACGACCGGCCCGGTTGGGGTTCCTCACGGGGATCTCGTTCGCGGTGGCGGGCGCGGTCCCGGTCGTACCCTACCTGTTCCTCGGAATCCCGGCAGCGATCGTCGTCTCGGTGATAGTGACCGCGATCGCACTCTTCCTCGCAGGGTTGTTCCGCGCTCTTTCCTCGCTCCATCCGTTCCTTCGGAGCGGCCTCGAGATGATGGCGATCGGAATGGGAGCTGCCGCCGGAACGTTCCTGGTCGGCCTCGCCCTCGGAGGAAATTTCGCGTAGCCGCGCGCTTCCATCGAATCCGGAAGCGGGACCGGGCGCCCGGCCCGTGGTTCCTCGCGAGGCTAAGACGTGCGCCGACCAAGCCTCGGGGCCGTTGCCGTTCGCGAAGACTAAGTGGTCGACTCGCTTTCCCTCGGCATGGCCCTTCCGTCAACACCTCGCCTGATTCTCTTCGTCGCGGGAGAACCCAAGACCGTGCCCTCCCTGAGAGAGTCCGGGGCTGGCCTCGCCCCTCGGGTCGCCGGTATGTTCACGGGGAATGCCCTGATTGCCGCGGGCGCCCCCACGCAGCCGTGGGCAAGCACCCGCCCACCCCACGGGTCCGCCGAATCGGGGACGGCAGGCGGACCGGAATGGTACCTTCCTCCGGATCAGATGACGTCTCTCAACCTGGTCCTCGACATCGCCGAACACCGCGGCCACGAAGTCATCGTGATCGACGCAAACCGCCCTGGGAACCAGCAAGCACTCGTCGATCAGTACGTCCGGCCGAACGACGTCTTTCCGATCCTGATCCGCTGGGACGGCGCCCGCCTGGAGGGCGACGAGAACTTCGTTCCCGCCAAGGTGCGGCGGTTCGTCGAGGGCCGGTGAACTATCTGCCACCCGGCCGACCTTGCGTCGGGACCCCCGAACCGGCGACGGTCCTCAGGGAACTAGTACGAGCGCCCCTTCGACCTGGCCCCCGCGCAACCGGGCAAGCGCTTCGTTGGCTTCGGTGAGCGCGATCGGCGTGGTGGTCGTTCGGATCGGGATTTCGGCGGCGAGCGGCAGGAATTCCCTTCCGTCCTGACGGGTCAGGTTCGCCACGGACCGGACGGTCCGTTCCTCCCACAAAAGGCGGTACGGGAAGGACGGAATGTCGCTCATATGGATGCCCGCACACACGACCACCCCCCCGCGAGCCGTAGCGGCGAGCGCGGTCGGGACGAGTGAACCCACCGGGGCGAAGAGGATGGCCGCGTCGAGTTCGTGGGGCGGTCGTTCGTCCGACCCGCCGGCCCAATCCGCGCCGAGACTTCGGGCGAACTCCTGTCCCCCGAGGTCCCCCGGCTTCGTGAACGCGTAGACCTCGCGTCCGAAGTGATGTGCTACTTGCGCCACGATGTGAGCCGAGGCCCCGAACCCGTACAGTCCAATCCGCTTTCCCTCGCCCGCGAGTCGAAACGAGCGGTAGCCGATCAACCCCGCGCAGAGGAGAGGTGCGGCCGGGACGTCGGAGAACTCGGCCGGTACCGGAAAGCAGTAGCGGGCGTCGGCGACAGTCCCCTCGGCGTAGCCCCCATCGATGTCGTATCCCGTGAACTTCGCCCGGATGCAGAGGTTCTCGCGTCCGCTTCGACAGTACGAACACTCTCCGCACGTCCATCCGAGCCAAGGCACGCCCACCCGGTCTCCCACAGCGAACTCTCGGACGGCCGACCCGGCCTCTGTGACAATCCCGACGATCTCATGGCCGGGCACCAAGGGGAGCTTGGGATGCTCGAGCTCTCCATCGACCACATGGAGGTCGGTGCGACAGACCCCACATGCACGAACCTTGAGGCGCAGCTCATGGGCGCGAAGGGGAGGGGGCTGGTCGACCTCGTCACGCTCGAGAGGAGTGCGGGGGGCGCGGAGGACCATCCGGAGCATCGTTCCCCCCTCGAGGGTCTCCCTCCTAACGGGTCAACCGACGGACGGCTTGAAGCCTGGGAACGGTGCCGTCGGGAGAGGAGACCTACGGCAACCGGGCCGGTCCGCGAACGGACGCCCGCGTCAGTCGCTTGTGATCTCCCAGTAGACGTAGTCCCGGACGTCGTCGAGGGACCAGAAACCGAGGTCCGCGGCCCAGAGAACCGCGACCGGGTCCTGCTTGAGTAGCTTCTTGATCGTGTGGTCCGTCTTGACGCGATCGACGTAATCGCGGACCTTCTGCTTCATCTCTCGGAAGTGTTTCTCAACGTCCTGTCCGGCTCCCTTCAGCTTCGCTTCGACCTTCGGTTCGGGCTTTCCGACCATGATTCGACCCCCGGAGCCAGGGATTTGCCCGGCGGATAAATACCCGCGGCCGGCCAATGCACCGAGCATCGCAATCTTCGACTACGAAGATTCCCTCTCATCGACGCGCGGAACTCTTCTACAAGAGACGAAAGACGCCGACGTAGGTCATCAAGTGGGCTCGGCCGGATTCGAACCGGCGGTCTTCGCTGTGTGAGAGCGACGTCGTAACCGCTGGACCACGAGCCCAACAGTTGGGCCGAAGGGCGGAGCCGCTTAAGGGATTCTATGCGGGCAACGCCAGCACGAACGGAACGACTAGGCTGGCTGCGACGGTGAGGGCGAGTCCGCTCGCGAGGGAGAGGCTCCCCGCGTCCCGGTCCCCGTAGCGAGTGACGAAGTAGAGGGTCGTGTCCATCGAGGTGGCCCCCCCGAGGGCGGCGAGCCCCTCTCCACGGAGGCGCCTTCCGACCGATGGGGACAGGACCATCGTGAGGTTCTCGCGGAGAAAGTTCGTGAGGAATGCGAGAAGCCCGAGCACGGGCCCTGCCCGGGCGAGCACGAGGGGACCGGCCAACGTGTACCAGCCGAACGCGAGGACCGTGGCCATCGAGATCGTGATCGCTGTTCCCGATACGAGCGCGAACACCACGCCCGCCAGGAGGGCGCCCGCTACCGCGGCCGTCAGCGGGACCCACACCGAGCGCAGTCCCGCCCAATGGAGGGGAAGGTCGAACGCAACGAGAGCAAGCAGGACGTAGAGAGCCCACTCGATAGTCGTCGTCGTGGGAAGAGACACGACGCGCCCTATGCCGAACCCTGCGAGAACGGCCGCCACCAGGACGAGGCTCAGAGGAAAGCGCTCCTTCACGGGAGTGCCGGCGGTCGTCGGAGACGGGTGAGGGCGGAAACGGTCGATGAGGAGAACGGCTCCCGCTGTGAGGACGAGGATGAGCAGAGCGAATCCGAGAGCGACCGGGACCGTGAGAGCCAGGGGTCCGAGTGCCACGTTGCTCAGCGACGCTCCGAGAAGGCCGACCAACACGACTACGGTGAAGACGAGCGCGCGTGGGATCCACACACTGCGTCGATGGATGACCCGCCCTGCGACGAACCCGAGCACGAAGGCGACGTAGAGGAACGGGTCGAAGGCCACGGTTCCGGCCTAGCCGGTCCACGGCGTGATCGATCCGCGGCGAGAGGGTCCCGTCGGGAATCCCAGCGAGACCGTCTCGCTCCGGTCCGCCCCGTAGCCGACATATTGGACGGGAACCCCGGTTTCTTCGGTGATCCGGTCAAGGTACCGTCGCAGGGTCGACGGGAGCGCCGATGCACCCTCCGATCGGACCCGGTCCTTGAGCCGCTGGTGGAACGCGGGCCAGCCGGGAAGTCTCTCGTACACGGGTTTCGCCGCCGCCAGGTCGTCCGCCTGAGAGGGGAGGACATCCCGGATAGTGGAGCCGTCGGGCATCTGATATTGTATGCAAACCGGAACCTCGTCGAGCCCGCCCAGGACGTCCACCTTCGTGACGGCGAGCGAAGTGAACCCGTTCAGGCGGGCCGCGTAGCGGAGGAGCACGAGGTCGAGCCATCCGCACCGGCGGGGCCGTCCGGTGGTCGCCCCGCGCTCGCCCCCGACCCGCCGGAGGTACTCTCCCGGCTCCCCCGTGTCCTCGGTCGGGAACGGGCCGGCGCCGACGCGGGTCGCGTACGCCTTCGAGACCCCGATGACCTCGTCCACTTCGGTGGGAGGGATTCCGCTCCCGACGAGCGCCCCGGCACTTGTCGGATGCGAGCTCGTGACGAACGGGTACGTCCCAAAATCGACGTCGAGGAGGGCGCTTTGCGCTCCCTCGAGAAGGATTGACTCCCCTCGGCCGATGGCGTCCCAGAGCATGGGCTCGGTCGGCTGGATGAGAGGGTCGAGCCGACTCCCCACCTCGGCGAGCTGGCTGGCCAGCTCGTCCAGAGGGGGAAGGTTCGATAGGTGGGTCTTGGTCGCGTAGAGGATCTCGAGAAGCTCCTTGACACGCCCGGGGCGCGCAAGGTCGCCGAGGCGGATTCCGAAGCGGCCGGACCGGTCCGCGTAGGCGGGACCGATTCCGCTCTTCGTGGTCCCGAGGCTCGCCTTCGGGTCCTTGCCGGCGCGCATCTCGTCCTGCCAGGCGTCCTCGATTTCGTGGACGGGAAGCAAAACGTGCGCTCGGTCGGAGAGCACGACCTCCCCTCGCAGGAGTCCCCGCCGCTCGAGGTCTTGGATCTCCGCTTCGAGCTTCATCGGCTGAAGGACCATGCCCGGTCCGCTGACGCCGACGACTCCGTGGCGGAGTACCCCGCAAGCGAGTTGGTGAAGGACGACCGCTCCCTCGGGGAGGTGGATGGAGTGGCCTGCGTTGGGCCCGCCTCCTGTGCGAACCACGTAGCGGGCGTCGGCCGCGAGGAAGTCGGTAATCTTGCCCTTCGCCTCGTCACCGAACTGCGCCCCGACTACGACGCGGACCGACGTTTCATTCCCCTCCCTTCGCCCGGAGGCATCCGGATAGAAGGCACTTTTCCCCAGAGCGTCGAACACGGCGCGACGGGGTGAGTCGTAGCGTGGCACGGGATAAGCCTAAGAACGGGCCCGGGCGTCATCGCCCAAATGGTGGCCCAGCGCACGCACGAGGTGGAAATCTCGGGCATCCGGAAGATGTTCGAGGCGGCCCCTCCGAACTCGATCAACCTGGGCCTGGGCGAGCCGGATTTCAACCCTGCCCCCGTGGTGATCGAGGCGCTCTGCGCCGCCGTTCGGAGCGGACGGAATCACTACGGGCCGTCCGCCGGGATCCCGGAGCTCCGCGACAAGATCGCCGAGCGCTACCGCGAGCTCGACCCGGGGACGCGCCGAGACAACGTGATCATCACCGCCGGTGGCTCGGAAGGACTGATGGCGACCGCTCTCTCATTCTACGACCCGGGAACGGAGGTCCTGGTGCCCAACCCAGGGTTCGTCCTCTACGCCCCGCATGCGCGCCTCGCGGGCGCTGTCCCGGTCCCGTACAGCTTGCGCCCGGAGCGCAAGTACCTCCCCGACTTCGACGAGCTCGAACGGCTCGTTACTGGGCGGACCCGGGCGATCGTCGTGAACAGCCCGTCCAACCCGACGGGCGCAGTGTTTCCGCGCTCCGTCATCGACCGAATCGTTGCGTTTGCCGACCGCCACAATCTGACGATCATCTCGGACGAGGTGTACGAGGAGATCGTCTACGGCGAACCGGCGACGTCGTTCTGGGGCCGGAGCGACCGGGTCGTCATCGCCAACTCGTTCTCGAAGACGCTCGCGATGACCGGCTGGCGTCTCGGGTTCCTGGTCGCTCCCAAGTCGTTCGCGGTCGCCCTCAACAAAGTGCACTACCACATCCTCGCCTGTCCTTCCACCCCCGTCCAGGTCGCGGTGCTCGCTGGCCTCTCGAGCGGGTCGGACTCGCTCGCGGCGATGGTGAAGGAGTTCCGAGCGCGTCGCGAGATCGTGGCGAAGGCGATGGCGAAGATTCCGGGGCTCTCGCTGGTTCCGCCGCAGGGAGCGTTCTACGCGTTCCCGCACTTCGACTGGCCCCATTCGAGCATGGAGGTCGCTCAATCGCTGCTGGCCCGTGGTCTCATCACCACGCCGGGGGACGCGTTCGGTTCGCTCGGCGCCGCGCATCTCCGAGTGTCGTTCGCGGCCTCCCGAGAGGCGCTCCGCGACGGGCTTGCGATCCTCCGAAAGTACGGCGAGGAGGTATCGTCGTGATCGTCGGGCTCGTCGGACGATTGTTCCGCGCTGTGGCGCGGGTTCGCTCCGGCCCCTCGAGTGCCGGCCTCGACCGCGTCGGCGCCGAACTCAGTAGGTTGGAGCTCCGGCGGGCTCAGCGTCGGGTAACTTCCCGATAGAGTGCCCGGTGGCGGTCGACCGTCACGGACCAGTCGAAGCCACGGGCCCGGGCCAGGGCGGCCATTCGAAGCCGCTCCGTCTCCTCCTGGTCCGTGAGAGCTGACCGGAGCGCTTCCGCCAGGGCGTCTGCGTCTCCGTACGGCACCAGCCGGCCAGAGCGGCCGTTCTCGAGGAGCTCGGGGACTCCCCCGACCGCCGTCGCGACGATCGGCGTACCCGCCGCCATCGCTTCGAGCAGGACAAGGCCGAACGCTTCCCACTCGCTCGGGAGGACCAGCGCCCGAGCGTTTCGTAGGACTCCCCGATAGGCGGATGCCGGGTCGACGTGGTCGAGGAACCGAAGCGTCTCCGATATTCCGAGCGCGCGCGCCCGTTCCTCGAGACGCGACCTCTCTCCCCAGTCCCGTCCCATGAGGACGAGCGGTGGACGGGTGGTTGGGTCAAGCCTCGCGAGGGCATCGAGCAAGGTCGGTAGCCCCTTGTTCGGAGCGACTCGACCGACGAAGAGCAGGTACCGGTCGGGAAGGTCGAGCCCCTCCGTCCGGTCATTCTCGGGATTCGACCAGGACGCAAGGTCGACGCCGGGAGCAATCGTGCGGAGCTTCTCTCTCGGTGCGAACTCACCGACCAGCCGCCCCTCCCGGTCCGTCTGGACAACTACGGCACGCGCGACGCGGTAGGCGGTCATGCCGAACAGGTAGTCTTGGATCCGCAACAGGCCCCGCTTCCAGGGTGGCTCGCGACGGTCGGCGGGATGATAGTGGGTCGACACGACCAGGGGAATCCCGAGCCGCTCGGCGACAGCGGAGGCCTCGAGCACGTGCCCGTAGCGGTGCGAGTGAGCGTGAATCACATCCGCTCCACTCTCCGCAAGGGCGTCGATGAGGCCCACCATCATCGGCATGGTGAGGCCGGGAACGAGACGTTTCTCGACCGGGAACCTACGCACCGGGACACCGTCGACCACGGGCCGGTACCCCGACCTTCGTTCCCACCGTCCTTCGTCGTAGAGGTCGCTCGCGAAGACCTCGACGTCCTCGCCCGCCTCTTTCAGCCGGCGCGTGACCTCACGGACGTTCGTCTCGACCCCACCGGGTGCGTCGAACCGGAGAAGGACGTGGACGATCTTCACCGGGCGACGACCTCCCGGTAGAGCGCCTCCAGTCGGTCGACCAACGCGTCCCAAGTGTACCGGGGCACGACCTGGTCCCGCCCGTACGCTCCCAAACGACGAGCGAGGTCCCGGTCCGTCCAGACCCGAACGATCGCCTCCGCGAGAGCCGTGGGGGAACGGGGAGGGACCAGAAGACCGGCCCGTCCGTCCTCGACGAATTCGGGGATCCCCCCGACACGCGACGCCACGACCGGCGTACCTGCGGCGAGCGACTCGAGCAGCACGAGACCAAACGCTTCGTACTCGCTCGGAAGAGCCGTGAGGCGCGCGTCCCGGTACGCGGCCGAGAGGACGGAGTCATCGTCGAGATGTCCTACGAGGTGCGCGCGGTCCGCCACGCTGAGTTCCTTGAGGCGTGCCTCGAGCGGTGCACGCTGACCGCCGTCCTCCCCCACCACGACGAGCTGAGCGGCTCGGTCCGCTCGAGCGAGGGTCGCGAACGCTTCCGCGAGGTCAAGGAGCCCTTTGTTGGACGCGAGACGACCGACGAAGAGGATGTAGGGGCCCGGGATTCGGTATCGCTCGGAGAAAGAAGGACCCCCGGGAGCAGGCGCGGGCAGGGGCCGGTACCCGGGAGGGATGACCTCGAGGGGAGGAAGGGGGAACCCCAGAGACCGCAAGAGTCGCTCCTCCTCGTGGGTCTGGACGATGATGCGGGATGCGTCCCGGACGACGCCCGAGGCGACCCGCCGGTCGTAGAAGCCGCGGAGGCGGTGTCGAAGCCACCCTCCCTCGATCGACCAGATCGGGTGGAAGTGCGCCGTGAGCACAAACGGGGTCCCGAAGCGAGCGTGATGGCGATGCGCTGCGGCGACCTGATTCGTGCCGTATGTGTGCGCGTGGACGATCTCGGGCCGGTCGCGGGCGAGCGCGCCCCTCAGCCCCCGGAAGAACGTGTAGTGGAGCTCTCCTGGAAGCGACCACACCCGAAGCCGGTGAACCGCTCCCCACTCCGCGCGCTCCTCCCGAGGCACGGACGGGTCGAGCCGTTGCATCGACGGGAACTCTCGGTAGAGGTCGCTCGTGTAGATGTCGACGGCGTGCCCGCGTGCGTGAAGGCGGCGGGCGACCTCCGCGACATGCTGCTCGACCCCTCCCGGGGCCGGCGGAAAGCGGGTCGCGAGCTGGGCGACCTTCACGGCGACCGGGTAGCTCTCCTCTTACTTGACGGTCCCCTCGGACACGGTAGTGCCCGTACGGAGCTCAGGAGAGCGACCGTATCGAGGCGAGCCGCTGAGCGTACTTCTTGTAGACCTCGGTCGCGCGGGCCACCGACTCGATCTTGACGTACTCGTTCGCCTGGTGGGAGAGCTCCTCCTCCCCGGCTCCGAAGATGACGACCCGCGGGTTCACCTGGGTGTAGTGGACCGCCTCGGAGGCATGGACGAGGACGGCGGTCTCGGCCTGCGCAACGTCGCGGAGGAGCTTCACGTGCTCGGAATTCGGGTCGATCTGGACCGCGGGCATCGTCAGGATCCGTCGGAGGGTGAACGGCGTCTTGATGCGACGGAGGTGCTCTTCGATCTCGTGGTACAGCTGGTCGGGCGTGTAGGGCGGGGGGAACCGGATGTCGACCTCGGAAGTGCACTTGTTCGGCACGACGTTGATACGCGTGCCTCCGACGAAGGTCCCGATGTTGAGCGTGACCATCCCGAGCTCGGGATGCGCGATTCGCCCCTTGAACGACTCGAGCCCGCGCAGGATGCGCATCATCTTCCCGATGGCGTTCTCCCCAAGGTGCGGCATCGCACCGTGGGCCGCCTTTCCCCGGGTCTCGATCGCGAGGTCGAGGACTCCCTTCTCCGCATAGGCGACGCGAAGACCCGTCGGCTCACCCACGACGACCGCCTTCGCGCGCCGAAGCGGAAGTGTCTTCGCAAGGGCCGCAGCGCCCTGCATTGAGGTCTCCTCGTCGGTCGTGAAGGCGAGGACGACCGGGATCTTTCTCGCGACCAGGTCCTGGGCCGCGTCCAGCATCGCGACCACAGTACCCTTCATGTCGGCGGCGCCGCGCCCGTACATTCGCCCCGACGCGAGCTGGCTTTGGGAGAAGCTCCAATAATCCCCCACCGGCGGGGTGTCGAGGTGTCCGGAGAGGACGACCCCGCCCTGTCCGAACTCGGCAAGGAGGGCGGGGGCCTGCGGGTCCCCGAACAACGTGTTGCGCATGTGAATCTGGTCGGTGAACGACTGGACGTAGTCGAGCACTTCCTGCTTGTCGGAGAACGGGTCGCTCGGGATCTTGATCAGTTCCGACAGCATGTCCACCATCTGACGCTTCATCGGAACCACCTCCCCGAGGCGAAACGACGTGGACTCACGGACGAACTTTTTCGGATAGGCTCCGCCGTATCTTAACGGTGCGGTTCGGCGGTGGCCCGCGCGGCGACCGCATGGGTTCGGGCGAGCGCCCGCGCGAAGCCCTCGGGCGAGCCGACCGACCACCATTCCCCGATTCCCGGGCGAACCACGAGCGCTGAGACGCGACCGCCGTTCGCAAGGATCGTGCGGATCCCGTCGGTCAGTTCGAGCTCCCGCGGGTGATGTCCCCGTCGGTAAGTCTCGAGCGCATCAAAGATGGACGGGGCGAAGGCATAGACTGCGGTCGCCGCCCAATGGGTCTTCGGTCGCTCGGGCTTCTCGACCATCCCGCTGACGTCAATGCGTCCGATCTCGTGGAACGGGCGACCGATAGTACCTTCGACCACACCGTAGCGACGCGGGTCGGCGACCTTCCGGACCAGGAGGACCGCATCCAACCCGTCTCGCTCCAGAAGCTCCCCCATGGTTCGCGGAAGCCGTCCCCGATGGGGTTCCAAAAGGACCGCGTCGCCCGCGTGCAGGAGGAACCGTTGACCTCCCACCGAACTCCGGGCCTGGGACACCGCGTCGCCAAAGCCGAGCGGCCGCGGTTGGACTGCATACGAAATCCGCAACCGTCCCAAAGTCTCGTAGAGCCTCCGGGTCTCCGTGAGTCGCTCGCCGTGGTGGCGGTGCCGTCGAAGGAACGATGGGTCGACCGAGAAGTAGTTGCGGATGGCCTGGACGTCCCGGGGCTGGTGCACGATCGTCAGGTGGTACGCTCCGGCGGCGACGAGGCTCTCGACCACGAGATGGGCGACCGGCTTGAGCACCGGCGTCCCCGAGCTTCCTCGGTCGTAGAGCGGAAGGAATTCCTTCCGAAGCCCCCGGCTCCACGGGAGCATGCGGGTTCCCTCGCCCGCGAGGGTGATGACGGCTTCCATATGCTCGTTATGCCGGCGGACGCTCGGTCGTCGGTTCCGTACCCTCGGCTGCGTGCGAGGGGTGCCCCGGATGAGATGCCGGAGGGAGACGTGCGTGAAGCGCGGGCTCGCTGTCCACCGAGCGCCACTGGACGGTCGGCATCACCACGTGGCGCTTCGCCTCGAGGCGACGCCGGAAGTGCAGGAGGTCGTGGAAGATCTCCCGAACCACCTCCTCGAGGTCGCGGGTACGTTGGTACCCCAGGGCGAGAAGGTGCTCGTGGATGGGATTGTAGTAGTGCTGCTCCGCCTCCACCCGCGGGTCAGGGGGATGCTCGATCACCGGCTTCAGACCGTATTCGTTCGCGACCCGGGCCGCGATCTCGGCGAGCTGGTTCACGGAGTACGCCGCGTCGAACTGATTGAAGACGCGATACTCCCCGGCCTTCGCAGGGTTCTCGACCGCGAGGCGAAGCGACTGCATCGAGTCCTCGAGCGCGATGAATCCGCGTTTCTGCTCCCCCTTTCCGTACGGAGTGATGGGGAGTCCGAGCACCGCCTGGGCGATAAACCGGTTGAGCGCGGTCCCCCAGGTCTCATCGAAGTCGAACCGGGTGAGCAGGCGGCGGTCGGTGATCTCGGGAGTCCGGATCCCGTAGATCACGCCCTGCATCACGTCCGTGGCCGCGAGACCGAAGATCTTGGAGGCGAACATGACGTCGCCCGAATCGAAGACCTTGCTCCAGTGGTACCACGAGCCGGCCTGCCGGGGAAAGGGAAGGTAGTCCTTGCGACCGTGGAACTCGGCCTCGAAGAACCCTTCGGGGATGTCGGTGTTCGGCGTTCCGTACTCGCCCATCGTGCCCATCTTCACGAGGTGAGCGTTCGGGCATGTGTCGCGAATCGCGTAGACCAAGTGGAGGGTCCCGGTGAGGTTTTCCACTTGGGTCGCGACCGCGTGGTGGACGTCGATCATCGAGTA
>Ga0187778_10000899_pt1 | contig 21329 bp, 22 predicted proteins | sample 1015_Q2_SP5_20_M_FD_132418 | JGI IMG/M metagenome (GOLD analysis project Ga0187778, IMG submission 132418) | Tropical peat soil microbial communities from peatlands in Department of Meta, Colombia - 1015_Q2_SP5_20_MG | ecosystem: Environmental > Terrestrial > Soil > Wetlands > Peat | place...
ATAAAAGCCAGCGCTACAGAGAAGGACCGAACTCGATGCTGGATCAGTAGTTTTCGGTGAGGGGCTTGCCGATTTCCCAGTGGTGGCCGAATGGATCTCGAACTCGGCAGAGACGCCAGCCGTAGTCGTTGTTGGGCGGGCGAACGACGTTGGCGCCTGCCTGGACGGCGCGGGCGAAGGCGGCATCGGGATCATTCACGACAAGCACCATCCGGACAGTGCCGCCGCCGAGGGATGCGGGGCTGAAATTGAGGTGCTCGGGAGATTCGTCGGCGACCCAGAATTCGGCGCCGTCCACGGAGAGACGAGCGACGACGGAGTCGTTGTCGTCGAGGCGGAAGGCTTCGACGGCGCCAAATGCGGCCTTGTAGAATTCGACAGCTTTCGGACCGTTGTGGACGGAGAGCATGGGGGCGATGGAGGTTTTCCAGATTTTCGCAGCTTGTGGTTCAGTGGCCATGGTTCCCTCACGAGGCGGCGATAAGCGGGAGACATTATAGCTAGGGTTGTCGCTTAGAAATTAGAAAATGGAAAATGGAAAATAAAAAATAGTTTAGAGAGGCGCCCTCCGTGTAAATCGCGTCGGGTGTGGAAAAGCCGAGCTCAAACAGCTTGGGATTTGTGGAGAGAGGGCCCAACCGTTCGCGTAGGAGGCGGGAAAGAGGTCGTATAGAATCGAGGGCGGAGAAAGGTGACGATGGGGCAGGAGACAAGATTTCGGGTTGTGTTGGTGACGTGCGCGACGTTAGAGGAGGCGCGAAAAATCGCGCGCGCGGTCGTGGAGAAGCACCTGGCGGCGTGCGTGAACATCGTGACGCACGCGGTGGAATCGTTTTACACCTGGGAAGGGAAGCTGGAGAACAGCAGCGAGTACCTGTTGATGATGAAGACGAGCGAGGAGCGCTTGGAAGAATTGCAGAAGGAAGTGCTGGGAATGCACTCGTATGAAACGCCGGAGTTTATCTTGCTGCCGATTGTGGGGGGAGCGGAAGAGTACTTGAAGTGGATTGTCGAATCGGTGCGTGGAGAAGAATAAGTGGACATAGAGGCGGGAATCATGTGGGCTGCCGCAGTGGGTGCCCCGGTACTTCTTGTGTGGTTGGCCGCGCATGGCCGACCGAAGAGAATCGGGCGTGTCGGCTATCTGGTCACTTTTGCCGTACTACTAATTGTCGACACGCCGATTCTGACGGGCTTGTACATCACGCCTAGGCGGTCTCCGAGATTTGACATCGTGGATTTTGCGCGTGATATCGCCTTGCTCATCATCCCGATTGCATTTAGTTGCCTACTTTGTGCAATTGTGTACGGACGGCTTTCGAAAAAAACACAGACAGCAACTCCGCCAGACAAGTGATACTCCCAACGTCATGCAAGGCTATGTGGTCGAACCGCAACAGAGAGCAGGGAGATTAAACGTACAAGAGGGCCTGGTCGATGTCGGAGAGGATGTCTTCGAGATCCTCAATGCCGACGGAGAGGCGCACGAGGCCGTCGGTGATGCCGATGCGGTCGCGGACTTCCTTGGGCATGGAAGCGTGCGTCATTTGCGCGGGAAGCGAGATGAGCGACTCGACTCCGCCAAGGCTTTCGGCGAGCGAGCAGATCTTCACCTGATTGAGGAAGCGGCGCGCGGCTTCCTCGGAACCCAATTCAAACGCAAGCATGGCGCCGGGACCCTTCTGCTGTCGGCGGGCGAGATCGTGCTGCGGATGATTGGCGAGGCCTGGGTAATAGACTTTGCGGATTTTGGGGTGAGCGTCGAGGTGGCGAGCGACGGCGAGGCCGTTGGCGTTGTGCTGCAACATGCGGACGGCTAAGGTCTTCAGCCCCCGCGAAGTGAGGAAGCAATCCATGGGAGCGAGTCCGGCGCCGGCGGAGCGCTGAATGAAATAGATTTTCTCGGCATCTTCTGGGCGAGTGAGGATGACGGCGCCGCCAGTGGCGTCGCTATGGCCATTGAGGTATTTCGTGAGCGAGTGGACGACGATGTGCGCACCGAGATCAATGGGGCGCTGAAGATAAGGAGTAAGGAAAGTGTTGTCAACAACCAGAGTGCAGCGGCGCTCGCTGGCGAGCTTGGCCATGGCCGAAATATCAGTAATGCGCATGGTGGGATTGGTGGGCGTCTCGACGTAAATCATTTTGGTGTTGGGACGAAGGGCACCAAGAACGATGGCGGGATCGGAAGTGTCAACGAAGGAGAATTCCAAGCCGAAGTGGACGAGGAGCTGTGTCGTTAACCGATAGACGCCGCCGTAGACGGCTTCGGAAAGAACAATATGATCGCCGGGCCGCAGAAGGCGAAAGACGGAATCGATGGCGGCCATGCCGGAAGTGAACACGTAGGATGCAACCCCGCCCTCGAGTTTGGTCAAAGTGCGTTCGAGAGCCTTGCGGTTCGGATGATTGCTGCGAGCGTAATCGTAACCACTGCGGGTCTTGCCAAGTTCCTCGTAGACGTAAGTGGAAGTCTGATAGATCGGCGCGACAACGGCGCCGGTAGTAGGGTCGGGTTCCTGGCCAACATGAATCGCATTCGTTGCAAAGCCCATGAGCCATTCTCCTTGTCTCGAAGCACCCAAATATGCGGAAGGCCACTCCGTCCGGATCGGGAGATGTGGCAGGCCATCCAGAATGTGTTGGAGGCGGCCGAAAGATCGGCAGGCCTGGCCAACGTATGCGGGACATGAAAGCGATGGGCGGCCCGCTTGCAGTCTCGCAAACTCCAGAGGTATGAAAAAGTTACAAGAGGCAGAGCAGCGAGTCAATCGCGGCGTAGCCTTGACGTTTCCAGGAGTTCCAGAGAGGATGATGGCTATGAGAGTGCGAAGAAGACTTTGGAGTTTTTGGATAGTGGCGTTGCTTGGAGTGCTGGCGACGGCAACTGGGAGCCGGGCACAGCAACAGTCCGAAAACCAACCGGCGCCACAAACAAAGAAGGAGCAGGCGCCGTCGCCGACGAACCGGCTCACGATCGAAGTGGCAGGCGGCGAGTCCAACAAGCCGATAGAGAACGCCAGCGTGTACGTGAAGACGATTGAACAGCATTTGATGAAGGACAAGAAGTTTGAAGTGAACGTCAAGACGAATCAAAACGGAGTGGCGCACGTACCGGACGCACCGCTAGGAAAAGTGAAGATTCAAGTAGTTGCTGAAGGCTGGAAGCCGTTCGGGCAATGGTTCGACATCACGGACCCGCGGCAGGTGATCAAGATTCACCTGGAACGCCCGCCGAAGTGGTACTAGAAACGAGCGACAAAGAGGGAAGAGAAGGAAAGAGCGGTGAAGTTGTGTGATGCGCGACGTTCATCCGTCACAAAATTAGAAAAATTTGGCTGAAGCGCGGCGGAGCGGAAGTGAATTGCACAAAAATGGTGCAAACCGCATCATCGCATTGAAATTCGCGGAGTTAGACGGAGATTTGCGAGCGTTTCCACAAGGTTTTCCACTATTGTGTGCAAAACTTAACGCGGAAGAAATATCTTTGTCAGGCCAAGGGAACCTTTCGTGCTACAAGGTTACGAAAGTTTTCTCTTGGAACCGTTTTTGACCCCGACAATTCGCCGATGTTACAGTCAGAAAGACGGAATGTTTCATGAACGAGAGCAATAGCGGACCTTTTTCCCTTATGCAGATGTTTTGGGGCAACCTTGCCTCGCGGCCGCTGCGCTGCGTGCTCACGATTTTGGCAATCGCGATTCAGGTCGTGCTGGTGCTGATGATTGTGGGACTCACCTCAGGCGTCATTTCCGAATGGGGGAAGCGCGTCGAAGGAGTCGGCGCAGACATCCTGGTGCAGCCGCCGAACTCGTCTATTTTCTTCGCGTTCTCGAGCGCGGTAATGCAGGAATCGTTGGGCGAGCAGATCGGGAAACTACCGGGGGTGGATGAAGTTGCGCCGACACTGATCCTGAGCGACCCGAAGACGATGATGATTATCTACGGGATCGATTACAAACGATTCAATGCGTTGAGTCAGGGATTCATCTTCCGGAGCGGAGCGCCTATGGGAGGTCCGGACGAAGCGATGGCGGACGACATTGTCGCGCAGACGCGGCACTTGAAGGTCGGCGACACGGTGACGCTGGTGAATCACTCGTTCCAGATTAGCGCAATCGTGGCGCACGGAAAGGGAGCGCGGTTCTTCATTCCGCTGAAAACAGGACAGGACCTGGTGGGAGCGGAGAAGCGGGTTTCGATGTTCTATGTGAGGAGCAAGGGGGACACCGAAGGAACGAGGGCGGCAATCCTGAGGCTGGACCCGCAAAACCGCGTGAGGTCGATGTCCGAGTACGTGACGCTGATGAGCTCCTCGAACTTGCCGGAGCTGAAGCCGTTCATCAAGACTATGGTTGGACTGGGGATCATCATAAGCTTCCTGGTCGTGCTGATGAACATGCACACGATGGTGATGGAGCGCACGCGGGAGATTGGCATCCTGAAAGCACTGGGATTCACGCGCGTGGACGTGGTGGCGATGCTGCTGGGGGAGACCGCTGCACTCACTGTTGTGGGAAGCCTCGTGGGAATCGGGATCACCTTTCTGGCGCAGGCAATTTTGAAAGTGACAAATCCGTCCCTGTCGATACTGCTGACGCCTGGATGGGTGGTCGGGTCAATCGGGCTGGCGCTGGTCGGGGCGGCGCTCGGAGCGACCCTGCCGGCGGTACGGGCCTCAAGCTACGATCCAGTAGAGGCACTGGCGTACGAGTAGCTCTTGCGGGTCGGTTCTTTGCCTACTGGCACTTTCTTGCGCAATTCCGATGAAACTGATATGAGGGAGGCAGAGTGCAACGGGCGGGACCGCACGCGCGTCCCGCCCGAACCGTTTTTGATGGGGACGCATCGAAGGGGAAAAGGGTGGTGGGATGACGACGGAAAGACATTTGAAGGCGCGAGTTTTGGATCGACGAGAGGTGGCGGAGGATTTGTTCGTGCTGCACGTGGAAGCAGACGGGCCGCTTTCGTACGTGGCGGGCCAGTACGCCACGCTGGGAGTAGAGGTCGCGGGGAAGAGGATCGAGCGGGCTTACTCCATCTGCTCCTCGCCTCACGAGAACCTGCTAGAGTTTTTTGTGGAGCGGGTGCCGAACGGGGCGCTGACGCCGCTGCTTTACGCCATGGAAAAGGACACGCCGCTGATGTTGAGGAGGTTCGCCAAAGGACGGTTTACGCTGGATTTGCAGAGCGGCCGAAAGAACCACCTTCTGCTCGCGACCGTGACGGGCGTCGCGCCGTACGTAAGTTATGTGCGGACGGTGTACGCGGATTGGAAGAAAGGGGGCGGGCCCGTGCCGGGGGAGCACAGGTTGTTCTGCGTGCAGGGTGCAAGCCGTTCCTGGGAGTTTGGGTATCGCGATGAACTGGAAAAGGTGGCGGCAGAAGTGCCATGGCTGAAGTACGTGCCAACAGTGAGCCGGCCGTGGGAAGACGAGCGTTGGAACGGAGAAAAAGGAAGAGTGGATGATTTGATCCGGAGGTACTCGGACGTGTGGAACCTGAAGCCGGAAGAGACAACGGCGTATCTCTGCGGACACCCGAGCATGGTGGAAAACGGGCGCGGCATCCTGATGCGGGCGGGTTGGAAGAAAGATGCGATTCAGGATGAGGTCTATTTCCAGTCAGGGAAATAATAGACGGGTTCAGTCGGGCAAGACTGTAAGAATGTTAGGGTGAAGGAGCGCGCAGGCGTGAACGCCTATGCCTCGTGTGTCTAGATCGTGGGCGCTGCGTCCTCGAGGCGGTCGGCGACGTCGGCAAGGACCACGATAGGGACTGAGACGTGGACTTGCTCGGAGTCCGAGACCTCGTCGACGTAGAGTCTTCCGTCACGGACGGCGATGTGAACGTGTTGAGAGCCATCGCGGACGTCTACAAACTCGGCGTTGGGAAACTTTTGCAGTTCCTTGGCTATTTCGCGCAACACGGGAAGATACGGCCGAGCCTGGGAGGCGGCATGCTCCAAATGATGCCGCGGAGCCAGGCGTAGACCCATTGAGACAGTCGTGGCGGGCACCCAGAAGTGGACGTGGGAACCGCCGGAGCGGCTCTCATCCACATCCACGCGGATCACACCTTCATGGAAGACGTAGACGGAGGCGAGGGCGAGTGTGGCGCTGACGCCAAGCGCGGCTTTTGCAATGAGCAGCATTTGATGCCTCCCAGGCCTTACTGAAATTCCCTCAAACAGTTACGACACAGGCTGACAAGGCCTTCAGTGGCAGAGGCCCACCACTGCAAGCAGGCACCCGTGTCGCGTCCGACGTTCAGTCGGCGACATTCTTGGAGTCGATCCAGATGCGGACCGTGTTTTCGTCGTCCTTCACGCTGACAAGCTCGGTGTCGCCGTTCGAGGAAAGAGCGCGTAAAGCAGCAACGACATCCAGTTCATCCTTGCCTGCCGAGAAGAGGGCGTCGACAACCTTCATGGGGATCTTGACTTCGACTTTGGATTCCTTGGTAGGAGCGGGCTTTGCGGTGCCTTCCTTGTCGGCATTGGGCTTGGCGGCCTTGGCAGCGCGCTCCTTGTCCACGACATGAATGTAAAGATAGCCGGCATTCTTGGAGACGCGAATATCATTCTCGTGGCTCTGGACGGTGACGTACTCGCCGTCTTTGGCGTTCCGAATGGCGTCCAGAATGGCACGAAGATCTACTTCGTCCAGGTGGGCGTTGTCGATGCGAACCTTTCCATCGTGGAGACGGTCCTTATTGATAGCGGGAAGAACTTTCACGGCCAGATCGACAGGGACGTTGACGCGGACAGTTTCACCCTTATCTTCTTTGCTTTCAACACGTACGTGGATCCACTGGTCGGTCTTAGACGCAGTCTGTGCCAGAGTTACAGCTGGGAGGACAGCACAGGCCGAAAGGACGAGCCCGGCAGCAAGGCCGCGGAAACCCCAAGGGAGATGATTCATGGTGAAGCTCCTTTGAAAAAGGATACGAGGAGGGAGGGGGAAAAGTTCCCGAGCAGGCAGGGAACCTGTGCAGACCGGACGCTGGCGCGACTAGGAGGAAGATGGGGCAACGTCTAGTCTGGACTGACGACGCACGCACCCCCAGCGCTCAGAGATGACACGGTTGGACAAGCGCTGCTACTTCTTGATTTCGATAGGCGTACCGATTTTGACTGTGCTGCCGTAACGTTTGTAGTTGGAATAGCGGATGGTCATGCGGATGTGGACATCGCCGGACCGGAAGTGGAGCCAATCATCGGCGCGAGTGTAGACCGGGAACCAGAAACCCTGCGCGATGTTCTGGCGGTAGGTGCGAAAGCGAGGAAAGACGTTCTCATTGTTCTTGGTGACGATATCGGGGACGGCTTTGCCGTCGGTCATGACGATCTGCAGATCTTTGTCGTCTACCCAGACACGGCCCTGAAAGTATCGCTGGTTTTTCTCAATGACCTTGGGGCCCACATCGAAGACGTAGGTGCAGAGTTCGTCGATTTGCTGGCGACCGACGTATGTGACTTTGTACTTGGGGAGTTCGGTGGTGGTCAGCACGAAAGGCTGGACATTGCGGACGTCGTCGAGGTCCTGCTGACTGAGAAGGATGCGCTGCAGGGTACTTTGGGGAGCGAAGGTGACTTTCTCGAAGCGCTTCCCTTCAGGAGTAAAGATGATGTCGCTAGACATCCGGTATTCGCCATCGGGGCGGTTGTCGTCATCAAGTGTTTGGATGGAGTAGGTCTGGCTGTAAGTGTAATTGTCGCGCTCGGCTTTAAATTCGGCCTCGCGTTCGGCAAAGCGTTTGATGATGTCGTCCACCGGCATGGAGGGAGGATCATTGGTGATGGGATTGTCGCCCGGCGAGTGAATTCCTTGAGGAGGAGGAGAAGTGTGATAGGTCTGATTCTGCGGCGGCGGAGGCGGAGGTAGAGGAGCCTGCGTGCGGGAGGCGGGAGAGCCGGGAAGCGGACCGGGATCCTGAGCCAGCGCCAAGGAGGAGAGTGCGGCGGCAAGCAGAAACACAAGGAGCAGACGAACAAAATGGGTGGCCGAATCAGTCGTCAACGACACAACCAACCTCACTTCTGAAAGAGATCTCGCACTAAACATATAGAGTGTAGCGCAAAGCGTTGGGTTGTATGAAACGAGGAGAACGCGAGGGGCAGAATACGCGCGCGTAGTAGAATGCGGTGAACTCAAGCGGGGAATGAGGAGCCGACAGGTGAAACCGAGACGAGCGGTCATGGCGATGGTAGTTCTGGGAACGATGGCAATGCTTGCCCGGGGCCGGAGCGAGGACGGGGTTTCAGCCAGGGTTGATGCCGCGGTAGAAGCGCAAAGAAGAGCACAAAAGATACCGGGAGTGAGCCTCGTAGTCTGCCAGAACGGAAAGATCACGAAGGCCAGCGGATATGGATTGGCGAACGTGGAACTGGACGTGCCCGTGACGCTGGAGAGCATTTTTCAAACCGGGTCGGTGGGGAAGCAGTTCACCTCGATGGCGGTGATGATGCTGGTGGAAGAAGGGAAAATGGGTTTGGATGACAAGCTGACGGAACACATTCCCGAATCGCCAGCGGTATGGAAGGACATAAGCATCCGCAACTTGCTGACGCACACATCTGGGATTGCGGATTATGCAGGAGACGTCGGACCGATGGGGCGTGGGGTGATTGACCTCCGCAAAGACTATACGGAAAAAGAGCTGGTGCAGGCGTTCGCGAAGTTGCCGATGGAGTTTGCACCGGGAGAAAAATGGAGCTACAGCAACACAGGATATGCGTTGCTGGGAATCGTCATCCACCGCGTGACAGGAAGGTTTTATGGAGACCTGCTGCAGGAGAGAATATTCCGGCCTCTGGGGATGAATGCGACAAGGATTATCAGCGAGGAGGACATCGTGCCGCACCGGAGCGGCGGTTATCGGCTAGTGAAAGGGGAGTTGAAGAATCAGGAATGGGTGTCGCCGACGCTGAACACGACCGCTGACGGGGCGCTGTACACAAATGTGCTGGACTTGGCGAAATGGGATGCGGCGTTGGAGGGGAGAAAGTTGATCCAGGCATCGAGCTACGAAGCGATGTGGTCGCCGGTAAAGTTGAACAGTGGGAAAACGTATGGCTACGGCTTTGGATGGGACGTGACGACGCGGCAAGGCCGGCGGGTCGTGGCACATGATGGGGCGTGGCAGGGATTCACGATGAGCATCGCGCGGTATTTGGACGAGCACTTGACGGTGATCGTGATGACCAACTTGGATTCGGACAATTCGAAGCCAGGGAAGATTGTTGATGAGGTGTCAGCGATTTATCTTGAATCCCGAAGGTGAAAGAGAGATTTCTCCGCTCCGGGGCTGCGACAGGCGCCGCCCCTCCGGTCGAAATGACAGAATCAGGTTCTAGGTTCACGCCGGACGCCACTTGAGGAAGACGGCGGCGAGAGGGGGGAGAGTCAGCGCAAGGGAATCGCGGCGGCCCATCCAGGCGTGTTCGACCGAATGCATGCCGCCGAGATTTCCGACATTGGTGCCGCCATAGAGAGAGGCGTCGGTATTGAGGACCTCATCGTATTGGCCCGGACGGGGGACGCCGATCCGATAGCCGTAACGGACAACTGGGGTGGCGTTCATCACGACGATGACGAGGTCGTCGGGATTCCGGCCGCGGCGGAGAAACGAAAAGACGCTGTTGTCCGAGTCGTTTGCATCAATCCATTCGAAGCCCTGCCAATCGAAATCGACCTGATGGAGAGCGGGCTCGGCAACGAGCAGCTTGTTCAAATCGGCGACGAGTCGCTGGACGCCACGATGGGATTGGTGTTCCAAGAGATGCCAGTCGAGGCTGTGAGCTTCGCTCCACTCGCGGCGTTGAGCGATTTCCTGGCCCATAAAGAGAAGTTTCTTGCCGGGATGGCCGTACTGATAAGCGAAGAGGAGGCGGAGGTTGGCGAACTGCTGCCACATGTCGCCGGGCATTTTGTGGAGAAGGGAATTTTTGCCGTGGACGACTTCGTCGTGGGAGAAGGGCAGCATGAAGTTCTCGCTAAAGGCGTACAGGAAAGAGAAGGTGAGCTTGTTGTGCTCGTAGCGGCGGTAAACGGGATTCTTTGAGAAATAGTGGAGCGTGTCGTTCATCCAGCCCATGTTCCATTTGAGGCTGAAGCCGAGCCCGCCGAGATAGGTGGGACGCGAAACGCTGGGCCAGGCGGTGGATTCCTCGGCGATAGTGAGGATGCCAGGAAAGCGGAGGTGGGCGACCTCGTTGAGGCGCTTGAAGAAATCAATGGCGTCGAGGTTTTCGCGCCCGCCATAGCGATTGGGGATCCACTCGCCTTGTTTGCGGGAATAGTCGAGATAGAGCATGGAGGCGACGGCGTCCACGCGGAGGCCGTCGACATGGAATTTGTCCAGCCAGAAAAGAGCGTTGGAGATGAGGTAGTTCTGGACTTCGTTACGCCCGTAGTTGTAGACGAGAGTACCCCAGTCGGGATGCGAGCCCTGACGCGGGTCGGCGTGCTCGTAGAGGTGTGAGCCGTCGAAAAAGGCCAGGCCGTGTTCGTCGCGGGGGAAGTGCGCTGGGGTCCAGTCCAGGAAGACGCCGATGCCGGCTTGATGGCAGCGGTCTACGAATTCCATAAAATCGGTGGGCGAGCCAAAACGGCTGGTGGTGGCGAAGTAGCCGAGGGTCTGGTAGCCCCAGGAGCCGTCGTAAGGATGCTCCATGATGGGGAGAAGCTCGATGTGCGTATAGCCGAGGGACTTCACATAAGGGATAAGCTGGTCGGCGAGTTCGCGATAGGAAAGCCAGCGGTGGTGATCCTCGTGGACGCGGCGCCAGGACCCAAGATGGACTTCGTAGACAGTGATGGGGGTCTCAAGCCAGTTTTTGTGAGCGCGCTGGGTCATCCACTCGGCATCGCTCCACTGGTGCTTGTCGAGACGAGCGACGACGGAGCCGGTATTGGGGCGTAGCTCAGAGGAAAAGGCGAATGGGTCGGCCTTGAGAGGGAGGACGGTGTCGTCGGGGCCGACAATCTCGAATTTGTAGATGGAGCCTTCGTCCAGTCCCGGGATGAAGAGTTCCCAGATACCGGAGGAGCCGCGGAATCGCATGGGATTGACGCGACCGTCCCAGCGATTGAAGTCGCCCACCAGGCTGACGCGGCGCGCACTGGGAGCCCAAACGGCGAAGTGCACGCCGCTGATGCCATCGACGGTCTTCAGATGAGCGCCGAGTTTTTCGTAGGAGTCGTAGTGGCGACCCTCGCCGATCAGGTAGAGATCAAACTCAGTGAGAAGGAAAGGGAAGGCGTAAGTATCGTAATTCTCGATGACTTCGCCGTAGTCCGAGCGAAAACGGATGCGATAGCTGGAAGGGACGGGCGCGAGATCGCTCGTGCCAGGAAGCATGGCTTCGAAAAAACCGTCCGGGCGCAGCTTGCGCATGGGTAGCGGCTCGGAAGCGCTTTGCTCGGATGATTGCGAATCGGGACGTGGCCGGAGCAAGAGTTGTGCTTCGACAGCGCGCGGTTGGAAGAAGCGCACGGCCCAGCGGCGGCCTTCCGAGGACTCGACGGGGTGGGGGCCGAGAATCCCGAAAGGATCCGAATTGCGCGCCACAAGAAGAGAGTCGAGGCGAGCGCGAAGCTGTTCGGCGGCGGTAGGCTTCAGGTGAGCAGGATTGGACTCAGGCACGGAAGCATTCTATCGAAATAGCGAGGCAGGAACCAATGCTGATTGGGATGGACGTCTCAAGGCCGCGCGCATTCCGGTGAATGAGAAGTTTAGTGAGAAGCGGCCACACCGCTTGCGGCGAGAGGTATCCCGGGATAGAGTGCTCGAACATGTGGCGACCATCCAAGAGTCGCATGGTTAAGAGGTTCCGAAGGGAGAAACGTGAAGTGGGGCGCATTGCGATCGCAAAGGCGGTTGGAGTTTTGAGCGCGGTGGGCGTGCTCGGAGTGGGGGCGGCACAAGCACAAGACCGTTCACAGGCGCGCTCGATGGTGATTTCGAGGAACGGAATTGTAGCGGCTGAATCACCGTTGGCCGCGCAGGCGGGAGTGCAAATTCTGGAGCGCGGCGGCAATGCGGTGGATGCCGCGATTGCGACAAACGCGATGATGGGCGTCGTCTCACCCATGATGAACGGAATTGGCGGGGACCTGTTCGCGATTGTGTACGACGCGAAGGCCAACAAGCTCTACGGACTGAACGCCAGTGGGTGGGCGCCGAAGGCTTTGACGATTGAGATGCTCCAGCAGAAAGGGTTGCGGGAGATGCCCCAAACGGGAGTGAATGCGATCACTGTCCCCGGAACGGTGGAAGGCTGGCAGAAGCTCGCGGACAAATTCGGCCGCATGAAGATCTCGGAAGACCTGGAAGCGGCAATTCAGACGGCCAGGAACGGTTATCCGATAACCGAATGGGTATCAGTGTATTGGGCCGGGAGCGTAGATTACTTGCGCGGCGACGATGAAGCGGCAAAGGTGTATCTGCGGAACGACCGGCCGCCAAAGGTGGGAGAAATCTTTCAGAATCCCGACTTGGCATGGTCGTTGCAACAGATTGCCGATCATGGGCGCGACGCCTACTACAAAGGAGAAATTGCGGGCCGGGTCCTGGAAACAATCAAGCGTCATGGCGGCGTGATGACGGCGCAAGATCTGGCGGAGTTCTCTGCCGAGTGGGTGGAGCCGATTTCGACCACGTATCGCGACTGGACGGTATACGAAATGCCGCCGAACGGGCAAGGGCTGGCAGCGCTGATGATGCTGAACATCATGGAGACTTTTCCATTGGGACAGAAGGAGTACGGATTTGGGACGGGGAACGCGCTGCACGCGATGATTGAAGCAAAGAAACTCGCGTATGCAGATCTCGTGAAGTACGTTGGGGATCCGCGGGGACAGAGGCTGCCCGTGAAAGAGTTGCTTTCGAAAGAGCGCGCCGCGGAACGCGCGAAACTGATTGATCCAGACCATGCGAATTGCGACGTGACCGGAGGGACATTGCCGGGCGGCGGAGACACGACTTACCTGACGGTAGTGGATCGCGAAGGGAATATGGTTTCGTTGATCCAGAGCAACTACGACGCATTTGGATCCGGGATTGTGGCACCGGGGACAGGGTTTGCGCTGCACAATCGAGGCGCATTATTCAATCTAGATCCTGCCTCGCCAGATGCGTTGGCGGGAAGAAAGCGGCCGCTGCATACCATCATTCCGGCGTTCGCACAGAAGGGGGATTTGAGGGTCGCTTTTGGGATCATGGGAGGTTGGAACCAGTCACAGGCGCATGCGCAGTTCATCGCCAATCTGGCGGATTACAAGATGAACATCCAGGCAGCTCTGGAAGCGCCGCGATTTACGAAGCGAACTGTCACGGGCTGCGATGTGCAGATGGAGAACCGCATTTCGCAGAAAACGCGGGACGAATTGAGCGCGAAAGGGCACAAGATTCAAGTGATGGGCACGTTTTCCGCGACGGTCGGAGGCGGTCAGGCAGTGATGAGGGACTTCGCGACCGGTGTGAATTATGGAGCGTCCGACCCGCGCAAGGACGGCGCCGCAGTGCCCGAGTTTCCGATTAACAATAAAATAAAATAACTGATGGGGTATAGTACTTGCTCGTTCTAGTACGAGGCGTGCAGTACTGCAAAAGAATTCCGCGAGTGTGCAAATAGAGAACAGGGGTGCACCGCATAGTTCTGATTTCGAATCGTCTGACATCTCTAAGTCCTGTTGTATCAATGCGGGGCGTCTATCCGGGGTGGAGAGTAAGTTGCTGGAATAGCCGGGTTCAGGAAGGCCGCTCCCAACTCAAGTACAGGTCCGAAGAGATTCGGAGGTCGGTATGAAATGGTCGATCAACCTGAGGAGGACGTTGCAAGTGCTGGTGTCAGGGATGTGCCTGCTGATCTGGACGGGCAATGCTTCCGCGCAGACGAGCGAGATTGCAGGGGAATACGTTTGCTCGGAAGCGCACGTGGCGGGGAAGACGGTGCCGTGCAAGGCGCCCCCCTTGGCGCTCAAGGCCGATGGGAAATTTGAGCTGCAGGGACGCGAAGGTGACTATTTGGTGAGCGGGAGCTGGGTGGAACTGAATGGAACGGTCCTGAAATCGCGAGCCAAAATCGAGGCTGGGCACAAAATTGTGTTCCGGTTCCGCAATAGTAAGGGTCTGTGCGAAATGATATATGAGCGGCGGGTGGCGGAGTTGGGCAAGACGCAGTTGGGTTGAGGCAACATCTCAGGCTCTCGTAGTGCTGCGATTCATTGCGACATCTGCGCCTCTGCACAGGGGAATCAGTAATCTGTAATCAGATATCAGACATCAGATAGAAGAAGCAGCTTCCTTTGGTAGACGCCGCAGGCGCTCATTTCTGCAGCATCAAGTTTTCAAACAAACGCAGAGTAGCTGGCGCGTGGCCGCCGTAGTGGTTATTGGCGAACGCGAAGACGCGGATTTTCCGTTTGAGAAAGTTACGGCAGGCTTCGACCCATTCTTGCAGATCCTTGGTGCGGTCAATGATTGTTTTGTCCCAAGAATTTGTGAGTTGCTCAATGGCCTTGCGGTCACCAAGCCAGCGGATGTAGGTGAAGTCGGTAGTGATGGGGTCAGCCTTGACGAGAAATTCGCGCGGCCGCGGCATCCAGGGATGATCAACGAGAGTAAGCGCGATCTTGTGCTTGCGCAGGAGGTCAAACAGAGGCGGGGCAAGCCAATATTTGTTGCGGACTTCAACTGCGAAGCGCGGTCGGGCAGGGAGTTTCTCAAGGAACGGCTTCAAGCGGGCGAGGAAATCCGCGGGCGACGCGAAGGCCTTCTTGTTGAAATAGGGAAACTGCAAGAGGATTGCAGCGAGTTTTTCGCCAAGGGGTTCGGCGGCCCGAAGGAATTCGTTGAGAACGCGGTCCGTGTCGACCAAGACGCGTTCATGAGTGATTTCCTGGGGCGTCTTTAGAGCAAACAGGAAGTGAGCGGGGGTCTTGGCGTTCCAACCCTTAACGGTCGAGATTGCGGGGATGCGATAAAAGGTGGAGTCGACCTCGACAGTGTCAAATTGCGTGGCGTAGTAGGAGAGAAAGTCACGGGCGGCCACGCCTTTGGGGTAGAAAGCTTTTTCCCATCCTTCGGCGGTGAAGGAGGAGGTGCCGAGATGAAGCAAGGGCGAAAGGTTTTCCGGAGGCATGGCGAAATGATAATGCAAGCGGGAGATATGCGCGACTGACCAGGAGTCCGGGTCGCACGGCCAGTGAGTTCCTGTTGAGAACCTGGCAGAATTATTCTGAAAGTTCTGAGGGCTCTGCCCGCCCACAAATATCTGTAACCAAAACGCTCTTCATGAAGTCATAATAAGGGGAATTTCCCAGCTCAAAACAGAGCCAGGTCTGTAGGCGTACTCAAGCCTTCGAGGAGGCGGAATGAGAAAACGTTTCTATTGGATGTTGGCAGTGCTTCTGGCAGCAGGGGTCTATGCGTGGGCGAATCACCCGAAAGAAGCGCCGCGTGGGCAGGCGCAGCATGAACATGAAGGCGAAGGGCACCATGTGGACTCGCCGCGTGCGAATCAGGGGAGGGTTCCTCCCGCGCCAGTTAAGCGGGAGATCCACGCAAAGGTTGAGGGGGAACGGCACGAAAATGGAAAGGTCAATGGATGGCAACACGTAAACAATGACCATTGGTATGGCCACGACAGGCCGGACGATCGGCGCTTTCATCTCGATCACCCATTCGAGCACGGTCACTTCGAACATTTTGGTCCGAGTTACCGATACAATGTCGTGCGCATGGACCGGGATCACCGGCGGTTCTGGTTGCCGGGAGGATTCTTCTTTGAAGTTGCAGCGTGGGACTGGTCCATCTGCGCGGACTGGTGCTGGGATTGCGGGAATGACTTCGTGGTCTACGAGGACCCGGATCATATCGGATGGTACATGTTGTACAACGTCCACACGGGTGCGTACGTGCACGTGACGTATCTAGGCATGTAACGGGAAGGGAAGGTCCATGCAGTTCGGCCGGATCAGTAAGGAGCGGGCGTGCCCGGCGTGCCACAGTGCTGAGGTGTACCGCCTGAAGCGCGAAGGGCTGACGCTAAGAGCCGTGTGCCTGATACTCAACATGCGCCCACATTGGTGCTCGAATTGTGACACGTTCTTTCTGGCACCCGGCCGTTCCAAGACGGTCCGGACCGAAGAAAAGCATTCGCTGGCAGGGCGTGAGCCGGTTTCACCAGGCCAACCTCCGGTGAGTAGCCATCCACACTAACTCAGACTATTAGTGGCGCGCGGGACTGGGGTTCAGACCTTCGAATGGCACATTGAGAATGGCGTAGTGTCTCCACTCCTTGAAGTCGAAGTGCCACCATTCGGCTTCGTTCACGGTGAAACCCTCGGATTCCATGGCACGGCGGAGCAGGTCGCGTTGCCAGCGCTGCAAGGAAGTGCCACCCGGAAAATTGGGGAAAGAGCGCGGGGACATCTCGTCGTAGAGGCCGGGCATTTCAATGGGCAGGCCGGTCGAGAGGTCGTAGAGCGTGAGATCAATGGCACAACCGCGATTGTGGCGGGAGCCTTTTTGAGGATCGGCAACAAAGATCTTGCCTTCTGGTGGAGTCGCATCCCAAAAGATCTTGGTGACGTACCAGGGACGATAAGCGTCATGGATGAGCAAGCCGTAGCCCAGGGGATGCAGCTTGTGCAAGACACGAACGAGCGCTTGGGCGGCAGGGCGTTGCAAGAACGCGCGGATTTGCGAGTAGACCGGAGTGGAGAGGAAATTGTTGGATTGCGCATAGCGAATGTCGAGGTGGAAGGCGGGGTCGAGGAGAGTAAGTTCTACAAGGTCGGGATTGCGGAAGGGGCCAGTTTCGGTGGGTGGCTTCGCAGCAAGTGCAGTTTCGCGCAACTCCGCAACCGGTCTGGCTGGATTGACGTGATAGAAGCGTGAAAGGTCCGCACCGGCGTCGGTGCGAAGGAACGACTCCATCATGTAAATGAAATACGCCGCAGTTCCGGGTTGCTCGACGATTTCGTAACCCCAGCTTCCTTTCACCGAATCAGGGACAAACAACCTTCGCAACTTAAAATCGAACCGGATTTCTTGGTCTAGCCCCGAAGCGTAGTGCATGTATGGTCGCTGATCGCGCTCGAGGATAATGACAGTGCGCTTGTACTTTCCGTTGTTGCTGTATTCGTAGATTCCGACGAAGCGCTTCCATTCTGAGGGAGCGTCAGGAGGCTTGGGTCCGGGAAGGAGCGAGTGGGCGGGAACGGAAGTCTCTTGGGTGTTTAGGCATGCGGGCAGAGAGAAGAGGCAGAGACAAAGAAGGGCGGCGAGGAGCGCGGGGCTGGATCTGTTCACGAGCACATGATACTGGAATTTGTAATGCTCTAAAGCGTCCAATGCAAAGTCTGGTTGGCGGATCGCCTGCCTTCCTGCGTCAAGGGGAGCACGACTCCGTCTCTACATAGTCGGCGGCATCTACGCCGGATACCAGCGGGAGCCCTTGCGCTGCTCTTCATCGACTTCGCGCACGATCTCCATCGTGCGGGAGCGGCGGAATGCGCCTATTGCCGTGAGCATGGCGTTAAAAAAGGCTACCGGAGCGGCATAGGAAGCGCCGAAAGAAACGGATTCGACCGAGGCAAGGAAAATCTCTTGGCAGGTGCGCGCCAGGGGCGAGACGTAGGTGTCCGTAATGCCCACGCAATAGGCGCCGTTGCGGCGAGCCTGCTGTGCGCCTTCGATAGTCTGGCGTAGACCACGGCGAAAGCTGATGGCAATGACGAGATCCTTGCTGCTGAGTGACCGGACCGTGTGGGTCACGCTGCCGGTAGAGGTTGCAACCACGACCGGCAGGCCGAGGAGAGTGAGGTGGTAACCGAGATACTCGGCGAGGACGGCGGCCAAATCCCCGCCAATAATGACGATGCGCCGGGCGGCGTACAAGCGCTTGGCAAGCGTGGAGAATCGTTTGGGGTCTAGAGAGTTTTTCAAAGCTTGAAGATTTTTCAGGTCACGGAAGATTGAATCACGGGCGGGGCAATTCGAGACCGCCGCGGCGCCGGCTTGCTGCATGCTATCGAGGGAGGTCGCGAAAGCGAGGGAGAGTTCATGGAGATGGCGCTGAAAGTGTTTGTAGCTTTCGAAGCCGAGTCCGTGGACGATGCGGACAACCGTGGCAGGGTCTGAATGGAGACGGCGGGCAAGGGCGCGGACACTGAGCAGAACGTATTCGCGAGGATGCTCGAGGATCGGCCGGATGATCTCCTGGCGTTTGGTGCTGAGTTGCTCAATGCGTTCGGCCAGATTGATGCTGACGCTGGCAGGAGCGGAAGTTTTTGGCATAAACAGAGTAATTTACACGACTTGAAGAACTCCTGGCCAGAAGAAAGGAACACACCGAAACGTATTCCTGTGCCGAATCAGACAGAATCGGCTACTTTTTTGCGGAAGCTGCGGATTCTGCCATGCCCGGCGCAACGACCGGGCTCAGGAAAGGCATCATCGCCCGCAGTTTCGGGCCGAGCTGCTCAATCTGGCTCTGCTGTTCGGCTTTGCGCTTAGCCAGGAAATTCGGGCAGCCTTTTTCGTTTTCCGCGATCCAGGCCTTGGCGAAGCTGCCATCGCGAATTTCGGCGAGAAGCTTCTTCATGGCTCCACGTGTTTGCGCGGTGACAATGCGCGGCCCTGCGTGATAATCACCTTGCTCGGCGGTGTCGCTGACAGAATAGCGCATATAGCTAAGACCGCCACGGTAGATGAGGTCGACGATCAGTTTGAGCTCGTGGAGGCACTCAAAGTAGGCAACTTCCGGCTGGTAGCCGGCGTCGACGAGTGTCTCGAAGCCCGCCTTAATCAACTCGCTCACGCCGCCACAGAGAACCGCTTGCTCGCCGAAGAGATCGGTCTCGGTTTCTTCGGTAAAGGTGGTTTCCAGGACACCGGCGCGCGTGGTACCGAGGCCCTTAGCGTAGGAAAGAGCAAACGCTTTGGCCTTGCCTGAGGCATCCTGATGAACGGCGAGCAGCGCGGGAGTGCCAGCGCCTTCGGTGAAAACTTCGCGGACGCGATGGCCCGGAGCTTTCGGAGCAATCATGCTGACATCGACATGCTTGGGTGGCTGAATGGCGCCGAAGCGAATGTTGAAGCCATGCGCGAACATGAGCGTTTTGCCAGGAGTGAGATGCGGTTCGATGGCTTCCTTGTAGAGTTTGGGCTGGCGCGTATCGGGAGCGAGGATCATGATCACGTCGGCCCAGGCAGCGGCCTCAGCGGGTGTCTTGACAATCACGCCGTCCTTTTCGGCTCTTGCGCGCGAAGCGCTGCCTTCGGGTAGACCAACGACAACCGAAACGCCGGAGTCGCGGAGATTCAGGGCGTGAGCGTGGCCCTGCGAGCCATAACCAATGATCGCAACCTGCTTGACCTGAACGAGGGAGAGGTCAGCGTCCTTGTCGTAATAGAGATTTGCCATTGCGATGTTTGTTCCTTTCGTGGGCCATGGAGGCCGAAACTAATTGGATTTGACAGGGTGCAGCGCTGTGTTTCAGCCCAGTCCGTGCCGACCTGAAGGTGGGCGCCACAAAGCTCCGACTTAGCTTGAGGCCGGTGCAGCGTCCTTCGAGCCGTTCGACGCTTCCGCGGGGGGACGCAACAGGTCGCTGCCGCGTGTCATTGCGATGCGCCCGGTGCGAGCCATTTCGAGAACACCGAAGGGTCGAAGCACTTCAAGCAAGCCGTCGATTTTATCGACGGTGCCTGAGACTTCGACGATCAGCGATTCGGGGGCGACGTCAACGACGCGGCCGCGGAACACCTTGATCAATTCCATGAGGTGAGGGCGGTTCTGCTGGTCGGCCGCGACTTTGATGAGTGCGAGGTCGCGCTCAAGCATGGAGCGATCGGTGATATTTTCGGCAAGAAGCACGTCTACGAGCTTTTCCAGGCTGGCCTCGAGGCGGTGAGCGCCGCGTTCATCGGTGTGGGCGCAGATGGTCATGCGCGCGACTTCTTCATTTTCGGTGGGGCCGACGGTGAGGGAATCAATGTTGATCGCGAGGCGGCGCGTGAGAGATGCGACGCGGTTCAGCACGCCGGGCTTATTTTCAACATACGCGACAATGGTTTGCATAAGTTCCTCTACCTCAAATGATTTCAATTACGGTTCGGATGCGGTCTCTACTAACGGGTTGTTCGGGCGACGAATCATTTCATGGAGCGACGCGCCCGCGGGAACCATCGGGTAGACCGAATCTTCTTGTTCGACGCGGAAGTCAAGAAGCACGGCCTGATCCGAATTTCGCGCGGACTCGATCGTGGGGACGACCTCCTTGCGTGTGGTAATGCGTTCGCCGCGAATGCCGTAAGCGTTGGCCAGAGCCACAAAATCCGGGGCCACCAGAGGTGTGGCGACATAACGCTTGTCGTAGAAAAACTCCTGCCACTGGCGGACCATGCCGAGATAACCATTGTTGATGATGGCAATCTTGAGGTTGATCTTCTCCTGGACGATGGTGGCGAGTTCGCTGCTTGTCATCTGGAATCCGCCATCCCCGACGACAACCCAAACTTCAGCGTCAGGCCGGGCGAACTTGGCGCCAATGGCCGCGGGAAGGGCAAAGCCCATAGTGCCGAGGCCGCCGGAGGTAATCAGCGTCCGCGGCTGGTTGTGGTGGTAATACTGCGCTTCCCACATCTGGTGCTGGCCGACGTCGGTGACGACAACAGCACTGCCTTTAGTGACTTTCCAGAGATCGTTGATGACATGCGCTGCGTATAGATGGCCGCTGTCCGGAAGAGACTGGATGTCGCGGACGGCGGAATCGCCCTTAAGTTCCTTAATGTAGGCCAGCCAGGCGCTGCGGTCGCGGCTCTCGAGGTGCGGGAGGAGGCGGGACAAAGTTTCTCCAGCATCGCCGATGATGGCAGCGTCGACCTGGACGTTTTTGTTCAGTTCGGCGCGATCCACTTCGATGTGAATCTTGCGGGCATTGCGCGCGTAGGTACGGAGATTGCCGGTGACGCGATCGTCAAAGCGCATGCCCACGGCGATGAGCAGGTCGGCTTCCTGAATCGCGCGATTGACCCACGCTTCGCCATGCATTCCCATCATGCCCAGGTTCAGCGGATCCGTGGCAGGGAAGCAGCCGATGCCGAGAAGGGTCATGGCCACGGGAATACCAGTCGTGTGGACAAACTGCTCGAAGATCCGCATTGCGCCGGAGAGCATGATGCCGCGGCCGGCAAGAATCACGGGGCGCTTGGCGGAGTTCAAGAGTTCGACGGCACGGTCGAATTCATCCTGCTTATGATTGTTGCGAACACGTTTGGGAGGAAGCTTGGGCGCGGTCGCGTCCCAGTCGAAA
>Ga0187778_10000900_pt1 | contig 21303 bp, 17 predicted proteins | sample 1015_Q2_SP5_20_M_FD_132418 | JGI IMG/M metagenome (GOLD analysis project Ga0187778, IMG submission 132418) | Tropical peat soil microbial communities from peatlands in Department of Meta, Colombia - 1015_Q2_SP5_20_MG | ecosystem: Environmental > Terrestrial > Soil > Wetlands > Peat | place...
TGACTATCCAATAGCATTCGTGCGTTCAAAGTCCTGATTTAATCTTGCAATGACCAAGACAATGTGACATATTGGCGATGTGTCTAATAGGTCTCGTGTAGATCTAACAGACCAGCGTATCAGGCGGGTTTTCCTCGAACCGGCCAACCCCACCCACCGCCAATACGAAGCCCTGCGCGCCTACTTCATCGAGCGCGTCCGCTCGGCCGAGGCCGCCAAGCGTTTCGGCTACACCCCGGGAAGCTTTCGCGTGCTGTGCCACGACTTCCGGCAGGATCCGCATCGCGCTTTCTTCCTGCCGGTGCTCAAGGGGCCACAGGCCTCGGCCAAGCGCCGCACGGTCGCTGAGAAGGTGATCGAGCTGCGCAAGCAGAACCTTTCGATCTACGACATCAGCCGAGCGCTCGAGGAGGAAGATCGACGCTTGAGCCCGGCAGCCGTGGCACGGCTGCTCAAGGATGCCGGCTTCGCCAAGCTCCCGCGCCGGGCCGACGAGGAGCGTCCCGAGCGGCCGAGAGCTCAAGCCGCTGCCGTAGCCGATGTGCGGCAGCTGGATTTATCGCCCCGGCACTTTCGCACCCAGTTCGGGGGACTGTTTCTGTTCGTGCCGTACCTGGCACAGATTCCTCTGGAGAGGATGCTCCGGCAGTGCGGCTTTCCCGGCACGCAGCAGCTGCCGGCGGCCGAGGCGATGCGATCACTGCTGGCGCTGAAGCTCTTCGGCAACGCCCGGCATAGCCATGTCATGAGCGCGGTGTTCGATGAGGGACTGGCGCTGTTTGCGGGACTCAACGTGATTCCCAAGCGCAGTTTTCTTACCGAGTACAGCTGCCGCATTTCCCCCACGGCATACCCCAAGTTCATGAGCCGTTGGTTCGACGCCATGAGCAGCCTCGGGCTCGAGCACGGGGTCTCCTTCGATGTGGACTTTCACAGCATCCCCTTCCACGGCGAGGACGCGCTGCTGCAAAAGCACTACATCTCCAAGCGCTCACGGCGGCAGAAGGGCGTGCTCGCCTTCCTGGTTCAGGATGCTGGCAAGCGCGTGTTCTGCTACGCCAACGCCACGGTGCGCAAGGAGGATCAGAACGATGAGATCTTGCGCTTCATCGATTACTGGAAAGAGCGCACCGGGCATCGGCCCGAAGAACTGGTCTTCGACTCCCGGCTCACCACCTATCGCAACCTCAGTCGGCTCAATGAGTTGGGTATCGAGTTCATCACGCTGCGACGACGCGACCCGAAGATGCTGCAGGAGATCCACCAGCAACCACTGTCGGCGTGGCGGCGCATCGAGCTCGAGAGCATCGCGCGTGCATACCGTACGCCGCGGATCCTGGATCAGACGATCCAGCTACGCGACTATCGAGGGCCAATCCGACAGATCACCGTCACAGATCTCGGCCACGAAGAGCCCACGGTCGTGCTCACCAATCAGTTGCGCCGCTCGGCTGCGCACCTGGTCGGGCGCTATGCGCAGCGCATGCTGATCGAGAACGGCATCGCCGACGGGGTGGACTTCTTCCACATGGACGCTCTCTCCTCGGCAGTCGCCATGAAGGTCAGCTGCGATCTGCAGCTGACGCTCATGGCCAGCAGCCTCTACCGGCTACTCGGTGAGCGGCTCGGCAATGGCTACGCAACCGCCAAGTCCCAGCACATCTTCCGCGACTTTATCAATGCCGCTGCGCACGTGATGATCGGCGAGCGCGACATCACGGTGCGATTCCAGAAGCGCGCTCACAACCCCTTGCTGATGGCCGCGGGCTTCGCGCACACTGACACGCCGGTGCCGTGGCTGGGAAGAAAGAAGTTACGGCTGCTCTTCGGCTAAGCTCTCTGTGCCGAGCAGCCACTCCAGTATCGGCAGTGCTTCGGGTGGGACGAGCAGCTCGATACTGCGACCGACACCGGGCGTGCGGCGGATGAGTCGGCGGCGCTCCAAAGTGACCAACATCTGATGCACCGCAGGCGGGCTGGTCTTGAAGTGTCGTTGGATGTCGGCCTCGGCGGGCGCTTGTCCCAGCAAGCGTCTGTAGACGAAGATGAACGCCAGATACTGGCCCTGCTTGGTGGTGAACAGCGGAGATGGCGCAGGAGCTGGCATGAGCGCATTGACATTACCGGAGCCTCGCAACGATGGCACGTTCAACAGCCGCTCGCCGTAAAGCTGCCGGCCGTAAGCCCCGACGGACTTCCTCGGCGGCAAAGGTGAAGGCCTCCACCCCGTGGCCGACCATCGAAGAGTTCCTCGACACCGAAGAGGGCTCGATCACCCTGGGTGCCGTCAACCACTCATCGCTGGGCTACACCGCTGTGGCCAGCGACGAACACGACATGCTCGTGGCCCTCGTGCGCAACCGCGGCGAAACGCTCCATCAACTCTTGGATCGTCTCGAGCGCGCCCTCGGTCCGGCGATCGAGGATCAGGTCTACGTCGATGAGATCAATAACCCTTGAGCCCGGTACTACAGCGGCGAAAGGTAGCCGTGGTGTCTACAGTCCGATTAACAATACCCTGCCGCCTGCGCCACAATGTTAGCTCCGATGGGTGCGGTGGGAATCCAGGCTAGCGCAGTTGCCAAGTGGAGGGCATCGAGGGCGGGCAGTGGAAACCCCAGCGACAGCATCAGCCGCTCGGCACGTCGGTGGATGGGCGGTGTGATCGCCGCGTGGCGTGATGCCGCGCGAAGCTTCGATACCTCGCGGTAGAGCCGTCCGGCCTCTTCGCGAGAGAGGCGCTTCTCGCGGGTCCGCCGGCTCAGCGCTGAGGTCATTTCAGTTACAGCGAGGTCGAAAACGATCACGTCAATCAGGCCGACGAGACCCTGCTTCAACGCCTCACTTTCTTCTTCAGGGACGAACAATTTCACGAGAGCGCTCGCATCCAGATAAACAGGCTCTGCCCATCGTTCGACCTCCGATGGGCTCATAAGCGATCTTCCCTTCCCTCGAGGACGGCCTGCGATAGCGCCGGATCGACTCCACGGAAGCGGCGCCGCACGCGTGCGAGATTCGGAAAGGGTTCACACCGCTGTATAGCTGTGAGTCGAGCAACCGGGCGACCGCGATCGGTGATGACGACTTCTCGCCCTTTCTTCGCGTCTTTCAGCAGGGCCGTGAGGTTTTGACGCGCTTCGCGCACACCCGCTGTTCGCATGCTGATCATAGTGCTACATGTAGCACATTGGATAGCAAGCGAGTGTGCAAGACCGCCTCAGTTCCTGCTCCATCATGTGTCATCTGGAAGCGAACACTCGCGGCCGCAATTCGTATTTCAGCAATTCCGTGCCCCCACTCCGTGAGCCAACCGATAGCCCTCATTTCCCTGCCCCCGAGATAGTCCTTCAGGGTGATGCAGTACGTTGCGGAACGGTGCGATCCGGCGCCGGGCTGATCTGGAATCCGAGCCTGCACCGGCCGAGTCGAGGCGAAAACTATGGTCGCATCCCTATTTATCGGCGCCTGCTCGCCCTACTCTCGCGGTCATGGAGATTCTCGCGCAGCGCGACCAGGGCGACGCGGCGAAATGCCACGGCGCGCTCGATTATCCGCGGGAATTTTGCGAGCTGATCCTGAACGGGATGCGGTACGAGTATTCCTGGAGCCGCCAAAGGCGCAGACTACCTCAATATCTACGACTACATCCGCTACAAATGTTAGCGCCGACAAGAGAGGAGCAGGCGGCAATGGCCGAGTTTCAGGAATACGTCGACGGACTGCCCAACATCTGCGGGTGGGAGCAGCTCATCGAGAATATCATCGTGGAGAGCGCGGCAAGGCCGCAGTACCTGCCGGAGAGCCGGACCGACTTCGGTCGCATCAAGAGCGCGGCCGCAGTGGCCCTGCACATGCACCAGCCGCTCATACCAGCGGGAGGGAACGACCTCACCACCGCGGAGATCATCAGCAACCTCAAATACATGATCGATCACCCCGATATAGGGGACAACCACAACGCGCCGGTATTCCTGTGGTGCTACAAGCGGATGGGAGAGTTCGTCCCCCAGCTTATTCAGGAGGGCAAGGAGCCGCGAGTGATGCTCGAGTATTCAGGTACGCTGCTGCACGGCCTTGCTCAGATGGGGCGGCACGATGTCCTCGACAGCTTGAAGACGATGACCTGCGATCCGCTTTATCGGCATGCCGTGGAGTGGCTCGGCGCGCCGTGGGGTCACGCGGTGGCTCCTTCGACGCCCGCACAGGACTATCGGCTGCACGTGAGGGCTTGGCAGCATCACTTCGCGGCGATCTTCGGCTCGGAGGCGCTCGCTCGCATGCGCGGGTTCTCACCCTCCGAGATGGCGCTGCCCAATCACCCTGATGTCGCCTACGAGTTCGTGAGGACGCTGAAAGACTGCGGCTTCAGCTGGGTTCTCGTCCAGGAGCACACGGTTGAGCAGCCAGCGACGGGCGCGGGCCCGGAGCGCAAGCATATCCCTCATCGGTTGGTTTGTCGCAATTCCCACGGCGAAAGCGCGAGCATCCTCGCCCTGCTGAAGACCCAGGGAAGCGACACCAAGCTCATCGGGCAGATGCAACCCTATTACGAGGCCAAAGGTCTCGGCCGCTGGCAGATCGGCGGGATCTCCGTGCCGCCGCTCGTCACGCAGATTGCCGATGGTGAGAACGGCGGAGTGATGATGAACGAGTTTCCGCCGAAATACATGGAAGTCGTGCGCGCGAGCTCCGGCACAGAGACGCCGCTCCTGAACGGCACCGAGTATCTCGAGCACCTGTTCGCCTTGGGCGTCCGTGAGAGCGACTTGCCAGAACTGCAGCCCCTCTTTCAGAAGCGCATCTGGGATCGCTTCGAGCCCGGCGGAGGACCGGATCGGCTCGCCGAGGTCATCCAGGACCTCGAGCGTGAGGATCATCGCTTCCACATGGAGGGTGGGAGCTGGACCAACAACATCTCCTGGGTACGGGGCTACCAGAGCCTCCTCGGACCGATGGAAAGAGTGAGCGCGCTCTTCTACGACAAGGTCATTCGGACTGGCGTCTCCTCGCGCGAGCATCGCTACCGCAACGCGCTGTTTCATCTGCTGGCGTCGCAGACGAGCTGTTATCGCTACTGGGGCCAGGGCCAGTGGACCGAGTACGGACGGGAGATCGTGCGGCGCGCCGAGCAGATCCTTCTGCACGACTTCTGAAACGGGCGCCTCGCCTCTCGAGAAGTCCTGCGAGCCAGTTGCCTGGCTGCGAACTCCGTGCAGCAGCAAGCTCGCTCGCGCGAGGCGCTTCCACCTGCACTTTACGCGGAGTTACGGACCTAATTGCCTTGCCAGCCGATGACGATGCCCGCCAAGGGGGGAAGGGTCAAAGCAAGGGAATACGGTCGGTCCATCCACGGTCGGTCCTCGGCCAGAAGACTTTCGCCGCCATTGCCGATGTTGCTGCCCCCGTAGAACTTCGAATCGGAGTTCAGAAGTTCGCGGTAGCGGCCTGGGAGCGGAACGCCGATGCGGTAGCCGTGCCGCGGCACGGGTGTCAGGTTGAGCACGACGGCCATGAGCTCTCCGGACTCGCCTTTGCGCAAAAAGCTGAGCACCGATTGACGCGCGTCATGGCAATCGATCCATTCAAACCCCCGCCAATCGAACTCGTGGCGGAAGAGGGCCGGCGAAGCGCGGTAGAGACGGTTGAGGTCCCTGACCAGGCGCTGCATACCCTCGTGGAAGGGGTACTGGAGCACGTACCAATCGAGCACGCCCGCGCTCTCCCATTCCAGACCCTGGCCGAATTCCGTCCCCATGAAGAGCAGCTTCTTGCCGGGGTGGGTGAATTGGTACGTATAGAGCGCGCGCAAATTGGCGTGACGCTGCCATTCGTCGCCGGGCATCTTGTTCAGCATGGAGCCCTTGCCGTGCACCACCTCGTCATGGGAAAAAGGCAACATGAAGTTCTCGCTGAAAGCGTAGAGCATGCTGAATGTGAGCAGATCCTGGTGATACTGGCGATGGATCGGCTCGTGCGACATGTAGTGAAGGGTGTCGTTCATCCAGCCCATGTTCCACTTCATGTCGAATCCCAGGCCGCCTACATAGGTCGGGCGGCTGACCATGGGCCAGGACGTCGATTCTTCGGCGATCATGAGAATGCCCGGGCATTGTTGGTGGACCGCGACGTTGAGCGCCCTGAGGAACTCAATAGCTTTCAGATTCTCGCGACCGCCGTATTCGTTGGGAAGCCATTGGCCCTCAGCACGTGAATAATCCAGGTACAGCATAGACGCCACCGCGTCGACTCTTAACCCGTCGACATGCATGTCCTCGAGCCAGTACACGGCGCTGGAGATAAGGAAACTCTGGACCTCGGCCCGGCCGAAGTTGAAGATCAAGGTGGCCCAGTCCATGTGTTCGCCCAAACGCGGATCCTCGTGCTCATAAAGCGGCGTGCCATCGAAGCGCGCCAGGCCGTGGGCGTCCTTCGGGAAATGCGCCGGCACCCAGTCCAGCAGCACGCCGATATCGTTGCGATGGCAGATGTCGACGAAGTACCGGAAATCGTCAGGCTCGCCAAAGCGCCTGGTCGGAGCAAAGTAGCCCGTGGATTGATAGCCCCAGGACAGGTCGTACGGGTGTTCGGTGACGGGCAAGAGCTCGATGTGCGTGAAGCCCATCTCCCTGACATATTTCACAAGATGGTGCGCCAGCTCGCGGTAGTTCAGAAACTCTCCCTCGATGTCGCGCTGCCAGCTGCCCAAGTGCACCTCGTACACGGACATGGGCAGATGCTGCCAATCCGCCTCCCGGCGTCGTTGCATCCACTCGTGATCGCCCCACGCGTAGCCGCTCGCAGACGGAATCACCGAGGCAGTGCGCGGGCGCAATTCGTGCTGCTGCCCGTAGGGATCCGCCTTGAGCAGGACCTGGCCCGTATGGCGGTTGCGAAGCTCGTACTTGTAGAGGTGTCCGGGCTCGAGGTCCGGGATGAACAGTTCCCAAACGCCGCTGCTGCCGCGCACGCGCATCGGATGGCGGCGACCATCCCACCGATTGAAGTCCCCGACCACGCTGACGCGTTCGGCGTTGGGCGCCCAGACGGCAAAGCGCGTGCCTGCGACGCCGTCGACCTCCTCGGGATGCGCGCCAAAAATACGGTAGGCATTGCGGTGGCGCCCTTCGCCGAAAAGGTGCAGGTCGAAGTCTTGCAGGAGCGGACCATAGTCATACGGGTCGTGCCCAACGTGCTCGTAGTGCGCATCGTCGCGCCAGACGAGGCGGTAGTGGGCCGGCAGCCGCGCCGCCTCGCCTCGCCACTCGAAGAAGAAGTCGTGTCCTGGAATCCGCTCGAGCTGCATGGACCCCTCGGCGATAAGGACCTCGGTGGCATGGGGATTGAAGACCAGCACGACCGCCTGATCGCCGTTGCAGTGCCGCCCCAGCACCGCGAACGGATCGTGGTGGCGGGCTTCGCTGATGCGGGTCAGCTCGAGGGCAAACTGCGGGTCGTCCATTGAGGATTCAGGCATTCGCTGTCGATGGAAAGTCGCTGCGCAAGATCTCGATAGTGCGGCAGCACAGCTCGCGTCCGTAGTCGGTCCAGCGCCCCCCGCCCCAGCAGCGGTAACAGCTCGGCGAGCACGCGCTCGATTTGCGTTTCCCAGCCGCAGATATTGGGCAAGTTTCCGACATACTCGGACCTTCCGTCCAGCGCGTCGACCTTTTGCCTGCCAAAGCGGCTACCCTCGCTGCTTACTTATGCCGGATGTATTCATAGACATTCTGGTAGTCGTCTCCAGGCCGCTTCCACGAATAGTCGCAGCGCATGCCGTTTTCGACCAGCTGCTGGAATTCCTCAGGATAATGGAACCATAGGCCGATGGCGCGATCCATTGCCGACTCGATCGCCGTGTTGTCGGTCTGGTGAAACACGTAGCCATTGCGCTCCTTCGTCGGCCGCTCGGAATAGTCACGATCGAAGACCGTATCGGCCAGGCCGCCGACCCAGCGGACGATCGGCACCGTTCCGTAGCGCAAGGCGATCATTTGCGTAAGCCCGCAGGGCTCGAAGAGGCTGGGTACGACCAGCATGTCCGCAGCCGCGTAGATCAGGTGCGCCAGCTCTTCGTCGTAACCGATCTCCAGGTGGCAGTCGGGGTTGTCGTGGTGATCATGTTTGAGCTGCCAGAACTCCGCGTTTATGCCGAGCTCTGCGCTAGCGCCGAGCAGCACGAACTGCGCCCCGCGCTGCAAGGAGTAGAAGAATGCATGACGGATCAGCGGAACGCCCTTTTGCATGTCGAGGCGCCCCACGTAGGCGACGAGCGGTTTGCGTTCCCGCGTCAGCCACAAGCGCGCACGCAGCGCCTCTTTGTTTTCGCTCTTTCCGCGCCCGGAGTCGTCCGGCCCGTATTGGCGCGCGATGAGAGGATCCGTTTCCGGATTCCACATCTCGTAGTCGATGCCGTTGAGAATGCCGCCGAACTTGTTTTGGTGCACGTACAGAGCGTGGCCCAAGCCATATCCCCATTCGCTATGACGGGCTTCCCAGGCGTGCCGAGGCGAGACGGTGGTCACGAAATTCGAGTACAGCAGCGCCCCTTTGGTGAAATTGAGGGCGCTCGGGTTGAAATCGTCGCCCATGCGACCGCGGTCGAAGTAGTAAGGTGGGCGTCCCAGACCGGTGAGCCACAGCACGTCCTCGCCGACTATGCCCTGATGGCGAAAATTGTGGATCGTATGGCAGGCGCGACAGTTCTCCATGCCGTTGAACTTGTAGATCTCGTACAGCAATACCGGAACAAGCGCCGTCTGCCAGTCGTGCGCGTGGATTATGTCGGGTCGCTTGCCGGCCTTGAGCATGAACTCCAGCGCGGCTTTGGAAAAGAAGGCGAAGCGCAGGTGCTCGTCGGTCGCCCCGTAATAGGCGCCGCGTTCGAAGAACCTCTCGCGGGAATGCGGTTCGATGAAAAAGCACTTGCGACCGTGGACGAAACCGAACCAGACGGTGCAGCGGATGCGGTAGTTGAACCACGGGACCCACAGGTTTTCGTAAGTGACCTGCAAGCCCCAGATGTGGTCGTAACGCATGCAGTCATACTTCGGAAGAATGATCTCCACGGCATTCCCGCGAATCTCGAGTTCCCGGCTCAGGCCGAGGACCACGTCGCCCAATCCTCCGACCTTGGCGACCGGCGCGCATTCGGATGCGACCATAACGATGTACATAGGGAAGACATCCCTCAAGAAGCCGTCAGCAGGCAACCCCAAAGCGGACGGTTGCGAATGCCCGGAGGTGGCCGTTTGCACCACTTCGACCAAGGCGTGCTTGCGACCCATCGCCGGTCGCGATTGACCGCTTCCCGGAAGGGGTTGGACCGCCGCTGCGACCTGGCCTCGGTCATGGATTCCGAAAAGCCGTGACTCACATTCTGAGCGTCAGTGCCAATGAGCGCCCGGCCAGCGTTGATAGTGCGTGGAAAGGACCCATTGCCTGAACCTGCGGCCGTGCCCGCGTCGGGAGCATCGAAGTTGGTGATTTCGGGAACTTGTGTTCTGTGCGGTGAGGCGAACCGGGATCGTCAACCCGCCGAGTAAGACTATCGTGGTCAAGAGAGTCCGCGTCCCAAATTTCATGGCTCTCCTCGAAGCTTTTCTGATGTGCCAGCTTTGGACCTAAACAGGTGCTATGCGGTTCTGTAACTATCTGCTGTCGGGGATGGTAAATCATCACTGCATCGTCCGCTTCTGGCCCTTATTCCGTTGAAAAACTCGCTGTTTGTACGGGCGATTTGGCTTCGGCTGGCTCTGCTGATGTCATGCCGCATGGCTTGCGGCAGTTCACGAAGTCATCTGCGGATAGTTCCCGTATTACGCACACGCCGGGACAGCGTATGGCGCGGTTGACCTCTTGGATGCGATGCGCGCTGGTGGCTTCGACAATCGACGATGACGCCCACATCCACCAGGTAGTTCGTCGAGTAAGCAAAGGACGCCGGACCACCCGCTGCGCAGGTCCGCTTCGCTGTCGGATCCGCTGCGGAGATGTTGCGGCAGGCGCTCTCGGAACGACCCGCGACCTCGAGCCCCCGAGGCACTCGCGCACCGCGCGACTGGCTTGCCCCGGGGCCGTAGGCGAACTGCTCAGCCGCATGGCCGGGCACCGCACTCGCACGAGCGGCGTCGGACTTCACCACGCTCGCATCGATCGCAAAGCCTTGGGCACCGACCAGCCCCTCAGCCATGCAGCGCTCAAGCACCGTCTCGAAGACATGGCGCAAGGCATCGCTTTCCCGAAAGCGACTATGGCGGTTCTTGGAGAAGGTCGAGTGCTCGGGTACCGCGTCCTCAAGTCCCAGCCTGCAGAACCACCGGTACGCCAGATTCAAATGCACCTCCTCGCAGAGCCTGCGCTCGGAACGGATCCCGAAGCAGTACCCCACCGGACCGCCCTGGCAGGCGCCTCAGCACGGACGTAACCGGCTGATTCCCTAAGGCGCTAATGACAGTCGTACGCAGGTAGATGACAGCGTAATCCTGCCCCGCTGCCAACTGAACCTGCGACGCCGGCAAGCAAGGCTGCGCGGTGAAATTCCAGGTGCGCCATCAGAGGCCCGCCGCCCTTGGCTGGCAGCAGTTTGATTTGGTTACCCAGCAGCTTGCGCACCGCCACACGAGCGCGGCCGGCCCCTGTCGGATTGCCCTGCAGACCCTTGTCGATTTGGGCGCGGTACCGGTTAGCTTCCGCCGGTAGCGCCTGAGGCACCCCTTCTTGCGTACGTGCTCCCACAGATCATTGTCGATGATGCGGAGGTGCGGTCAGTTCTCCCTCACCCACCACTCCTCAGGATTCGGGCTTATCTTGCCTGTCTTGCGGTTCTTGCGTCCCTCCGTTCGGTTCCAGACGTACTTGCCGATGTAGAGCTCGTTGTTCATGATGCCGCAACTGCGCTTAAGGTTTGGATGAGAGAGTGCTTGGCATTGAGCCGGAAGTTCGGCGGACGGTGCGGTTCCAGGAAGAACCGGCGACTGCACGCCTTCCGCATTCAGCCTAGCGCGATAGCGCGACGATGGACAAGCCGTCATCGGCGAGGTGACCGGGTCAATCTCCAGCCGCTTGACGGTGGTGGTCCGACTGGACTTTGTCCTTTGTTGTGGGGTGGAAGTCGTGGACCACACGGTCGCCGTCGGGCACGCGGCCACAATGACCGGCGGCAGCCTAGCGGCGGCACCGGGAGTCTGCAAGTCAATGAATTTTGGAGTGGGAAGTTCTCTTGTGCGGCTAGGCACACCGGGTGTGCCAACATGAGTAAGGAGAGAATCCTGTCCTCTCCTAGAGAGAGGCCTTTGTGAAAAGATTTCGAAAGCGGCCGACATGGCCTGCGCCGGCTACATTTTCACGACCTGACCGCACGCCTCGCGGATGACTACCATGAACGAAACCTCGAGAGTTTGCCGCCGCCCGGGACCTACGCGCGACGCGCGTCGCGCCATGCGCGCGGCGCCGCTTCCCGACAATCTCAAGCCGGTACACGCTGGCATGGACGGCGGCCGGTACCGGCCGCTGACCGACACCGACGTGATCAAGATCCATCGGGCGGCGCTGCGGCTGCTGGCGGAGGTGGGACTGGCGGACGCGCCGCCCTCGGGTGTGGAGTACCTGACACGGGCGGGCTGCAGGGTGAGCGGGCACGGCCGACTCATTTTCCCCGCAGCGCTGGTGGAGGACACACTCGCGAAGGCGGCGCGCCACTTCGTGCTGCACGGACAGGATCGTCAGCACGACATGGAGCCCTGGGGAAAGAAGGTTTACTTTGGGACCGCAGGCGCCGCGGTGAACATGGTCGATGCCTCGGGCGCCTACCGTGAATCGAAGATCCAGGATCTGTACGACATCGGTCGCATCGTCGATTGCATGGAGCACATCCATTTCTTCCAGCGCACCGTCGTGCCGCGGGACATTCCTGACCCTTACGAGATGGACTTCAACACCTGTTATGCCTCGGTGTCGGCCACCACCAAGCACGTGGGCACGAGCTGGGTTCACCCGCAGCATGTGGAGCGCTCGCTCGAGATGTTGCACATGCTGGCGGGGGGTGAAGACAAGTGGCGGGCGCGGCCTTTCGTGAGCCAATCCAACTGCTTCGTCGTGCCGCCGATGAAATTCGCCTTCGACGCCTGCCGCTGTCTCGAGGTGGCGGTGGCCGGCGGCATGCCGGTGCTGCTGCTCTCGGCCGGGCAGGCGGGCGCGACCGCGCCCGCGGCCATTGCCGGTGCGCTCGCGCAGGAGGTCGCGGAGGTGCTCGCGGGCTTGGTCTACGTGAACGCGGTCAAGCCGGGGGCGCCGGCCATCTTCGGCACCTGGTGCTTCGTGTCGGACCTGCGCACCGGGGCGATGTCGGGCGGGAGCCCGGAGCAGGCGTTGCTCTCGGCGGCTTCCGCGCAGATGGCGCACTACTACGATCTCACCGGCGGTACCGCCTCGGGAATGACCGACTCGAAAGTGCCCGATGCGCAGTCGGGAGCCGAGAAGGCCTACTGCCATGCCCTCGTCGGCAACGCGGGCGCAAATCTCATCTACGAGTCGGCCGGGATGCACGCGAGTCTACTTGGCTACTCGCTCGAGAGCATCCTCATCGACAACGACATCATCGGCGCGACCCAGCGCACCATCCGGGGGATCGAGGTCGACGATGCCAGCCTCTCGTTCGAGACCACGCGGGATGTGTGTCTGAACGGCCCGGGTCACTATCTCGGCTCGGAACAGACGCTGCAGCTCATGCAGTCCGCGTACCTTTATCCGGTCGTCGGCGATCGCAAGAGTCCCAACGAATGGACCGACCAGGGCGCGCTCGATGTCACGGAGCGTGCTGCGAAGAAGGTGCGCGAGATCCTGGCGACGCATTTCCCGGCCCACGTGCCCGAGGCAATCGACACGCAGATCCGCGAGCGCTTCCCCGTGAGGCTGCCTCGCGAGGCCATGCACCCACCCGTCGGGTGAAGGGCCGTATCTGACTCAGCCCATTCCGTCCCACGGCCGCATGCTGATCATCGGCGGCGGCATCGTCGGCTGCAGCGTCGCTCACCTGGCGAAACGCGGCTCCACCGACGTGCTGCTGCTCGAGCGCAAAAAACGGCTCACCTGCGGCACGACCTGGCATGCCGCGGGCCTCGTCGGCCGCGAGGCGCTGCTGCGCCAGCGCGAGGCGCGCGTGCGCCTCAGGCTCGTCGCCGTCGCCCTCGAGCACGCGGACCGGCTCCTTTATCACAACGAGCCGATCTGGCGGAATGGCGGAATCGTCGGGCGCCCTACTTCCGGGATGTTCGACCACTTCCTGAATCAATCGCTCGGTCTCCGTTACGTCGCCAATGGCGGCGCGCCGCTCAGCGACGAGTGGATCACGGCGGGACGCTACGAGGTCGAGATCGCCGCGGAGCGCGTTCCGGCACGGGCCTCGCTGCGGCCCTTCTATGATCCGAACAGCGAGCGGGTGCGGGGGTGAAAGCCCAGGCGCGCGTGGTGGTCATCGGTGGCGGTGCGGTCGGCTGCAGCGCGCTGTATCACCTGGCCAAGCTCGGCTGGACCGATGCGGTGCTCCTCGAGCGCGACGAGCTCACCGCCGGCTCGACGTGGCACGCGGCCGGCAACTGTCCCAACTTCTCGACCTCCTGGAACATCATCAAGCTGCAGCGACACTCGACCACACTCTACGAGCGTCTGGCGCGCGAGGTGGGCTACGACATCAACTATCACGTGACGGGCAGCATCCGCCTCGCGCATACCGCCGACCGCGTCGATGAATTTCGCCACGTCGCCTCGCAGGCGCGTGCGCAGGGCATCGACTTCGAGATGCTGTCACCGGCCGAGATCAAGGCGCGCCACCTCTTCCTCGAGCTCGAGGGGATCCGCGCGGGCTTGTGGGATCCCAAGGATGGCGACATCGACCCGGCGCAGCTCACGCAGGCGCTCGCCAAGGGTGCGCGGGATCTCGGCGCCACTGTCTACCGGCACACACGCGTGACCGCGCTGCGGCAGCTCGCGTCCGGCGGCTGGCGCGTCGAGACACCCTCGGGCGCGATCGACGCCGAGTACGTCATCAACGCCGCCGGCTACCGCGGCGGGGAGGTGGCCGCGATGATCGGCGAGTACCTGCCGATCGTGACGCTCTCCCACCAGTACATTATCACGGAGGATATCCCGGAGTTCGTGGCGCGCGGCGCGGCGCGGGTACCGCTGGTGCGCGACCCCGATGTGAGCTACTACCTGCGGCAGGAACGGCACGGGTTGATTCTCGGACCCTATGAGTCGCGCGGCCGGGCACATTGGCTCGAAGGACTACCGGCGGAGTTCGCGCATCAGCTCTTCGATGATGATCTCGGCCGCATCGAGAGCTACATCGAGGCGGCCTGCGCGCGGATTCCGATTCTCGGCTCCGTTGGGGTCAAACGCGTCATCAACGGGCCGATCCCTTACGCGCCGGACGGCAATCCGCTGATAGGCCCGGCGGCGGGTGTGCGTAATTTCTTCCACTGCTGTGCGTTCACTTTCGGCATTGCGCAGGCGGGCGGTGCCGGCCGGATCATCGCCGAGTGGGTGGTGAACGGTCAGCCGGACTGGGACGTCTGGCCGCTCGATTCGCGCCGCTATCTGCCCTTCGCCAACCGGACGTACGTGCTCGCCAAAGCGCTGGAGACCTATCAGAACGAATACGGCGTCGGCTACCCGCAGGAGGAGCGGCCGGCCGGCCGGCCAGCGAAGACGTCCCCGATCTATGACCGGCTGCGTACGGCGGGTGCGGTATTCGGGGCGCGCGGCGGCTGGGAGCGCGCGGTGTACTACGCGTGTCCCGGCGATTCGCCCGGCCCCGAGTGCTCGTTCCGCCGCCCGCACTGGCATCGCGCCGTGGAACGCGAGTGCGCTGCGGTGGCGAACGGCGTCGCGCTCATGGATCTCCCGGGCTTCACGAAATTTCAGGTTGAGGGGGCGGGGGCTGCCGCCTGGATTGACCACATGATCGCGGGCCCTGTGCCGCGCCCGGGCCGCACCGCGCTCAGCTACTGCTGCTCGCCGCGTGGGGGCATCGTCGCGGAAATGACGGTGTCGCATCTCACGGAGGGGCGTTTCTGGCTCATCTCCGCCGCGGCCGGTGAGCGCCACGACGAGGACTGGCTGCGGCGTCACCTTTCGCAACGTTTCGGGGAGGTCAGCATCGCCAATCGCACCGCGCGCTACGGCACGCTCATCGTCGTCGGTCCGCGCGCACGCGAGCTCCTCACGAAAGTCACGGAAGCGGATCTCTCGAACACTGCCTTTCCGTGGCTTTCCGTGCGCAGGATACAGATCGGCTACACCGAGGCGCACGCGATCCGGGTGAACTACGTGGGCGAGCTCGGGTGGGAGCTGCACGTGCCGAGTGAGCATCTCGCCGCGGTCCATGCGCAGCTGGTTGCGGCCGGACGCGAGCTTGCGCTCGCCCCTTTTGGGCTCTACGCGATGGATAGTCTGCGGCTCGAGAAGTGCTACCGCAGCTGGAAGGCGGACCTCACAACCGAGTACACGCCCTTCATGGCGTCGCTCGATCGTTTCGTGCGCCTCGACAAGGCCGCGGCTTTCATTGGTCAGGAGGCGTTGCGCAGGGAGGCCGCGGCGGGCCCGAAGGAGCGCTTCGTGCCACTCATCGTCGAGACGCGGGACGCGGACGCTGCGGCGGTGTCCATTGTTTACCGAGGGGGGGAGGTAGTCGGCCTCGTCACCTCCGGAGGGTACGGCTATCGCCTTAAGCGCAGCATCGCGCTTGCCTACGTGCGCGCCGATCTCGCCGCCTTCGGCACCGAGCTCGAGGTCGAGATCCTCGGCGAGCGCTGTCGCGCCGTCGTCGGGCGCGAGCCGCTCTACGATGCAGAGAACCTGCGGCTGCGCGCCTGAACAGGTCCGCGCGCTGCCGCGTCAGTCGTCTCGAGGTACCGGCGGGACATGAATGCGCTCGAGGAAGGCGTTGTGCGCGGGTCAGCGATGAACGAGGCGAGAAGCGCATCGTGGCGAGTCCATCCGTGGCCTGCTCTTCTGCTCTTCTGGCGAAAGAAATCGGCGCAGTGCATCCTGTGGTCGTGCTCGTAACAGGAGGATAGGCAATGAGCCCTGATAAAGCCTGGATAGATCCCATCGCATTGCGCGAGGAGGTTAAGAAGAAGTACCGGGAAGTGGCTTCCAATCCAACCGGGGCTTTCCATTTCCATACGGGCCGCGGCGCCGCACGGCGTTTAGGTTATTCGCCCGAGCAATTTGAACACATGCCCGAGGCGGCCGTGGAATCCTTTGCGGGGGTGGCAAACCCGTTCTCGCTGCAGGCGCTGCAAGTGGGCGAAAAGGTACTGGACGCTGGTTCGGGTGCTGGATTCGATTGCTTCATCGCAGCGCGACAGGTGGGACCCTCTGGCAAGGTCATTGGCGTAGATATGCTCGACACGATGCTCGAGAAGGCACGCGCCAGCGCGAGCACAATGGGCCTCGCGAACGTGGAATTCCGTAAGGGGCTCCTTGAAGAGCTCCCGGTCGAGGACGCCTGGGCGGATGTAGTCATCAGCAACGGCGTCATTAACCTATGCGCCGACAAGCAGCAGGCCTTGAGCGAGATTTGGCGTGTGCTCAAGCCTGGTGGCACGCTGCAGTTCGCTGACATCGCAAACGGCAAAGAGATTCCCGACTCAGCAGTATGCAACATCGATCTTTGGACCGATTGAATTGCCGGTGCTCTTCCGTGTGAAGGCTGGCGGGCGATGCTGGAACAGGTCGGGTTCATCGATGTGAGGGTTGGATCGCCGTGCGACACCTTTGGTGATGCGCCAGGCGAAAAGAAAGCGAGGCGCTTCCAGGTCTACGGCTATGCTTTCCTAGCGCGGAAGCCAGACTAGATTCGAGAGCCTCTCCATTTGCCGAGCGTCTGCTCACGAGAAACTGCAGACCCTCGGTCAATGACGCTGCTGGCCGACGGCGGCCGAAACGCCTCAAAGCCCAGCGCAGGCGATTTCGGGGATCTCGATCCTTGTAACTTGCTGGGTCTGCTCCGTCTAGTGCAGCCTGACTCGCTCCACACAAGAATACGGCATCAAGCTCTCAAGCTCTGCCGAATACGAAAGCAATCCGGAGGGTTAGCGCGAGTACAGGTCAGCCGCCTATCTGCTAGTCGCGCGATCGCATCCTGCACTTGGACATCACGGACGAAGATGAGAGGCTGCTGCATAGGCATCCCGATGCGCAGCCGGCTGGGGTGCTAACGCCGCGGGTCGCTGCGCTTGCTCAGGGGCACTCCGCTGTAAGCACGAAGTGATATTTCAGAGCTGGCTGCTCGGTCGAGTTCCAAGGCGTACAGTCCCGGGCCGGTACCGAAATCCACCACGCGCGCCCCTCCGGAGCGGCTAACAGCGCGACGATTCGGTCTGGCGGCAGATGTTCGAAGCGAGCGCGATCCTCCAGACTCGAAGCGCGCTTCGCATCGAAACGTTCGGGCTGACGCGCACCCTGCCGGTCCTGATCGAGCACGTGAGCGCCGCGGTGTGAATGCTCGGGCATTTACGGATCCTCGAGTGAAATCATGATAACCGCGACGCTCGCGCCAAGCCTGCCTATCGCGTGAACGGATCGGGAAACCGCCATGGCTGGGTTAACGGGCCGCTCCTAGCAGTCGGTTCACCGCTTACGACACACGCCTATCTGGCGCATCAAAAAAGGCGAAAGCCGAAGCTTTCGCCCTGTGTCGGTATCAGATCGATACTACTGAACGACGATCTCTCTTGGCCTGTGGTATTCCGTCTTAGGAATGTGCACAATCAGCACGCCATCCTTGCATTCACAACGCACGGCTTCCGGGACGACGTTATCTGGGAGCGCGAAGTCGCGGGCAAACCGCCCGTAATAACACTCAACTCGATGCAGCTTCTCGCCCTCCTCTTCCTTCTCCCGCTTGCGCTCGCCTTCTATGGTGAGGAAGCCATCCGTCATCGTGACTTTCACGTCCTCCTTTTTCAGTCCAGGCAGTTCGGCACGGACTAGGTACTCCTTATCTGTCTCGGCGATATCTGCCCGGGGTGTGAATTCGACGCCAATCCCACCTTCCTCTTCCATGAACAGCCGCGGCAGGTTAGGCGTCACTCGGTTGAACAGGATGTCAAACCCTGCAAACGGATCCCAACGCATGAGGTTCATAAATACCTCCTTTTTACGCGTGTCCTACCGGACACCCAAATACTAGATCCGCCCATGCGGGGATACCATTCGCAGATGTACGTAACAGACTTCATTCAATACCGGCACCGAGTTATGCCGCTCGCTCTCGGACGCCACTTGATCTCGGGCCGAGGGGAGCTCGGTGACACCGGAATGCCCGGAATCGAGCGAATGACTACCTCGGGCGGAATGACCGGAGGTGGCCCATTCATGAGGTGAGTAGCACAAGGGAGTTGCACCCCAGGCCCTCGCAGAACCGGACGTGAACCTCGCGATTCATCCGGCTCCTATTGCCAACCGTAGGCAGCCAAGGCCCAATGCGTGAAGAGCGTGGGTTGACGTCGCCGGATCTGGCGAGCAGTCGGGCGGCCGAACATGCGTTTCGTGGCGATCAAGAGCGAGGAACAGCAAGCGGTGCTGATGGTGCATCGGGCCATCGCGCTACCTTCCGGCAGACCATCGACGGAGCTCGTCCAAGACATTCCGCGATGCCTCGAATAGAGCGACCGACGGCAATACCGCGCGAGATCTCTTCGCGCTCCGCCAAGCTCAGTGCCAGCCGCGATCGTCTGCGTGGCGCCGGGGGAATCCCACCGTAGCATCTCGCTACGTAGTAAATCGACGACCGATCTCGGCCCAATGCCTGCCCGATGCTGCGCATCGACTGCCCCGCGCGCCACCGGTGCCAAAACTCAGCAAGCTGTGTTTCTGAAAGTCCGGGACGTCCCGTCCTGGCCATATGCATCACCTCTCCGAACCACATTAACCCGGATGTGTTGCATCGACCTATTGAGCTCGCCACCGACAAGCGACCTTCAGCGCGAAGAACCGAGACCCCGGACGCGGAAGGTCGCGAACCGACCCTTGAGCAACTTCCGAGCTACTCCAAAGCGGCCGCACACAATCGCAGAAGCGGACATCAAAAGTTGTCGCGAGCGAGGCGTCAGAGGGACTAAGCCATCACTGCGGCTGCTGCTCGTCTCGTCGGGCGAAACCGGATCTCCGGCGCTTGAGCTTGTCAGGCACGCCGGGCATGCTAGGAGTAAGGGTTAGAGGATATGGAACAAGAATGACCCCAGAAGAGGACCGCACGCCCGGATCAAGCCGGCGCGGTAAACGAGCAGCCGACCCGCACGGGCATCGTCCCCCGCTCGTGGCGTCCGAGGCGGGTGCGCGGTTCAACGACGTGCACCGATCGATTCCATGCGGCTGACGATGCGCAGCTACCGCGCGGGCGATGAAGTGCGCGTGGTGGCGCTTTGGAATCAGAGCTACACGCGCTATGCAGGAGTTGCGACTCGCACCGTCGAGTACTGGCGCTGGTCGATCCTGGGCCGGCCGGGCATGTCAGAGGACGACATCTTCCTCATTGAATCTGGCGAACGTCTCGTTGGCTATGCTGCGCTCTGGACCGGAGGAAAGGTGCTTGAGCTGGCCGTCAATTCGGACCTATCCGCGCCGTCGAGACGCTGTGTCACGCGGCAGCTGCTGAGCGGGCTCGAGGCCCGCGCGCGCGCTAGGGAGTGGGACAGCGTCGAACTGGTGTTGCCGGCCTCCGACCGGCTGATCGACCGTACGCTCCGTTCGGCCGGCTACGCCGTGTACGGCACGCCCACGACCATCGTCCGCCTGTTAAACCCCGAGGTCCTCCTGCGCAGCCTGACCGCCGCACGCGCGGCACGGCTCGTGCCGCTGCGTGGGCAGAAACTGCTCGTGACCCTGAGCGCGGGTGACGACCCCTTCCTCCTGCAGCACCGGCTGTGCGTGCGGTTTGGCGATTCGATCGACGTACGCAATGTTGGCGACGAGGAGGGCTCGAGCGCCGATGCTGAACTGCAGCTGAGCCTGGCGGGGCTGGCGGAGCTCGTGTTCTGCGGTGCCGGCGCGCGGCAGTTGCTCGAGGCGGGCGAGCTTCGCGTCGACCCGCACGCGGCGACAGCGAAGGTACTGGTCTTTCTAGCCGCACTCGCCGTCGACGCGCCGTGGTACACACCAGTGTCGGAAGAGTTTTAGGGGCACACCGTGTCGCACGATCCCTCCAAAAGAAAATCGCTCGCGGTCGAGGCGCACGCCTACACGCCCGACTCCGAGCCCGAGGTGCTGGCGATCCTGCATGGCGCCTTCGGACCCGCCTGGGGGGGTCGGGCGTTCTGGCGCTGGAAGCACTTGCACCGCCCTGGCTTCTCTGAGCACGACGTGCGCGTGTACCGCAGCGCAGGCAAGGTGATCGGTTGCTGGCACATGGCCGCGCGCGTACTGCGTCTGGGCCCCGGGCTCGAGATTGCTGCGAGCGTCGAGGGCGACTATGCGATGCACCCTGACTGGCGTGGCGTTGGCATGGGACGAGATCCCGCCTCCATCAAGGAGGTGCGGGCATTGGCCGAGCGCGGCATCGTCGCCCGGTTCGGGTTCACCTCGCCGCTCCTCTACGAACGCATTTACCGCCCGAAGCTCGGATACCGACGCATTCGCACGGTCACCGCCCACTATCGGAAGCTGCTCAGCGACAAGGCGATCCGTGAGCGGCTGCAGCGTGCGGGCGAGCGGCTGAGATCACGACGGTTCATCCGGAAGCTCGTGCGCGAGCGCCCGCTGGCGATCGACGTCGAGGTGAGCGGATTTCCCCGCTGCATGCTCATTGTGGACGCTGAGGGCGCGCGCTGCACGTCGGCGCTCGAGGTGGAGCCGGACCTCGTGGCCTGCGTGCCGTACGCCCTCATCAATGCGCGCACGCCTGCTGCGGCCGCGCGAGCGGTGTGTTGTGCGCTGCTCAGCGGCAAGCTGAGCACGCGCTACGTCGCGCGCTTCGCTCGACGGGTCGTGTCGGCGCTAGCGCGCTGATCGGCGCGTGCTAGGCTGGCACCGGCCTGCGCGTGGCGACGCGCCTGGACCCCGGACCTACCTGTTCAACCCTCGCTGGAGGTGAATCCAAGGGAGTGGCCGATTTGGAGAGAGTCATGGCATGTCAGTCGCTGACTGGAAGTGGCCGAACTGAGACATTACGCTGTCTGCAGTCGGTAGAGTCGGGATGTGGCGCGGTGGTCGCAGGTGTCGGTTTGTCTGTTGCCGCCCCTTTCGTCTGGCGGTGCCCAAGTAACCTCACCATGACTCCGTTTCCACATCCCTCTCATCGAA
>Ga0187778_10000901_pt1 | contig 21290 bp, 16 predicted proteins | sample 1015_Q2_SP5_20_M_FD_132418 | JGI IMG/M metagenome (GOLD analysis project Ga0187778, IMG submission 132418) | Tropical peat soil microbial communities from peatlands in Department of Meta, Colombia - 1015_Q2_SP5_20_MG | ecosystem: Environmental > Terrestrial > Soil > Wetlands > Peat | place...
AGCACGCCTTCATACAGCCGGACAACCTGGAAATCCTCATCAATCATTTGAAGTGCGCTGCGTTTGAGCTGCCGATTGGACCGGGCGAGAAGTTTGGGGAAGTGGATGTTCGGGATTTGTGCGTGCGTCTGGCTGAAGCGGGCTATCTCCATCTTGCGGGGGAGAATTTTCACTGGACCCATGAAGCGTATCCGGCGGATACCATCAGCCTGCGCTCAGTCACCAGCGACAACTTCGTGATTATTGACATCACGGGAGCGCCGCTCGTGATTGGCGAAGTGGATTTCTTCAGCGCGCTGACCACGGTCCACGAAAAGGCGATTTATCTTCACGGCGGGCAGCAGTATCACGTCGAGCATTTGGATTTCAAGGAGAGGAAAGCCTACGTCAAGCAAGTGGACGTGGATTACTACACTGACGCGATCCGCTACACGCAAGTCCGCGTACTGGAAATTGCAGAGACGGCCTCGAAATTTCCGGGTCACAGTCACTCCCACGGTGACGTTCTCGTGCGATCGCAAGTGGTTGGGTTTAAGAAGATCAAATTCTTCACGAATGAAAACATCGGGGCGGGCAAACTGGAGCTTCCCGAGAACGAGATGCACACAACGTCCTACTGGATGACGTTGGAGCGGCCGCTGATTGAGTCGTTGCCGTACTCGATCAGTGAGCGGCAATCCGGGATGTTTGGCCTGCTGCACGCGCTGGAGTCCGTGGCCACTTTGCTCTTGATGTGCGACGGTCGCGATCTGGGAACCGCCATCGGCGAGCGGCCGCCCACACCTGGGGCGGACGAGCCTGTCATCCTGAGCGAAGCGAAGGATCTCAACTCCCGCTCTTCGGAAGTGTGGATGAGTGGGAAAGAAGAATTCTACGAGCCAAACTTGTACCTGTTCGACGCGTATCCCGGCGGAATTGGCTTCTCGGAGCCCTTGTTCCGGGCGCACGAATTGCTCATCCAAAAAACGCGGGAACTCATTCAGGCATGCCCGTGCGAAGCTGGCTGCCCCTCGTGCGTGGGCCCGGCGGGTGATCTGGCGCCAAAAGCCAAAGAGGCGGCGCTCGCCATCTTAGATCGCTTGTGTGCCTAGAATTTTGGAGTGCGGCGGCTTGGGACCAATACAAATCACCCGGGACGAACCTTATGCCTTCTGCTGTTGACAAATTCTCTCGCCTCGCCGCTCTGAAGCCGGCGCGCGCCTTGCCGCAAAAGCTACCGAGTCTGCGCATGCCGAATGAAGAGGATCCGGTCAGCCGCCTGCTAGGCGGGGGAATTGCGACGAATCGCTTCGGCGAGCACCTGGCGATTCGCAATTGGTTTTCGACCCCGGAGTTCGTGCCGCCTTCCCCTGTGGCGTTGCAATTGCTCTCACGCACGCGTGATGACAGCGTCAGCCGGCGCACTCTGAAGGCCCTCGAAAACCCCGAAAAGTGGCTATTCCTGGATACGGAGACGACTGGTTTAGCAGGCGGTACAGGCACGTACGCATTTCTCGTCGGCATCGCGTGGTGGGACGCCGGCGGCTTGCAGGTGGAACAATTGTTCCTGCGTGACTTTTCGGAGGAACATTCCCTGCTCCACGAGTTGGCTCAACGTTTGGCGGAGCGTCCTGTCCTCGTCACCTTCAATGGTAAATGCTTCGATTGGCCGCTCCTGGAAAACCGTTTCACGATGACCAGGGCCATCCGCGTTCCGCAATTGCAGGCGCATCTGGACTTGCTTCATCCGGCACGCGCCTTGTGGCGGCTGCGCCTGGGTTCCGTGCGATTAACCGAACTTGAGCGGCATGTTCTGGACGCGACGCGGCTCGGCTGGCAGCGCGCGGACGACGTGCCTTCTGCCCTTATTCCTCAGCTTTACTTTGATTACTTACGCGGGGGCACAGCCAAGCCTCTCGTCGGCGTCGTGAAACACAATCAGATGGACCTGCGTGGCCTCGCGGCTCTATTTGGCAAAATCAATTCCCTGCTGGAGGCGGGCGGACGCAGTTTTGCTGGAGCTGATTCGCTGGATCTTTTCGGCCTGTCAAAATTCCTGAATCGCCGCGGCGAGAAAGATTTGGCGCAATCCGCCTGCGCGCAGGCTTTGAATGCAGGCTTGCCAACAGAATTTCGCCCCCAGGCAACGCGGGATTTGGCGCTGATGGCCAAGCGCCGCGGCGATGCGGCCCGCGCGGCCGAGCTGTGGCACGAACTCGTAGCACATCCGCAAGACTCCGTTTTGGCCTGCGAGCAACTGGCTATTCATTACGAACGTCATGCGCGCGATTTGGCACGCGCGCTGGAATTCGCGCAGCTTGCCATTAAGCAAGTGCAGACCCTCACCGCTCGAACCCGCGATCTCTACGCCGCTGCCCGCGCGGGCCGTCAGGAGAGAAAGTTGCTGTGCCGTCTGGAGCGCCTACGGCATCGAATTGCCAGGGACCAGGCCGCCATCCGAGCTCCCGTCCTCGCGCATTCCGCCGTGGCCGCTTCAGGTTCCCGGCAGCGCACTCGCTGAGTTTTCCTGGCCTCTGCCGGTCATCTTGAATTTGGAGGTACAAAGCGGATGGAATCTCTGGGTACAAAACAACAAACTGTCGGTGGAGGAACCATGGCCACTACCGAAATCTCGTATTTGCGCAATGAACTGGAACTCCGCCGCGACCGGCTCGTTGAGGCCTCGCGCACGAATGTTGGCGATCCATCCATTCTTGAACTTCTCGCAAGTGTGGATGCCGCGCTCTCTCGCATGCAATCGGGCACGTTCGGAATTTGCGAACAATGCCACGAATCGATCGAAGCCGACCGCTTGCTCAGTGATCCTCTCGTGCGTTTCTGTTTGGATCACTTGTCCACGGCGGAGCAGAGGGCCCTCGAAAAGGACTTGTCGCTGGCGGCCGGAATTCAGCGGGGACTGTTGCCTCGCCCGGACTGGGCCGTAGACGGCTGGCAGGCGCGCTTTCTCTACCAGCCAGCTAATCTGGTCAGCGGAGATTATTGCGACTTGATCGAAGTCAACGGCGGATTTTTGTTTCTGCTCGGGGACGTTGCGGGGAAAGGAGTGGCCGCTTCGATGTTGATGAGCCATCTCCATGCGACTTTTCGCACATTAGCGGGACAGCACCTTCCGCTCCATCAACTAGTGGAACATGCCAATCGGCTGTTCTGCGAGAGCACGACCGCGGGGCAATTTGCAACCATGGTCGTGGGCTACGCTTCGCCCGACGGCAAAGTGGAATACGTGAGTGCTGGACATCTCCCTCTCTTCCACATATCGGATTCCGGCGTGTGCGCGCGGGAGGCAACTGGCGTACCGCTGGGGATGTTCTGCGGGGCAAATTTTGATGTCTGCCAGCTCTCACTCGCGCCCGGCGACAAGTTGTTGCTCTACACCGACGGATTCACGGAGATGTTCAATGCCACCGGAGATGAATTCGGCATCCCGCGGCTGAAATCCCTGGCCGGGCGCCACGCGGCGACTCAGCCGGAGGACATGCTGGCGGCTTGCATCGAAGAGCTTCGCAGCTTTTCGCCGGCAACGAAACAGACCGACGATCTTACCCTGATGGTCCTACATCGCACTCACTAATGGTCGCGAAGCGAAAGGGCGGCCACCTTCGTGGCGGATGGCCAACCGATCTTCTTGGTCCACTGAGAGAAGAGTGCTTCGCTGCCTCCCTCGAGACTGACGCATTCCTTCGCTGCACACCGAAAGAACACGGTTGCATCCGGCGCATCGAACGATAGGTATTCGTCCGCGCTGGCGACGTGGTTGCGGCTCGGATACTTCTTTGCCATCGCATCCGAATACGCGGCGAAGAACTCCCCCGCAAACGCTTCGGTATTGAAACGGACGCGCGTAAACAGCATGAGCCGTTTCGTGTCCTTTTGCTCAAAGGTCGCGTAATCGTCCCCATCCCAGCCGGCCGCTTCCTTCTTTGCTCGAGCCTCATCGAGGAATTGCTTGAGAATTTCCTTCCAGCCGAATTCGCCCATCGAATTTTCTTCCAGCAGCGTCCAGCCAGTACCCGGTGCTCCCTCGGGAAGGTCCACTTTGAGGACTGCGGGAATCTTGTTCGCGCGGTACAAATCGGGATGCATAATTTGTTGCGTATTGGCGGGAGGCTTTTCGAAGACGGTATTGAACCCGCGCCAGCCTGTGGTTCGCAACACCGACATCGAAAACGTGAGGCCCGTGAAGTACGGGAACATCAGCGAATCCTTGATGAACGGCGGCGACTTTTTCAGCATGGGCGTATCGGCAAGGTCGCCGACAAAGACGGAAAGGTCTATGTCCGGAAGGTCGCGCAATTTCAGACCCTTGTCACGCAGCATGTATTCCAGCATGGCGGCCATGGCACTGCCCTCCAGCACGGATTCGCGTGCCATCTCCGCGTCGTCGTTGGGCCGGGCGGCGTGGGCCCAAGCCTCAATGTGAAAAGACTGATCTTGAAGAGCGTGGGTCAGCTCATGGGACATGACCATGCGCTGCTCGTCTGCGGCAATCCAATCCGCGATATAGAACTCGTGCGCCTTTGGATCGTAGAGGCCGGCGATTTGCTCTGTCAGCAGATCAACGAGGAAACTCTCTAGATTGAAGCCTTTGGGAATAATGCCAAACGCCTCCGCGCTGCGTGCGGATGCATAGCGTCCCTTGGCGTCTTTCTCGTCGTTCATCTGCTCGAGGACGTACGCACGGATCTCCTCCCTCGACCGGATAGACTTCTTGAGCGGGGATTTCAATTGCAGGCCGGTGATCTCGCTCATGTCCTTCAGAACTTCATCCGCAGTGGCAAGAAACTCCGGGTTTTCGGACCTCACCCCAGTACTAGGAGGCGCGGGGGCGGCTTGTTGCCCCCCTGCGCAAGGAAGGATCAGGAGATAGAGTGCGGCCAGCAGGATCGGGCGCAAGAAGGCAACGCAAAGCTGACGCATGTGAGCCATACGAGGTCAGAATAACAGACTTTGTGCACCAATCTGGTTCTCAGCTCCAGGTGGGGTTGTTGGAAACATACAGAAGGGATAGGGTCGCTACGCTCAAACTGTCCGTCTAGTGTTGAACGGAGTGCGGGATTTCCACAGGTGCGATGCGTGTTCCGTATTCGTAACAAGTTGGTTATTTGCTACGATGTACATCAGCCAGGACATTTTGAAACGAGGAGTGTCTATGTATCCTCCTGGATTGCGTCTTCGTCAAATCAGGGAATCGTTGGGTCTGACGTATCGTGATGTCGAGCGTGCCAGTTATGAGATTGCCGTCAGGCGTGGTCGCCCAGACTTCATCCTCCACATCAGTCGCTTGGCAGACATTGAGAACCGAAACGTGGTACCAAGCCTGCACAAGTTGTACTCGCTTGCGGCCATCCTCCACTTGGATCCGCTGGAAATCACGAGTTGGTATGAAGCGCCATTTCAACAAACAATGCAGGAGGGCGCGAGCTTCCCCGCACCGCGCACTCACCTGAGCGAAACCTCTCTTCCCGCTACGGTGCCTCCCGCCCTCCTAAATCGCCTTGAGTCCGAGAACACAAAACTCCTTCAGCGGCAGCCGGCATCGATTGTGCCACTACGCAACGTAGACAGTTCCAGTAGTAGCCGGTATCGTTACGGTTTTGTCGGACTTTCCGACCGCCGCATGATGCCGATCCTCCGGCCGGGCAGCACGGTATTGATCGACACAAATCTTCGCCGCATTGAGGATGCAAATTGGTCGAATGAGTATGACCGTCCCATGTATTTTGTCGAATTGCGAAGGGGCTACCGGTGCGGCTGGTTTCAGAAAGATAAGTCCCTATTGATCATGCAACCCCACACGCTTTCACGGTGCGCGCCGGAGGTCTGGAGGACGCCAGATGAGGCGGAAGTGGTGGGACAGGTGGTAGGGGTGGTCACATATCTGAATGAGCCGTGGTCTTGTTGTCCGCCAGCAGTTCCGACAGAACCTTCAGATTGGAACAAAAAAGTTCTTTGAGATAACTGGGCGCTTGCGGCGGAATCCAATCCTTACCCGTTTCCCGGCAGCGGCCCACATTTTCCTTCAGAGATCCTGGCAGCGAGCTCAGATGTTTCCGCAAGTCTTCTTCCTGCGAAGGCAGTGGCATTTCCAGTAGACGCTCAAAGACTTCTTCGTGGCAGCGGGCTATCACTTGGTCTACCCGCTCCGCGCCATACACAGTCGCCAGCCGTTCGTGAATATAGCGGCCCGAAGCAGGATCGCGCAGGCTAAAAAGGTAGGCAAGCCGCTGGTGAGCTCCATTCAAGGGTTCCAGGTAATTTGCGGTGAAGTCGAACAGAATTTGCCGGTGGGTCTGAAGATTCTCGAGCATGGGAAATCCTGATTCTGAGGCCTGTTCCGTCCGCGGAACTTTTTTCCCGAGGAAAGCGCGTACTCAGCGAAAGACGGCATTCTCCGATTCAAGGAGGCTGCCCGATGAAAAAAATTCTGTTCACCCTGGGCGCTGCATTAACTACAAGCTTCATCCTACTTTCCTTGACAGTACTGGTCAACCATTCAGTTATACCTTTCACCCATCAAGGCGCATGGCTTTTGGCCGATGGGGCTCCGCTTCCGCCGGCGCCGCCACCCCCACCGCCACCGCCTCCGCCTCCCAAAGACGGCTCCACTCTCGTTGCCGATGGCGCTCCGCTTCCGCCAGCTCCACCGCCTCCTCCACCTCCCAAGAACGGCGTGATGAACCCTGGGAATGAGTGGAAAACCGCGTGGGCCTGAGAATTCTCTAATCCCGCGGCGCAAACTATCCTCCTAGGCAGGTATTCCTATTTACTTCGGAGTTAAGTTAGGATAAGCTGCCTAGGATGGCCGCGCCAGAAATTCTCCGCAACCTCACGTGGGCAATCACCACGTTATTCGAGATTATCCTTTTCTCATGCATACTTCGGCGGAGAGTCTACCGCTCTCATCCTGTATTCGCCCTGTATGGCCTTGTGGTGATCTTGCAAGAGGCCTCCGCGGCCTTCGCCGTACGCTATCTCAACCCGCACAGTATTGAATACTTCAACTTCGCTTGGAGCGTCCAGGCCGTCGTGGTCTGCATTCGCTGGCTCGCGGTGACGGAAATCGCGCGGAGGGTGTTGGCCGGTTATTCCGGAATCTGGAAAATGGCCAGTCACATCTTGGTTTTAGCGAGTGCGATCATACTCGCGTACTCGATTGCCGTTTCCGGGGCTCGCTGGGATCGGCTCATCACCAGTGCAGATCGCGCCGTGGAATTGTGCATTGGCGCTTTCATCGTCGGCATGCTTCTCTTTGCGCGGTACTACAGATTGGCCATCGCAAACCTGGAACGCCAGTTGGCAACCGGCTTCTGCCTCTTTTCGTGTTTTTGGGTCATCAACAACTCGATTTATCAGCACTGGGGCAGCTCCGCCGCTACCTTGTGGGAGGTTTTAAGCATTTTCTCCTTCTTCGCCACCCTCCTCATTTGGATCAGCGCGATTCGAAATGCCACGGCGCCGCAGCAGGTGTCGTACCCGGTGCCGATATCAGTTCAAATGTATGGAGAGCTTTCCAAAGAGTTGGATTCCAGGCTGCAAGTGCTTAACCGCCGTCTCAGCCACCTGCTCCACTCTCAGGATTCACGATCATGAGTCTCCCTCTGCTTCTCTTTATTCTCCTGGCCGTATTCCTTGTCTTCCTGCTCGGTTTGGCGGCGAAGTCACCGAAGGGACTACCCCTCACCTCGGAAGAGGTGATTGACGCGCTCTCCCAGGAACGCCACTATGCCCGCCTGCCACAGATCCTTCAGTCGCTGCGCGAGGACGATACGGATTTCCTGCGTAGGCGCGGACACCTCGAACTGTTGAGTCAAATTCGGGGGGAGCGCAAACGAATCGCGTTGCGTTTTTTGCATTACCTTGAGAAGGAGTATCAACTTCTCCTGGAGGCCTCACGCATTCTTGCGACTCTGGCGCCGGAGCTCAGCGCCATCGGTGAGTACGAGCGATTAAAGAGGAACCTCCGATTCGTCTTGCTCTGCCGCTATCTGCGCTGGCGGCTGCGCCTTGGGCTACAACCTTGGAACGCCTTTGGAAGTATCTCCGATATGGCGGGGGAAATGACTCTGAAGCTTGAGATGGCCACCGCACAACTGGGGGAACGCGCGTTGATGGCTGCCGACTTTCCCTCATTCCTGAACAAGGGGCGCAACGGCCCCGAGTAGTTTCGCTTCAACCGCAGTACGCAGATCCTCGATTCGAATCGGGTGGTGAAGCACAACCGCATCCGGGGGCAGAATCCGCGCCACTCCGCTGCCGTCGGCAGAAGCCGAGCTCATCCACAGCACCCGCGAGCCGAGGCCATGTCCATCATGACGCTGGCACGGCTCTGTACTTCCATTGTCTCCCTGGAAAACCATCTGCCAATTGGCCAAGACCAGATCAAATTCCTGGCTCGCCAACAATTGACGCGCCTCCGCGACCGTCTTCGAGACAGTGACTGAGTGTTCATTTTCAGACAGTGCGCGGGCGAGATTTTCACGCACGGATTCGTTCCCCTCCAGCACGAGAATGCGGCCGCTGCGCACCGGCTGGGATGATACTGCCTGCGGCGCCACTGTTTGCTCTGGCCTCGATTGCAAAGGAAGCTCAATGCGGAATTTTGCGCCGCGCCCCGGTTCATTCTGGACGAGAATTCTCCCGCCGTGTTCTGTAACGATTCCGTAGCAGATGCTCAGACCAAGTCCAGTGCCCTTGCCCACAGGTTTTGTGGTGTAGAAAGGATCAAACACGCGCGTGGGATCCTGGACTCCGGGACCACTGTCCGTGAATTCGATGAAGATCTGGTCGGCTTCGATCCCCGTGCGTACCCAAAGGTCCCCCTCGGCGCTCTTTTCGAGGATGGCATCGACCGCATTGTTGATGAGGTTCAGGAAAACCTGTTGGAGCTGATGCGGGTCGGCAAGGGCTTCCGGCAAGCCGGCTGCCAAGTCAAGATGAATTCCGATATGGCTCATGCGCAGGTCATAATCGCGCAGAGCCATGGTGTCCTCGAGGATGGCATTCAGTTGAACTGGGATGCGCTCCGGCTTGTGCTGGCGCCCGAAACTGAGGAGATTCTGCACGATGCGGTGTGCCCGCTGCGCCTGCTTGTACAGCTTCTCGCTGTAACTCAGGGCCTGCGTGCCTGCCTGCCCATTTGAGCTCAACAGTTGGCTATAACCTAGGATGGCCGTGAGCGGGTTGTTCAACTCGTGAGCGACGCCGGAGATGAGCTGGCCGACCGCGGCGAGTTTCTCGCTGTGCACCAGTTGTTCCTGGGTCCGGCGCAGATTCTCATAGGCCTGGCGGGTTTCTTCATACAAGCGGCTGCGGTCGACGGCGCCGGCGACCTGGCTCCCCACCGCAATCAATAGGCTGATGTCCGCGGCAGAAAACTCCCTGAAAGTTCGAGTCCCCACGACGAGCCCGCCGATGATCTGTTCCTTTGACCACAGCGTGACCACATAGGCCGACGCAAGGTTCTCCTTCTTCTGGACCTCGCGAACAATCGGAGGCAGCGGCATCCCCTGGACCGAAAGAAACGTGGCATGGGCGGAATGAAGTTGATGAATCAATTCGCTCGAAACGCTCATGGGGGGAAGGCCCTTGGCGTATTCAGACCGGAGTCCGACGGCGGCCACCCGGCGCAGCGTCGTGCCGTCCCGGTCGAGCAAGTGCAGGGACGCCACATCCAATTCGAAAAGTTCCAATATTTGCCTCAAAGTGCGGTGCACGGAATCATTCAGATCGAGAGTGTACGACAGCGTCTCCGCAATGGAGTTCAGTACTACGAGCTCGCGGTTCCGCCGACGGATCTGCTTCTCGGCGCGGCGCCGCTCGCTCACGTCCAGGAGGAACCCTTGGTAGGCCGTCACGTTCCCCGCAGAATCCCGCACCGCCGTCGAGGATTCGCTCACCGTGCGAATTTCCCCGTCCTTCCGGCGAATCTCGAATTCAAAGTCGTTCACAGCGCCGTGTTCATTCAGGATTTTCAACAAGCGATCGCGGTCCGTCGAACTGACGTACAGAGTCTGCCTGATATCGACGCTCATCAGCTCGTCGCGGTTTTCATAGCCCGTGATGCGCATCAGGGCGTCGTTGAAGTCGAGGAATCGCCCTTGGGATGTGGCAATGAAAACGCCTTCTTGAACGCTGGCGACCAGCGTGCGGTATTTCTCCTCCGCTTTCTTCCGTTCCGTAATGTCTTTCAGGACATGAATTGTGCCGAGTTCCCGGCCAGCCGGATCGGTGAATTGCGAATTGGATGCCAGGAAGTAACCTGCAAGCCAGGGATCGGGAAAATCCCCTTCTCCGGAAACGCCTTCGCAATAGGGGCAAAGCGTGAAATAAGCCTCCCGGGGATTGAGCAGGTCGCTCACCACGCGTCCGACCAGGGCCACACTCTTTCGCCCCAGCAGATCAGCGAGGCGCGTGTTCGTTCGCAGGACGCGGCCCTCCTGATCGTGAACGAGAATGGGATCGCCGATGGAGTCAAAGGTGTACACCCACTGTTGTTGAACCGACTTGATCTGCTCGAAGAGGTTTACATTTTCGATGGTGGTTCCGAGAAAATTGCCGACGTTTACAAGGTAGGTCAACTCATCTTCCTGGAATCGCTTCCCGGGAGGCGTTCCAATATTGAGCAGTCCGACTGGGCCTTCCTTCCCGCACAGAGGGACGGTGACCAGTTGCGATATGCCGGATTCGACCATGCTGCGTCGAATTTTGACGTCCTTTTCCTCTTCAAAACGCGAGACCCTGTATTCCTCCTTCAAGACCTCCTGGACCCAAACCCCGTTAAAAGACATCCGCTGGTTCTGTTTGAGGTAGTTCTCGGGAAAGCCCACGGAGGCGCAGACAACAAACTCCGCCGTGTCGCCTTTACCTTCCAACAATCGGATGATCCCGTGACTCGCGTTTACGCTGCTGACGATCTGTTTCAATACTTTCCTCAGCAATTCCTTCAGGCCAACCGACTGGCTGCTCGAAGCCGTCAGCATCGTGAACTGCTGCATCTTTTCGCTGATTTCCTCGGACCGCGTTCGGGCGGATTCCAGCAAGAGGACGATCATCCCGATGCCCAGGCTGGCATTCAGAAAATGGTCGAAGGCAAACCGGAGGAGGCTGATTTCCTCGTGGGTCCAGTGCCGCCGGTCGATATTATTCAAGCCAAGGAGCGTCAGCGCGCCCGCCAGCAGTTTGGCCCCATGGCCGGGCCGGTATTTTGAAGCGCGCCAGAGGAACCAGCCTGCAGTCAGGCAGATCGTGCTTTCCAGGATGGCCGTCTCCCAGCGGGTTTCGGCCCAACTAGGGCTGCGACTCTCATAGTAACTGGAAGTCAGGGCAAGCAGCGCCGTCAGCCAGAGCATGGGCCAATAGAGGCGGTTTTGCCCTGCGGTGAATTGCAGGATCGAAGCGAGGAATAACGCCAGTGCCGCCACCCCCGCGCCCGAAACCACCACATGAAGCGAGGGCCGTTGGGTGTAGAACATGGCCAGCTCAGAAAAGGAGGAAAGCGTCAAGCCAACCCAACCAAACAGCCACAACCGATAGAAGGGAGCAGCGTTGTCTCGCCGCAAATGGACGAACAAAACCAGCAGGGTCAAGCACACCGTTGCCTCAAAGAAGGCAATGCCCTGGAGGCCTTGATTCAGCATGAAGAGGGCCCTCCCAAGTGCTTGACTGGCTTAAAGATTGGAACTAGGCTTTGCGCAAGGGCTGGAAATCTGCCACCAGCACCGCGTCTTTTTGACGCTAACACGCTATTTTCTGACTGGGCAAGGGTACCTGCATCTCTGTGTGCCGTCCCATATAATGCTATTTGGGAGAACGACCACCGTGGACGCAGATCATATCTTGGTAGTGGACGACGAAGAGGCCATTCGAGAGGTTGTCTCGACCATGCTCGAATCCCGCGGCTACCAATGTACCGCCGTGAGCAATGGCCGTGCCGCTCAGGACTATGTTCGCCGCCAGACCCCTGACCTGGTCCTCAGCGACATGATTATGCCGGAGATGGACGGCATCAAACTCCTCGATTGGTTGCGCAATTTCGACCCCGAAATTCCCGTGATCATGGTCACCGCCATCCATGACATCTCCACCGCTCTGGAAGCCATCCGCCGTGGCGCTTACGACTACATCCTGAAGCCTTTCGAGAAGGACCAGCTCTTTCATGGCGTGGGCCGCGCCCTGCAGCACCGCCGCCTGGTCGTGGAAAATCGGAATTATCAGCGCACTCTGGAAATGAAGGTGGAAGCACGCACCGCGGAATTGACCGCAAAGCACCTGGAGCTGGAGCAGTCCTACGACGACACCCTGGAAGCCCTGGGCAGTGCTCTGGACTTGAAGGATGCCGAGACGGAGGGCCACTGCCAGCGGGTCACGGCGTTCACCATTTCTATCGCGAAATCCGTTCCCGTACCGCTTCACTATCTGCCTATCCTGGCCCGCGCGGCCTTTCTGCATGACATTGGGAAAATGGCCATCCCCGACTCCATCTTGCGCAAGCCGGGCCCCCTCGACGACGACGAGAAGCAGATTATGCGCACGCATTGCGAGATTGGGTACAACGTGCTCACGCGCATTCCCTTTCTCCGTGATGCCGCGGAAATCGTCTTGGCGCACCAGGAATTCTACGATGGGACCGGATATCCACGCGGGCTACACGGCGAACAAATCCCCCTCGGGGCCCGAATCTTCTCGATTGCGGACGCTCTGGATGCCATGATTAGCGACCGGCCCTACCGTAAAGCGTTGTCGATGTCTCACGCTTGCGAGGAAATCCGACGGTGTTCCGGGACGCAGTTCGATCCGAAAATTGTCGAGGTATTCCTCTCCATCCCCGAACAGCACTGGATCGATCTGAGAGAGAATCTTGGCTCGCCGTTCCGTCTCGCGCACCTCAAAAACCTGAAGTCGTAACCCCGGTCCATCGAAGAAGCTTTCCGTGGCAAAGGCACTCCAGCCTGTCCATCTCTGATTGGCCGCACGCCTTTTCTCTTTTCTGTTCTATCACTGCGGGGCTCATGTTATCTTCGGACGGAGCTTCTCTATGCCACTCGTTCCCATCAAAACAGCCTCAGAAACTGGATATTGCGATTGCGTTTGTGGTTGTTACGAACTGGCCAGCCAGCGCGACGAAGACACTGGCAAAGGCTACTGCCCGGCTTGCGCCAAGGATCACCTGGAGCGGAATACTGGTGTGGGCATTCCACAACCTGCGCCCTCCAAAGTGACGGAGAATTCCAATCCTGACGCGCGGTTCAAACCGCTCCCCCCGTCTGCCGATCCGCCCGCCCGTCTTCGCTGAGAAAAGTTCCCACATACTGCATTCCGCGGACATGCAGTGCAGCAGAACTACGGTGACTAGGTTCTATCTGCCGAGGTACAGCAGGGCGAGCAGGAACAACCACAGGGCGTCCATGAAGTGCCAATAATACGACGTGATCTCTGCGGCTACTGTCCGCGTCACTTTCCCCGCATCAAAATTTTTCTGGGCCACACATATCAGTGCCCCCACCCCGCCTGCCAAATGGAGCCCGTGTGCTCCCGTGAAGATATAGAAGAAGCTGCTCGCCGGATTACTCGCGAGGTAGATTCCCTGCCCCACCAGGATTCTCCACGCCACCACCTGCCCCACCAGGAACAGCACTCCAAGCAGCGTGGTAACCAGCCAGAAGGTCCGGAAGCTCGCGACGTCGGAGTGCGCCAACCGCTTCCGGGCCATCTCCAACGTTCCGCTGCTCGTGACCAACACCGCTGTGTTCACCCACAGCAGCCACGGAATATGCACCGGCACCCAATCCGGACTTCCTTTGCGCACCAGGAACGCGCTCGCCAGGGCCATAAAGAACATCAGCACAGAGACAATTCCCACCGCGATCCCCGTGTAATAGCGGCTCGGCGAGGGCTGGCGCTTTGGCCGATTTTTTCCGGCATCGCCGCCACCGTTGCCGCCTGCTGGAGGCAGTTTGCCGCTGCCATCACCGTTTTTTTTCTCGATGATCAGCTCGGTGTCATGTGATGTCGTTGCGCCCGGCATGCTCTCCCTTCCTTGCGATTAGCCTTTCCTCTGCTCCAGTTTTTCTGGTGGAACGTGCTGTGGAACGAAATCGGCCGGAACTACCGCTGCAAATTCGTAGGCGCCGCGGTACACAATTGGCGCTACGCCACCAAAATTTTCAATCGGCGCCGGCGAAGCAACGCTCCATTCGAGTGTCGTGGCTCTCCAGGGGTTATTTTCTTCTCCACTCTTCCGCCGCCTCAGGCTGCCGAAAAAGTTCACGACGAATAGCACCTGCGCTGTCACTGTCCAGATTGTTGCCACGGTGACCAGCGTGCGGATCGAAGCGCCAGCCGAAGCCAGCGCCGCTCGCTGGGCGTCCGGCAGCAGCGTTGACTGCGTGAGCAGTCCCAGCCAGTGCATCGGCATAAAAATGCAGTAGACGCCCACAAAAGTCATCCAGAAATGCGCTCTCCCCAGCGATTCACTCATGCGGCATCCGAAAAGTTTCGGAAACCAGAAAAACAGCGCGGCCAGAATCGCGAAGGTCGCCGCGACGCCCATCACCAGGTGGAAATGGCCGACGACAAAATCCTCGCTCACAGCGGCATGGGCCAGGTCGCTGCGCGCAAGGAAAAGTCCCGAAAGTCCGCCCGCTATAAAGAGCGAGATGAAACCCACCGCGAAGAGCATCGACGTGGTGAACTGGACGCTTCCGTCCCAGAGCGTGCCCACCCAACTTGCTAGCAGAATAGCCGCGGGAATTCCCAGCGACGATGCCAGCACGGAAAACACCAGCGGCGCGTAGGGATTCATCCCCGTGGCGAACATGTGATACCCCCACACGCAGAAGCCAATCAGACCGACTCCGCAAATCGCCAGCACGACTAGCCGCTCTTTCCACACCGGCTTCCGCCCGAACGTGGAAATCAGGTGCGTCACGATCCCAAAGCACGGCAGCATGGCGACATACACTTCGGCCTGCGCAAAATACCAGAACAGGCGTTGCCACAACACGGGCAAGCTCCCCTGCCGCACGAAGTTGTAAGGTTGCTGCGCCAGAAAGGAGGCCGCGCTGAAGAAGTTCGACCCGAGCAGCCGATCCGAGAGCACAGCCGCGGAACCCGCCAGCAACACGCTGAAAATCAACATGCTGAGAATCGCGTTCACGAACCACGCCCACACCGTGACCGGCAATCGAGGCAAGCTCATTCCTGTGGTCCGCAATTGAATTGTCGTGACGACAAAATTCAGCGCGCTGAACAATGCCGCCAGCGAGAACAGACCGGCACTGACCAGCCAGACGTCGATGCCCTGGCTCAGGGGCCGGAAAAAGGATGCGGTCATTCCACCCAACGAAGCGACAGTCAACCAAAGTGAAATGCAATTCAGCGTCGGGAACGCCATTTCTTCCGCGCCAATCTGCAAGGGCAAGAGAAAGTTCCCGAACCCCAGTTGTGGAGCTGCCGTCAAAACGAAAAAGACCATCAGCGAGCCGTGCAACAGCCGCATAGCGGCGTAACGCTCCGGCGTGCTCTCGAATCCGGAAAGAAATGGGATGGCAGTGCTCGGCCAGGAGGTGTGCACGCGCAGAAGCGCGGACAGCACCATGCCGACCAGCACGCTGGCCAGAGAAAGCCATAGATATTGCAGGCCGACGGTCTTATGGCGCGTCGAAAAAATACGCCAAACTGTGCCCCAGCCCGGAGTAGGGGGCCCCGTCGTCCCGTCGTCGTAAGTGACCATTTTCGAAGCAGTTCCGCTTTCCCCGGCGGCCTGAATCAGCCTCGTATCTTACGCCTTAGCCGCAGAATTGCAAAACAGCCGCGCGCTTGACACTGCGCACGGGACGCCTTACGGTTGTGCACCAGAGCGGTGGATGCATCCCGTCTAGCGGAACATACGCGCGCGACGAGTATCCTCTCTCAATTCATAGTTTCAACAAGGCGAACCGATGACTCAGTTCACGCGCGCTATCGGCCTCACGATTGGGCTTCTTCTCTTTCCTGTTCTCCTGCTGCTGGCCACGGCTCTCGTCCCTGCAACAGCCGAGCAAACCCCTTGGCCAGCTAAAGATTGGCCCAGAGAGCTTCCCGCCACAGTCCAACTGGACGAGAACATTCTCGCGGCGTTCGCCGATGACCTGGGCAGCGGCAAATACAGCCTGATTGACAGCTTCGACGTAATCCGTTGTGGCAAGCAGGTCTATCACCGGACCTACTCGCACGCCTACAGCACGATCTACGCCAAGGAAGCAAAAACACGCGGGCCTCTGAACGCCCGCCTCACCGGACCCTACAACTACTTCGACCCAATCTGGCACCCCTACTACCACGGCTCTCCATTTCACTCCATGCAATCCGTCAGCAAAACCGTCACCTCCATCATCCTCGGCATCGCCGTGACGCGCGGCGACTTCAAGGCCGGGTTGGACACGCCCGTCCTCCACTATTTTGACGTCGCCAAAGTCAAGAATGTCGACCAGCGGAAACAGCGCATGACTCTGCAGCACGTCCTGACCATGTCGACCGGGCTTGACTGGAACGAGGAAAACGTCGCCTACGACGATCCGCGCAGCGATTCCAGTCTCATGGAAGCCACAGACGATTGGCTGCAGTACGTCATCGATAAACCCATGACGGAAGAGCCGGGGAAGCGTTTCAACTACAGCAGTGGCGCAACGGAATTACTCGCCTACATCTTCAAAAAAGAGACCGGGCAAGACATCGAGGAGTACGGCAAAAAGTATCTGTTCAAGCCGCTGGTCATCGAATACTACTGGAAGCGCACGCCGCTCGGCGTCGTGGACACTGAGGGAGGTTTGTTTCTTCGCGGGGAGGATCTGGCCAAGATCGGTTACTTGTATCTCCATGATGGCATGTGGAACGGCAAGCGCACTGTCTCCTCGGAATGGGTCAAGCAATCCCTGACGCCGCGAATTGACGCCGAGTACGGAATGAAATACGGCTACAAATGGTGGCTGTTTCCAAGAAAGGATCCCGGGAAATTCGTCTGGATGTGCCTGGGATTCGGCGGCCAGCGCCTGATGGTTTTTCCGGAAGAACAGATGATCGTCGTCTTCACCGGCTGGCAAATTTTGGGCGATCCCGCTCCGATTCCAGCGTTGGTTAGCCGCGTCCTCCCTGCGGTCCAGGGACCGGCTTGTGGAGGGCCCCAGAAATAGCCTGGCAGTACGCCGACATGACGAACACGCACGACAAGTGGGCCAATCCGCAAAAAATGTGGGACGAGCGCTTTTCGGAAGTAGTGCCCGTCTACGGCGAGCAACCGAATCAATTCTTGCGAGAGCAGGCCTCTCGCTTAAAGGCCGGCATGAAGGTGCTCGTTCCCGCGGACGGCTATGGCCGAAACGGCGTTTGGCTCGCCAAGCAGGGGTTGCAGGTCCACACCGTGGATTTATCCCCAGTCGGCGTGGAGCGGGCGCGGAAGTTGGCGCGGGCCGCCGGTGTTGACATGATCATCGAACTCGCCGATCTCTCCGCATGGAATTGGCCCGTGGATGAGTTCGATGCCGCAGCCTCCATCTTTTTGCACTTGCTTCCGGATGTGCGCCCTAAGATTCACTCGAATATCTTGCGAGCGGTTAAGCGTGGAGGACTGGTGCTCCTCGAAGCCTTCACCCCAGCGCAGCTGCGGCATTCATCCGGAGGCCCCAAGCAGGTCGAGTTACTGTACACTGCGGAAATCTTGCGGCAGGATTTTGCCCAGGCTGCCCCGCTGCTCTTGGAGGAGAAAGAGACCGTTCTGGACGAGGGCCACATGCATCGCGGCACTGGTGCCGTCGTCCGCGCCGTCTTTCAACGCCGTTGACTCCTCACCGGTCCCAAACAGGATTTCCGCTTCATATTAGTCCCGCCCGTCACTTACAGCGGGATTAATCCAGTGTTATCCTACGCGCGTTCGCTCCCCGTCTGGAGATCCTTTCATGATTCGTAATCCCGGAAGACTTTTCCGCGCGCTGCTTGCTCTCTGTCTATTCTTCGCATGCCCATGGATGGGGACGCGCTCACAATCGAACGATTCTGTCGCGCAGGCCCTCGAGCAGGGCAAGCTCTACGAGTCCAAGCACAAATGGGAATTGGCTTCCGAGTCGTATCGGAAAGCTGACAAACTCTCTCATCACTCCTCGGCGGAAGCCCTCATCCACATCGCCTTGATTGAGAAAAAGGCTGGATGGCTCTCTGACGCGGTCAATGATGCAAAAAAGGCCGTCGCCGTCGCCGGTGACAACAAGCTTCTCTCTATCCAGGCACGGCTTTTGCGCGCCACGCTGCTCGCGGCCATGGCCAACAAACCCAGCGACAACAAACTGAAGGACGCCGAAGCCGAGTTGCGCACCGCCCTGACGCTGGGTCCCCGGGAACCCCTCACTCATTTGAATCTGGGACTGGTGCTCCTCAAGCAAGAGAAAGACGCGGAAGGGGTAGCGGTGCTGAAGAACTTTGTGGCCCTTCCCACTGCCGACCCGAAAGATGTTGCCGAGGCAAAACTCATCATTGCAAATCCGGTCCGCGCGCGGACCCCATTCGTTCCCAATTTCTCCGTTGCCACACTCGAAAATCAGCTTTTTTCGAACGCTTCGTTCCGTGGCAAGGTTGTGTTGCTCGATTTTTGGGGAACCTGGTGCCCACCCTGCCGCGCGTCCGTCCCGATTCTCAAGAACATTCAGAAAAAGTATGCGGGTAAACCGTTCCAACTCCTTAGTATCAGTTCGGACGATGACGAAGACGTGTTGAAGACCTTCGTTCAGGCGCAGCAGATGAACTGGGCGGAATATCTGGACAGCTCCGGCGAGCTGCAGCACAAGTTTAAGGTCGATTCGTTTCCGACATACCTTGTCGTGGACAAAGACGGCGTGATCCGTTTCCGGCAATCCGGGCTAAGTTCCGAAACGCAGATGGAGCTTGAAGAAGCCATCAATAAGGCGCTGAAGAAGGAGTCCGATCCGAACCTTGCCAGGATTGCTGCTCAAGGTGATAACCCCGCGAGGGAATCGGAAGAGGACAGCAACTCTGCAAAAGCCAGCTCGGCCGCCAGCCACGTCAACGCACCTTCTTCTACTGCTACGGCAGCTACAACCCCCGTGGCCAGTTCACACCTTCCTGCTTCAGACACAAGCGCCGCAAACGTTTACAAGAATTCTCAACTCGGCTTGCGCTACGTCTATCCGGATGGATGGAAAGTGGCCACGGCAGAGACCCTGCGCGCCGCAAATGCACATCTTCAGGAACAAGCAAGAGCTGCGCTTGAGAAGCAACGACCGCAGGACGCTGCGAGTATTCGGATTATTCCGCCAAGTTACATTTTTTATGCTTCTCAGCGCGGCGACGGAAGTCCCGAGCGCGCCTCGCTTCCCTCCATTTCGATGCAAACGGAACCGACTCGCCTCGACACCGTGGACGAAGATCAATTTCGCCTGATCATCGACAAAATGGCTTCCATGACTCAGTTGAAACCGCTCGCTCCTGCTTCCGCGTTCGAACTCAAGAAACACAAATTTGTCAGGGCTGATTTTGAACGCAGTTCGGGAGCCCTCCGCTACTATCTGAGCTTCGTCCAGACAGTCGCCGGAGACTTTTTGCTGAAGATTGATGTCGTGGCGGAGACTCCAGAACAACTGAACAAGATTGCCGAAACATTGCGCACGATGGAGATAGTAGAACCGGAATGACAGTACGCAGCTCCACCTAAATCTAATGGAACTGCTCGCGCAATGCTTCCGGTACCCTTCTCAATTCCCATGGCTCCGCTTCAGGTTGAGCGATTCGTTGATGATCGGCGGAGGACCGCCCCTGCGCAACCTCTGCGTGACCACCTGGGACGGCACTAGTCCCTTCAAGCGTTTGGATTTCCTTCCACGCCCTAGTCTAAGGAAAGTGGCAGACCTCTAATCTGTCCTCGCCGAACGATCCAGAAGTTCCTTCAAATATTGCTGCCAGACCGCCGCCCAAGTGTGCGTCCCATGGCCGTGGGTCTGCTCGGAGGCGGGCAGCAGGACGAACTTCCCGTTTTTTACACGCTTGATCTCGCGCTCGGCGATCCCTAGTTCCGGCGGGTTGATGAAATCATCGCCGGAGTTGATGTAGGTCACCTGCGCCTGGATGCTTTCGAGTTTCGGCGAGGGATCATAGTTACGCGAAGAGTTTACGGCGTACAAAAGGTCGTTCGCATCGAGTGTCGCTGCGCTCCGTTTCAAGGATTCCTCCAGGTATTTGTCTGCTGCGTCGCGCGTGGGCAAGTCCTCCTGCATGTGCAGGGGCGCGCTTCCGGCAATGAGCAGGATATCGGCGGCAATTTGGAGCCCCGCGCGCGGCTCCGAGGTGTAGTCACCGCTCTTCCAGTCGGGGTCTTGCCGGATTCCGTCCATCACCATCTTGCGCCACATGCGGTTACGTCCGGCGATTTGCACCGGCAGGCAAGCCAGCGGCATTAGCGCATCCATGTAATCCGGATATGTCTCGCCCCACAGCCACGAGTGCATGCAGCCCATCGAAGTCCCGAGAATCAGCCGCAGATGATTCACCCCGAGCCCTTTCTGCACCAGTTCATGTTGCAGTGCGATCATGTCCGCGTATTCGTACTGAGGAAAGTGCGCGTGCAGCCCGTCACTGGGCTTGCTCGATTTTCCGTGGCCCACATTGTCGGGCAAAATGACGAAATATTTCGCGGCATCGAGTAACTGGCCAGGGCCAAAAAGTTCGCCGGCAAAAATCGGCCGAAGCAAGCCGTTTCCCGTCCCGCCAGTACCGTGCAGAATCAGCACCGCGTTCGTCGTCCGCCCGTTCGGATCCGCAACCGGCTTGCCGAGCGTGTAGTAGTGCATCCGAACTTCCGCAAGCGTTTCGCCCGATTGAAAGTGGAAATCGCGAACGATGTAGTCGCCCTGTTGGGGCGTCGGCCAGTTCTGCGTTTGTTTGACAGGCGGCTGTGCCTGCAAATTCGCGTCCAGCGCAAAAAGCAAGATCCCCAGCCCCCCGATCCTTCGCAGGAAATTCTTCATGGTTCCCCCTGTCGTGCGAAAGGAGTCTACACCGGATTCGCACAACCGCGATGCCTTCACTAGCAAACCTCCGCAAATCTTCCCTCCAAAAACACATCCCCGCCATTCCGAGCGGAGCGAGGAATCTCTCTTCAACCGGCCCGGCGTCTTCACCCCAATTGAAGTTTTGCTATACTTAGAAGGTTCCCTGCGGTCGTGGCGGAACTGGCAGACGCACCAGCTTGAGGGGCTGGCGGTAGCAATACCGTGGTGGTTCGAATCCACTCGACCGCACCATTTACATCC
>Ga0187778_10000903_pt1 | contig 21249 bp, 18 predicted proteins | sample 1015_Q2_SP5_20_M_FD_132418 | JGI IMG/M metagenome (GOLD analysis project Ga0187778, IMG submission 132418) | Tropical peat soil microbial communities from peatlands in Department of Meta, Colombia - 1015_Q2_SP5_20_MG | ecosystem: Environmental > Terrestrial > Soil > Wetlands > Peat | place...
TTCCGCCTGAACAAGATCGGCTTTGTCTTTCAGGACTATCACTTGTTCCCACGGCTGAACACTGCGGAAAACGCAGCGATTCCGCTGATTTTGAAAAAACGAGACTGGGACGAGTCGATCGAGGAAGCGACCCAATACTTGGACATCGTCGGCCTTAAGGGCCGGGCGGATCTCCCTCCCGTGAAGCTAAGCGGAGGCGAGCAGCAGCGTGTGGCAATCGCCAGGGCGATGGTCGGACAGCCGGACTTCCTCATCATGGACGAGCCGACAGCCTCGCTAGACGGCGACACAGGACACGCGATCGTGAAATTCGTTCACGACAACGTTCTAAACCCAGACCGCTGCATCATCGTTGTCACTCATGACAGCAGAATCTATGAATTTGCTACCCGGATTTTGAAGATGGAGGACGGTCGCATCATAGGAACTGTGGACGCGGGCACGGCGGCGAAAAACTAAGCCATGAGATACAAAATCTTATTCTCGCTCGCATTTACAGGCATTCTGGCCGGATGCGTGGCTGCGTATTTCTTCAGCATCGAAAAGCCGGCGCTGACGCCCGTATTCGATCCACCTTCGAATCCGTACGCGACCGGCATTTATGCAGAGGGGATCGTGGAAAGCGCTCAATCGAGCGGAGAGAACATCAATGTGTATCCCGAAGTCCCAGGTACGGTAGTAGACATCGCGGTTTCCGAAGGGCAGGAGGTCCGCAAGGGAGAGCCGCTCCTTTTCGTCGGCGACTCCGTCCAAAGAGCAACCACGGAGCAGCAGAAATCAGCCGCTGCAGCTGCTCACGCATTGCTCGAGGAATTGAAAGCGGAACCAAGAAAAGAAACGCTTGATGTGGCTGAAGCACAGGTGGTTTCGGCTGAAGCTGCTCTCAAGACCGCCCAGGACGAGCTGAAGAAACAACAGGCAGCTTACGAGATTGACCCTCGATCGATCAGCAAGGACGCTTTGGACAGCGCCATAAACGCCGAGGCGACAGCGCAGGCCAATCTGGAAGTCGCACGAAAGCAGCGTGACCTTACCAAAGCAGGCGCGTGGGTCTTCGATATTCAAAATCAGGAAAGGCAATACGTCGCCCTCGAGAATTCCTATCTTTCGAACAAGAATCTGCTCGACAAGTACGTCTTGCGTGCACCGACCGATGGTGTGGTGCTCTCAATCAACACGATTGTCGGAAACTACGTTTCGCCGCAGGGCGGCTACGACACCTATACCCAAGGGATGGACCCGCCCTTGGTTTTAGGGACACGCCAGAAAAATATTCAGGTCCGTTGCTATATCGACGAGATTCTGGTGCCGCGCCTTCCTGCTGCCTCGAAGATGAAGGCGCAGATGTCCATTCGTGGTTCAGGCGTGAAGGTTCCCCTCGAATACGTCAGGACCCAGCCATTCGTATCACCGAAGATCGAACTGTCCGACGAGCGGCAAGAGCGCGTAGACGTTCGTGTGCTGCCCATTATTTTCTCGGTCGAAAAGCCCAAGGACGTGAATCTTTATCCCGGTGAGCTGGTCGATGTTTACATCGGAGAGTGACAAGTCGAAACTGCCGCGAGGGCGCGTGACCGTGCGGCCACTGCCGGCAATCGGTGTTGCGTCGGCTCTGCTGCTGACAGGCTGTGTTGTCGGTCCGAAGTACGCGCGTCCTTCGTTCGAGACTCCACCCGCTTACAAGGAAATCGGAACCTCGGAGACCACAGCGGCAGGTACCTGGAAACAGGCGCAGCCCAGTGACGCCGCGAGCCGCGGCAAGTGGTGGAGGGAATTTAACGATTCTCAGCTTAACGAATTGGAAGAAAAAGCATCCGTCGCGAACCAAAACATCGCAGCGGCCGCTTCGAGTTTCGTGGTCGCTCGCGCACTTGTAAGAGAGGCGCGATCCCAATTCTTCCCCACGGTGACCACGAATCCAAGCATTACCAATGAGCGGCCATCGCCGGCGCAATTTGGTGGGGTACGAGCGGGAACTTCGTCGAATTCACAGCTCATCGTGAGACCTTTCACTGACTTCTCGCTTCCGGCCGATGCGTCCTGGGAACCCGATCTCTGGGGCCGAGTTCGAAACAACGTCAAGGCCAACGTCTACGCGGCGCAGGCGAGCGCTGCGGACTTAGAGAATGTGCGGCTGAGCGAGCAAGCCGAGCTTGCCGTCGACTATTACGAACTACGTGCACAGGACTCGATGAAACAAGTGCTCGACTCCACTGTTGTAGCCTATCAGGACAGCCTCGATCTCAATCGAAGCCTTTACAAGAGCGGCCTCGGTGCTGATGAAGCAGTGGCGCAAGCCGAGGCGCAGTTGAGAACTGCGCAGGCGCAAGATACCAATCTCGGCATCCTTCGAGCACAGTATGAACATGCGATCGCCGTTTTGACGGGCCAGCCTCCATCGACTTTCTCGATTCCGCCTATGCCTCTCAGTGGGAATCGCCCTGCTATACCTGTCGGTGTCCCCTCGGAGCTTCTTGAGCGACGGCCGGATATCGCGGCGACTGAACGAGCGGTGGCCGAGGCGAATGCGCAGATCGGCATCGCAAAAGCGGCCTATTTTCCCGATCTTCTATTGAGCGCCACAGGAGGATTCGGAAACTCCAGCATCACGAGTTGGTTTACCTGGCCGAGCCGGTTCTGGTCGGTGGGTCCGAGCCTTGCCGAAACGATCTTTGATGCCGGATTGCGGAAGGCGACCGTCGAGCAGTATCGCGCGACGTACGACCAAACTGTTGCGAATTACCGCCAGAGTGTGTTGAGCGCATTTCAAGAAGTCGAGGACAACCTGGCGGCTTTGAGAATTCTTTCCGAAGACATTCAGCAGCAGGACGCCGCGGTCGATGCAGCCGCGAGAAGCCTCCAAGAGGCCACCGTGCGATACAAGGCTGGCCTTGATCCCTACCTGAACGTCATCAGCGCCCAGACGATTCTGCTCAATGACGAGCAAGCGGCGGTGAACTTCCGAATGCAACAAATGGTTTCGAGCGTGCAATTGGTCAAAGCGCTGGGAGGCAATTGGAACGCTTCCGAGCTGCCATCGCCTCGCGAACTCGGAGCGACACCCCCAACAACGTCAGGAGCGAAGCTCCCGTAGGAGCTTCGCTCCCGTGTGTTTCGTTTCTCGCCTGCCACGGTAACGGATCTGTCCCGACTACTTTGCCGCCGGTACGTACACGCGTTCTGCCGCGACCAGCTGGGCGTTCGTCACTTCGGTCTGCACTCGGATGCGCTGAAAGGCAGCTTTGTTCTGCGCCTTTGCGAGGAACGTAAGCCTGTACTGATGCTTCAGGCGGTCGGCGAACTCGTTCAAGAAAGGCGCGAAGGCAATCGGCGTTTCGAGTCCCTGAAAGTAGGCTTCGCCGCCTGTCTCGTCCGCAAGCCGGGAGAGATTGCTTTGCGCGATGTTGATTCTCCACAACGTGTGCCCAAAATGGCCCGCGCTCGACGCGTAGATCGTCGAAACCTGAATCCCTTCCCGCTGAGCCACTTCGATGGCCTCGTCGAGATACGTGTCAACAATTCCGGGCTGAAGCGGATCGATGCCGTCTGAAACCATAAAGATTTCCCGCGGGTGTGTGCTTGTTTTCCAGCGCTTCATCAGATCCGTGATCGAAAGATAAGGGCTAGCGGCCGCACCCACGTAGCCCAGCGGCAACCGGAGTGCTTTTCCGACCAGAGCGCGGTCTGTGGTGAAATCCTGTGCGATCTGAACGGTGCCGTTACGCATGTAGCCCAGCGCCATCACAGTCGTAGGCGGCTGCTCCACCATGAAATGGCGCAAATCGTCGAATTGCAATCCGACGGTCATAGTCACGCCCTCGTCGATTACCAAGAAAAGTTGCAGGCCAGCCTCCTCGCTCTGCACGGGAACCCACTCTGTCACCTGCAGGCGGTTATGGTCATGGAATACTGTCACGTCCTCGCGGCTGACCGCGGGAACCTCCGTACCGTGTTTGGCCTCCACTGAAACAATCATGCTCACCGGCACTGTACCGGACAGCACGACCTCACGAGATGCCTGGGGAGACGAACGGTGGGCGGTGGTGGTGTCTTGAGCCAAGGTTGGGATCGAGAGCAACGCCAATAGGCACACAGCTAGTACAGCTGGCCAACTCCAAATGCGGGTCATCGCTGTTCCTTTTTTCATCGTGACCCTCCTTGCGCGCTAGGCGGCAACGAACGCGAGACGTTTTCAAACCTGTTTTTCAGAGCCTCCGATATTTCGTCGATCGCTTTCTTGGCCGCATCCAGCTCGCCGGCCATCAAAATGAAATTGTGAATCATATTGGGATACTTGGACACCTTGACGGCAACGCCCTCTTCCGCCAATCGCCTCGCATACGCATCGCCTTCGTCCCGCGCCGGATCGTCTTCGTCGGTTACCACGAAAGCCGGAGGCAAATCCTTCAGACTCTTGGCAGAGACTGGAGAGATGTACGGATCTTGCAGGTCCTTCGTAAGAGGCAAATACGCCGCGAGGATCGCTGTGCGCACATCGGGCGTCAATATCGGGTCTTTCGAAGTGTATTCCGAGGCCTGGGCGATGGCATTCAGGGTCGGGTAAATCAAAACCTGATAGACGAGATGCGGCCCGCTCCGGTCTCGTGCCATCAATGTGACTACAGCCGCAAGGTTGCCGCCCGCGCCATCCCCTCCTACCGCAATCCGTCGAGCGTCGCCGCCGATTTCTGCAGCGTGTTCAGAGATCCACTTTGTCGCTGCATACGCATCGTTGGGCGCGGCGGGAAATGTATGTTGCGGCGCAAGGTGGTACGCGACTGACACCACGATACAACCGCAGCGGTTTGCCACGGCTCGAAGGGGCGTATCGTGCGTATCGAGGCTGCCCGCCACAAATCCCCCGCCGTGAAAGAAAACGAAGATAGGCAGACCCTGTCCCTCCCGTGGGATATAGAGCCGAATAGGAATATCTCCGGCCGGACCAGGAATTGACCGATTCTCAACCCGAAACACCTTCTCGGGCGTGCCTGAAAGCGCGGGATAGAAGAGATATGCCTTGCGCACCTGGTCGACAGTCATCAGGTGAACTACCCCGGCAGTCGCCATCTTATCGACCACGGCCTTCACCTGAGGATCGACCGACGTCGTCGGCTGAGCGTTTTGGCCGGTGGCTTGTTGACGCGCGGCGTGCGACCTCCCGGCTGACTCTTCGCCAAACGTCGCCCGCGCATAAGCAACCGCATAGGCCAGGAGAGCAATCGCCGCGATCAATCGCAGAACTCGCCGTGCGCCGAATGCCGTCCTACTCAATATTTTTATATGGATGTCGCACATGGATTATCATCAACCTCCTTCCTCATTCACTGCGTCGTTCCGGAACACTACCAAGTTTCGCTTATCAACAAACCAACGGATGTGAGTTGCGTCACAAGACTGCGTAGTGGCCGTAGCACTCAGCGGATCCGACACTCAAATAGGCCGATGCTCGCACTGTGGGACGGGATGGGAAGCTGCTTGCAATCGTCGACGACTCCAAACGCGATCTGCCCCCTGACGTGATATTTTGTCGCAGGCGGTATCGCGGTCGATCCGTCTAGCGCCATTTCGTTTACTTGTTAACAGGAGGAACCATGTCCGGGTTCAAGCGGATGTTCGCGCTGGTGTTTTTTCTTTGTCTTCCGTGGGTTGTCGCAGCGCAATCCGCCGGTGATGTTGTCCTTTTCCACTCTAAAGTTTTCACTGGGGAACCCGAGCATCCTTATGCTGAGGCAGTGGCGATCCGCGGCGACAGGATCGTGGCCGTTGGCAACCGCGGAGATGTTTCCAAAGCTGTGGGGAGCAATGCGAAGTTCATCGACCTAAGGGGCGATTTCTTGATGCCCGGAATGATCGACAGCCACTGTCACGCGATTGGCGGAGGGCTTCTGCTGATCTCGGCCATCGTCGGAGAAGACACTCGCACCATGGATCAATTGGCGGCGTTTGCCGACCAAGCCAAGAAAAGCGGACGAGGAATGCACGGCGACATCCTGATTGTGAGCGGAGTTCCGCTGGCGTTCTGGTCCAAGAACAAGGAGCTGAACGAGCGCTTCAATGCTGGCTCCTACGCAGATCAGCCGGTCCTGCTCGAAGGCATGGACCACCACACGGCTTGGGCAAATCGAGCGCTGCTGAAGCGCGCCGGCATCACGAAGGAATACATTCAGGGCCTTGATTCGGTGGGCCGCGGATATTACGGCTATAGCCCGGATTTTGAGCCAAACGGTTTCCTGGTCGATATGGGGTCGGACAAAGCGAGGTCGGTGGTGCCGAAGCCCAGCGAAGAACAGATGCTTGCGGCCGGACGCGCCGCAGTCGAGTACATGCACGAGCAGGGAATCACGGCGTGGCTGGATGCAGCCGCCAGTGAAGAGATCCTCGCCACCTACCGACATTTGGCGGAACGCGGCGAATTAAACGTTCACATTGCGGCGCTACCGGTCGTCGACTTCAAGAGCGGCCACACGGAGCAGCAATTGGCAAAGGTGCTCGAGTGGCGGGAACAGTTCAATCACGTTCCCGGCGTGAAGATTCCTGGAATCAAAGTGTTTGCAGATGGCGTTGTGGAATACCCCTCGCAGACGGCGGTTCTTTCCAAGCCATATCGGAACACCGGAAGGAATGGCGAGCTTCTGTTCGAACCGGCAGATTTCGCGAAGATCGCGATTGCAGCGGATAAACAAGGACTGCTCGTTCACGTCCATGCGATTGGCGACCGCGCCGTCACCGAGGCGCTCAACGGTTTCGAAGCGGTCCGTAAGGCAAACGGAAATTCCGGCCTGCCCGATACAATTACGCACCTGCAATTCGTGAGGCCCGAAGATATTCCGCGTTTCCATGAGCTCGGTGTGATCGCGTCCTTTCAGCTCTACTGGGCCAGCGCCGAAACGGACACGATCGAACTTGTAAAACCCTACATCGATCCCGCGCTGTATGAGTGGCAGTATCCGGCGCGGTCGATTCTGGATGCGGGCGGCGTGATCGCAGGCGCCAGCGACTGGCCGGTCTCGACTGCCAATCCGTTCCGCGCCATCTATCAGGCCGAAACGCGCAAAGGGCCGGAAGGGGTGTTGGACGCGAGCCAGCGCGTTCCGCGAGAGGCCATGCTTTACGCTTACACGCGGAATGCGGCTTGGGCACTCACCGAGCAGGACCAGATCGGTTCAATCGCTCCCGGCAAGCAAGCCGATTTCGCGCTGCTCGACCGCGATGTTCTGACGGTGTCTGCTGAAGAGGCGCGCGATACGAAAGTGTTGTGGACCGTGGTCGGCGGCAAGACTGTTTACGGCGCGAACCCTTGAGAAACCAACGACAAGTGTCACGTCCTTTGCGTGGCCGATTGTCAATTTTGAGAATTTCCCGTTTCCTTGGCGCGGACGACGAAACGGTTCGGCGCGTGGCCTATATAATGAAAAGGAAAGCAGGTAATCAGGGTTAGTTCGTTCTGCTCGCCCGATTGCAAGACTTCCAAGTCCGTTGGCGGAACAACCTCGGTTGAATCCACCCGATACGTGCGATCGGCGGCGGGCGTTTTCAGCAGAATCACATCTCCCACTTGAATGTCGCGCAGCGGACGAAAGATCGTGTCGCGGTGTCCAGCCAAAGCGATATTGCCGGCCTGACCGGGTAGCGCCGTCTCAGGGATATGACCAACTGCGCGTCGAAGCACGTCGTCAGAATCTCCTTGAACGACGATCGCACTCAGACCCAAACGTGGAACCTCGATTTGCCCGATCACATCACCCTCGGTCACGATGCGTGGCTGGGCTGTGATTTCGGGTTGAGCAGAAGCCCGGCTCAGCGCACGGGATTCGTATCTTTGGAATAGGTACGCGCTCACGACAATCCACATCACATAACCGAGAGCGGCCGCACCCATCAATAAAAGCAGGTACGAGAGACCGCGAACAAGAAGCCGCCGAGTATCGTATTGGTGTGTTGGAGAGTGGATCGTCGAGCTCATGGGGTAATCCCCGCCGAATTCGCTGGCATTGCTGGAGAAATCGAATACCCTCCGCGGCTTCGAACATGTAGCGCGCCGCGGCCCCGTGCGGAGACTTTTACTTCAAGCTTGCGAAATCCTTGGGAATCCTGTTTTGGCGGAGGAACGTAGCCCAGCACGTACTGCCCTCGAAGGTCGCGGGCAATTTGGGCCATCGTCGCCTCGACGGACGAGGTCTTGGTCGGAAAAAACGCAACACCTCCGGTAACGCGGCAAAGCTGCCGAAGAATGCCGGGATTTTCCTCTCGGCCGTTCTCGCTCAACAAGCCAATCGCGTAAATGACTGCCTGTGATGCGCGGGCCGTCGCGAGGATGTCCGAAAACGTTGTGCGGCTGACATTGTCGCCTCCGTCGCTGACGATTACGAGCGCCTTCTTGTTCCAGCGGCCAAGCTTGAGATGGACGAACCCTTCCGACACGGCGTCGTAGAGTGCCGTTTGTCCGTGCGCGGAAACGGCGGTGACTGCTTCGCTCAATTCCTGCGCGTCGCTGGTAAACGGTTGTCCATGAAGCAGCTCCACAGAAACCGTATCGTCAAAGTCGACGACGAACATCTCGTCGTCTGGATTGCTGGATCGCGCGAACGCCAGCGCTGCGGCGGCGACGTCGCGAAGCTTAGGCCCCATGCTGCCGCTGTGATCCACGAGCAGCCCGACCGTCACCGGCGTGTTTTCTTGCTCGAAAAAGCTGATGCTCTGCGGCCGGCCATCCTCGAGCACGCTGAAATTCTCGGCCTTCAGGCCCGCGACAAAATTGCCGTGAGAATCCGTAACCGAAACGGGAATAGGGACGAGGTCTGTCCTGGACGAGAGAGCGGGTTGCTGGTTCGTTGCTTCTTGCGGTCCTCGAGCCTCGGCCGCCCTTAAGGACGCGCCGAAGCACTCAAAAATCAAGGCGGCGAGGAGGCTCGCCGCTGTACCCACGAGCAAGTAAGATTTGGACACTCGCATCTTCGGCCTCCTAATGCGGCAGAGCCGCTGCGCGGCTCCGCGCCATCCGAAGAGATCGTCTATCACATCTTTTTTGTCGCAAACCGTCGGAGTACAAACCCAAACAGCAGGCTGGACGCACCGAGCAGTGCAATCAGCGGAAGCGGGCTCGCTGTTCGAGGAAGCGCTTTAGCAACCTCTTTCGGCTGCTCCGCCTTTGGCGGGAACGCCTGTGCGACTGGCTGCTCCTCGCCCTTGGGAGTCACAGCGATCAGAGGCACAGTCTTGAGCGTGCTGGGAGTTGGCTCTACAGCTTCCGCCGGCACGACTTCGTTTGCTGCTTGGGCAATCTGCACGGCCTGTTCCTTCGGATACACGAACTCGACTCCATAACTGTAGCCGGGATAGAACCACGCCTTCACCGCCTGCGGTCTGCCGGTGGGCCGTTCACTGAACTCGATCACCGTTTGCTCAGCAGGCTCTAGGCGATAGTTCGGAATCGCGAGTATGGTCGTGATCAGCTGGGTTTTATCTTCGTTCCAGATCTGCACGATATTCCGGTTGGCGAAGTTGTCGAGGATTGTGAATGTGTAGGAGCCTGCCGTGAGCACTTTGCCCGGCACCGCCACCGGCTGGCTGAAGGTAACTTTAGTTTGTTTGTTGAACGTCTGTGCATGGACCTGGCTGGCAACGACGCCGCTGAGCAGCAGGCCCAGCACAAGGAACGCTGCCTTCCTGACTTTCATGGAATTCCTCCTTTACGATGGCCGAGTCGTTACGTGCTCTAGACCTGGCTTGAACGGTACTGGTACCCACAGGTCTGCCCGCTCGGTCCTTACAGCGGCATGTTTACTTCCGGCACATGATTCCGGTCCGTGAGTTAGCTCACGGACGCTGGTGACGCTCGTCACGCCCGCTTTTTCATCGACGGATCCGCGCGACACGCGATTTGGATTTGACTCGCCCTCGCATCGCTCTGTAATTTAGCTGCGACCAATCCAGCCCATGACCACGCGCCGCAACTTTCTCACGCAGGTTGGCCGCGCCGGAGGCTTCGGCGCGACCTATCTGATCATGCAATCGCTCGGCTTGCTGCCGGTTCCGGCGGGCGAAGCCAGTACCTTGCGCCTCGCGCCGGACTCCGGCAGAGGGAAGCGCGTCGTGATTCTCGGCGCAGGAATCGCAGGATTGGTGTCGGCTTGGGAGCTTTCCAAAGCGGATTACACATGCACCATCCTTGAAGCGCGCGGCCGCGTCGGTGGACGCAACTGGACCATTCGCAACGGCACTCGTGTCGAAATGACGGACGGCACGCGGCAGCTCTGCACGTTTGAAGAGTCGAGTTATTTCAATGCCGGCCCGGCGCGCTTGCCCTCCCAGCACGTCACGATGCTCGGCTACTGTCGAGAGTTCGGAATTCCCCTCGAAGTGGAGGTGAACACCTCCCGCAGCGCGCTCATGCAGAGCGATCGCATGAACGGCGGCCGTGCGGTTCAGCAGCGGCAGCTAGTCAACGACACGCGGGGCCACGTCTCCGAACTCCTCGCCAAAGCCATCCGCCGCAATGCTCTCGATCAGGAGCTTTCGCCGGACGACAAAGAGCGCATGCTCGAATTTCTCCGAACCTACGGCGATCTTTCCCCGGACTATTTCTACAAGGGTTCTGATCGCGCGGGCTACAAATCCACTCCGGGGGCGGGGGACCGCGACGGTATCGTTCGCGATCCGCTGGACATGCGCGCGCTCCTGAATGCCAATCTCTGGGAAGGGATGCTCTACGAAGAGCAATTTTCCTGGCAGGCCACGATGTTTCAGCCGGTCGGCGGCATGGACCGGATCCCGGCGGCATTCGAGAAGCGCGTCGGCCACCTGATCCGATTCAACTGTCCCGTGGAGCAGATTCGGAAAACTCCGGCTGGCGTTCGCGTAGCGTATCGAGACGGCAAGACCGGCGCGACGGCGCACGTCGACGCCGATTACTGCATCTGTGCTCTCCCGTTTTCAGTTCTCAAACAGATCGACGCGGATTTCCCGCCTGACGTGAAACACGTAATCGATAGCGTCTCCTACGATGCCGCCTACAAGATCGCTTGGGAATCTCCGCGGTTTTGGGAGAAGGATTACTCGATCTACGGCGGCATTTCCTTTCTCGACCGTCCCGTAAATCTCGTGTGGTATCCGAGCGCGCGCCTATTTTCGGGCAAAGGCGTGGTGATCGCCGGCTACAACCTCGAAAACGGCGGCCCGCTCGAGAAAATGGACCTCGCTGCGAAACTCGAAGCCTCGCGGCAGTCGATCGAGGCTCTTCATCCCGGCCATTCTCGCGAGCTCACGAAGCCTGTCTGCGTTTGCTGGGGCCGCATTCCATACAACCTCGGCTCGTGGATTCACATCGCCGACGATTCAGCGCTCTATCCGGGCTACGAACGCATCATCCATCCCGACGGTCCGATTTTCTTCGCAGGCGACCACACCAGCCATCTCGTCGGCTGGCAGGAAGGCGCCGCGCTTTCGGCCCACCGCGCCGTGTCGCTCATCCACGAGTCGCAATCGTCGCAGCGCGCCGCGGGCTCAGCGGCTTTCGCATAATTTCTTCAGCGTGTGCTTGGGCGAACGCCCGACGCTGATACAATCGCCTCGCTATTCTCGGTAGAATTCTGGGGAGGCAGGGACGCCATGCAATTTTGTCGAGGGTTTCTGATTTTGCTTGTTCTCGTGCTCTCAATTCCAGCATTTGCGCAACAGAACAACTCGTCCGCTCCGCCTGTGCAAATCATAGGCGCAGTCCTGTCGCTCAGCGACAACGTCTTAGACCTCAAGCCAGCCAGTTCGCCTGCCGTGTGGATTACGATTCCGGCCGACATTCACGTCGACCGAAGCGCCCTAAAAGAGGGTGTCAATGTCTCCGTGCAGGCGTATTGGGCGGAGACTTGCTACGTAGCGACCCAAATCACCGTGCAGAAATGAGGTTCCGTCGCTTGATAGCGTGAGTTAGCCGCTACTTGTTTAGCGAGCCGACTGGTTGCCCGGGCTGCGCGGTCATCTGCGGGGTGTTCGTGAATTCGTGAACATGCATCACGGCGATGAGCCAAGAGCCCTCGCTCTGCTTCGTCATGATCAAGCTCTGAATTCCCTTGCGTGTCGGACGAGGAGTCCCATCCGGATTTTTCGCGCCGGTCATTTCCCAGTCCACGTCCACCGCCGCCACGTCGGGCTTGATATACCGGATCGTCCTGATTTTGCCCGTCTGATGCGTCTCGCTGTAGACGCCGGTCATAAACGGTCCGAAGGTCGCCTCCATCCCGGCACGGCCATGCGTCAGCGTCCCAAAATTGTTGACGAAATCGCAATCCTCGGCGTACGTCATCGCCACGGCGTGCGCGTTATGCGTGTTCCATGCGTCCATATAGTTCTGCACGGCTTTTTCGACCGTATCCTGTATTGGGCTGGTTGTCGCCTGAGGAGTCGCCATCGCGCTTCCGCATGATAGCGCGCACGAACTCACCGCCAAAATGAGAACTCGCCAAAATCCTCGCATTTCATCTCCTTCGCACACCGTCCGTTCGATCGATCGCCGTCCCGCTGCTGCGCCGCGGCAGCTTACCTCCCCAAAGACCCGGATGCAAACGTCCGATGCGACGCTTCGCGCAGTCGCCGCATCTCTTTTATTGGAGGTTGCTTCCATGTTCAAGTTCCTCAAGCCGTTCACGGGCCTCGTTCTTCTTGCTTTGGCAGTCATTGTTCCGCAATCGCTTCGCGCGCAGACGCAGCCGCCACCGGCTCCTGCGAAAGCGCAGGTCACGACGCTCGTCACAGTTCTCGGTCCCAGTTTTACGGCCCCGCCGGCTCTCGGCCGAGCCGACGTCATCGTGCACACGGGCAATCGGCGCGAGGATGTCACCGGATGGTCTCTCGCGCAGGGCGATAATGCCACACTTCAACTCGCGATCCTGATCGATGACGGCGCCGCCGATTTCGGCCTTCATCTCGATGAACTCCGCCACTTCATCCAGGCGCAGCCAAAATCTGCCAATGTTGGCGTCTTCTACGCAAGTACCGGCATGACACTCACAGTCGCGCACTTCAGCGCCGATCACGACGCCGTCGCCAAGAAAGTCCGCATCACGATTGGACCTAGCGCTATATCCACGAGCATCTACCTCTCCCTGATCGACGTGCTGAAGAAACTGCAGTCAATGCCCGGCCGCCGCGAAGTTCTTCTGATCGCCGACGGTCATGACCGCTTGCGCGGAGATCTTCCGGAAAGCCCGGATCTGGATTCGTGCATCGAGAGCGCGCAGCGAACCGGCATCGTCGTTCACACTCTCTACAATCGCGTCGGCCGGCTCGGGCGCACTTCCTTTCGCCTGACTCTGGCCCAGGGCAATCTCAATCATATTGCTAGCGACACCGGCGGCCAGGCGTTCTTCCAGGGCCTCGATACGCCGATTTCGTTCACTCCGTTTCTCAATCAGTTGGACATGGCGCTGCACAACCAGTATTTCCTGACTTTCACCACGCCGCGCAGCACGCGCCTCAAAGGCGAGCTCCGCGCCTTCAAAGTCGCCACCGAGCAGCACAGTATCTCCATCACCGCTCCGGCGAGAGTGTTTGTTCCCGGTCCTGCAAGGTAGCTACAGCTTCGCGCTGACGGCGCTTTAGGCGAGGCGTCCGGCCCTTCGGTTCCTTCTGAACCGCTGAGCTGGGACGCCTCGCTGCGCCGCCGCTACCTCTTCAAGCTAGGCGCCGTACTTCCGCAGGTATCCCGCAACGTGAAATTTCCGCGCTGTATTTTCCGAGCTCATATAGCGCACCGTGCCGAAAACAGGACGCTCTGGTCCCCACGGCCTGTCGTAGCGCCCGAGGCACCAGAAGATCCCGCAGTAGGAATTCGGGTCGCGCCCGTCGATCGCGTAGCGATTGTTGAGCTCGATCATGATTTCCAGCGCATCCTCCGGCGAGCGCGACCATTCGAGAATTTTCTTTCCCCAGACCATTCGCATGTAGTTGTGCACGCGCCCTTCGGTGACCAATTGGCGTTGCGCCGCATTCCACAGCGGATCGTGCGTTCGCCCCCCGGCGAAATCTTTGAGCGTGTAGAGATTGCTTCGCTCGTCGCGCGCATGTTTCGCGAGCGTTGCTCGCGCCCAGTCGGGCAGCGACTCGTATTTGTCGTAATCCGTGCGATGCGCGGCCATATTGAATCCAAGTTCGCGCCAGGTGATCAATTGGTCGAGGAATGCCTCGGCCGCCGGCCGCACCCCCCACCAGGCTTCCTTGCTCCCCGTGACCCGCAGCGCGAGCTTGTCCTCCGACCACTTCTCTTGCTTCATCAGTTCCGAAAAAATCTCACGGCTCGAGATGTGGCCGAAGTGGAGGTACGGCGAAAGTCCGCTCGTCGCCTCCTGCCCGAATTCATTCCTGAGCTCTCGGTAATTCTCAAGCCGATCGGAGAGAAAAGCGTCGAGAGTGTCCCGCGCCGCGCGCTCTCCGCCGCGAATAGCCACCGCGCGGACGCGATGATCGATAGGCAGCGTGGCAAGAGACTCGAGGTTTCGCAGCGTAGCGACCGGCGCCGCTGGCCATCGGCGTGTGATCTCTTCTGGAAGCGCCTCAAGCCTCGGAATATTGAGTCTCGAAACCGGGTGTGCCTTCGGCGATTCGGCGAGATACATCGGCAACTGCTTCTGCAAAAAGCGTCTAAATGCGTACGCCGTCGGGAATGCCGTTCCCGCAGCACGCAGCGGCAGAAGCCCATTTGAATCGACCGCCTCTAGCCTCACACCGGCTTTCTTCGCCGCGCTCTCGACCATCTGCGGAACGAAAAAGCACGGAAAATCGTCCGTGACGATTACGCACGCGTGCCTTCCCAGCGCCTCGACCAATCCCTTTCCTGCGCCGGTCTTTTCTTCCACGTAGGGATAGTAGGAGACGCTCGATCCCTCGAGTTGCTCGCACGTCTCCGCCATCCCGTCGAGCACGAAGCGATGCAGCCGTTCACTCGCCCATGGATAGTCGCAGCGCAGCGCTTCGAGGATGACGACTGGCTTCCCCAATTCGTGCGCCCATTCAATCGCTCGATCGAGCGCGAAATTCCATTTCGTGCGCCGGTACGCAATCATCCAGTAGAGAACGAACTCTCCGTCCGCCCGCGGCGAGGCGGTGTTTCGCGCTCGGATTCGAATTTCCGGTACGCTCAATTCATCCTCAGCTCGTCAGACCGTCGTCCTAAGCGAAGTGGCCGGCCACGCAGTCGAAGGACCTCTCTTCAGCATCGCAACGGCATTTTTCCCGGCGACAAGCGAACGTCTGGACACTCACTCTAATCAGTGTTACACATACGCCGCAAAGTCGATTCACTGGCGAACGGCGTCACCGTTCGCTGCCGAAAGCATCACGACTCCCAAGGGGGACATATGAGCAGAGAAGGATTCTCCGTGCCTACCAGAATCGGAATTCTCGCGGCAGGCTGCGCGCTCTTATTGGCGCTGGGCATTGCAACCTTCTCGCCGTCCTCCCACGCCGCGCCGCAGTTCGGGCCCAATAAGGGCGCCGTCGTCGGAATGGAATTCGACGGCCGCATGGTCTCCGACCTCGATAAATCCGTCGCCTTCTATAAGCTGCTCGGCTTCACAGAAGTCCCCAACGTCGACAAATCCTGGCGCAACGATGAAGTGATGAATCGCATCCACGGCACTCACGGCGTCGAGTCGCGCATGGCGAAACTTCAAATCAACACAAACATCGGTGAGAAGACGCCTTTCACCCTCTATTTGCGCGAGTTTCGTGGCATCAAGCGCCGCAACGTGATGGGCGGAAAAACTCCCTGGGAGCCGGGTGCCACGCACATCGACCTCACGATTCCGGACGCCGACAAAATGTGGTCCGATCTCAAGGCCGCGGGCATGCTCTGGCCGCGCACCTGGGGCGGACAACTTATCGCCGTGCCCGGCGCAACGAAGGGCACCCTTGCGTACATTACAGATCCCGACGGGATGGACGTGGAAATCATTGAGCAGCGCCCCGCAGTTCCGGCGGCCGATGGACGCCCCGCGCGTCCCGCAGATCCTCCCGGCTTCAATCACATCGGGCTCGTGATCGTCGATCCGGATAAAGCCTTCGGCTTTTACGGCGCGTTGCTCGGCGAGCAGTTTCCAACGACGCAGTCGCAATGGATGGCTGGCGACTTTCTCGACTCCGCCGTCGGCGGCCACGGCAACATCATCAAAATCTTCAACGGCACCTTCCCTCTCGCCAACGACCGCGATGCGCGCATCCGGTTCGAGATCGTCCAGTATGAAAATCGCGGCAGGACCGTCGCGCCCTACGACATCACCGACATCGGCGTGAATTACATCGGCCTCGAAGTCACCGACATCGATTCGTTCATCGCGAGACTAAAGGGCGCGGGCGTGAAGCTCGTCTCCGACGGAATCATCGAAATGAAGGGCGGCTATCGCGTCGCTCTGGTCCGCGATCCCGATACCGGCGCTTTCGTCGAGTTCTACGAACAGCCCAAGAAGTAGCGGCCGGGCGGCCTCATCAAATTACGCTCGCACTTGATGCTTACTTATTTCCCGAGCTGCGCTTCAACCTCGGGTAGCACCACGGTTCCTTCTACTTTCACCGCGTCCAATGCATGCGGATCGAGTCCCAGTGCCTTCAAGATGGTCGGCGCTACCTGCGTGGTTATGGTCGGTGCGGAAACTGTCTGAGCGCTGAAGCTCGAATTCACGACGAGCAACACGACATTCGTATCGTCGTGTGCAAAACCGCCGTGGTCGCCTATCATTGTCGTGCTGCTCGAGTAGGTCACTCCTACGTTGGGCGTCACGATAATGTCCGGCGTGCGCGGATCTTCGCCCGGCTCAAGACCTGCCACGTTGTAATTCAACGCGACCGTCGGCCCGTAGTAGACCTCCCCCAGCCCGATAGCAGCTGCATTGTTTTCGAGAAGATTTACAGCTGATACCACGCTGGCGCCCTTATTCAGCCAAAGCACGGAGACATCATCTTCCGTCGCGCCGATACCCGTTGGGTTCAGCGGCGACTCCGAATAGGGGATCATTCCTGCTTGGGCCAGCAACGTTGCCGGTGTGTTCGTGCCGTCTGCAACGTAAAGGCTCGGATCGATCGGCGAGTCGCCGTGCTTGGCTGTAATGACGATCAGCGTGTCGTCATAAATGCCCGCGCTCTTGAGCGCGGCGACGATGTCTCCGATCGAAGAGTCCACAAATTCGATTTCCTTGAGCAACTCATCGCTCGGCGCTGCGGCGGCGTTCTTGTAGCCTCCCACGCCTACGCCCGGATCTGAGACGCTCTCGCCGATATACACGGCTTGGAAGTTCATGCCGAAGAGCACTGGCACCGACGCCGGCGCTCCGTTGTGAGTCTTACCGGCAATCTCGTTGAGTAACGCATGCACCTTCAACGCGTCATAGCACTGGATGTTCTCGAAGCTGTTCGTCCACGACGAGAGGCTACTAACCGTATCGCGGATCGGCGAACACGGAGCTCCTTGCGACGTCCTTATGCCGGGCAGTGGCACTACGGTAGAATCCACTTCCGGCGAATAGTAGTCGTTCAAGCCCGTGCCACCGGGACCGGCAGTAAATGAGTACGACGCATGCTTGTCGATCCACGCCGTGTATCCGTCGGCTGCATGGACGACGCTAAAAATCGTATTTGTTCGCACAAAATTCCAAGGATAGACCGGTGCGCAGCCTGCTGCCGGATCTCTCACTAGTTTCCTCGGGTCAATCGAGGCGATGCCGCCGTCCGTAACGCTCGCGCCCGGTGCGCCGCCGTTCAGTTTGGTATCGTCGAACTCGATGCCCTGATCGTAATCGGTTGTAGTCCCGGTCGGCACTCCGTATGGGGTGCAGGGACCTCCCGCCAGCCCCGTGCCCGTTGTGATTGTCGGGGCATCAAGCGACCGATCGTACGCGACGTCATAATAAATTCCTGTCGATTTCGGCGTGCCGCCGGTAACCAGCGCCGTCAGCCCCGGAAACGAATCGGACGGCCTCGATGACGACACACCTACATAGTTGATGCCAGTCTGGCCAAGTGCCGCAAGATTCGGGCAGTAGGGCTCGCCTCCGTTAACGGCCGCAGTCCCGTTAACGCAGTTGTAATAGTCCACGGCATGCATACCGTCGATACTCAGCAGGAGGACGTGTTTCGCTTTCCCCGAGCCAATGCCGTTGTTCTGTGCCGCCGTTGCAATCGCTGATGCCGCCAAGGCGGCCGCCACCGTAATCGCACACAGCATTAGCTTCTTCGGGTTCATGGTAATCCTCCGCGGACCGTACTATCGGGCCCGAAATACGCCCGCGTTACTTCCCCATGAAAACTTCGCGAATCTTCGTTTCCGCCCAAGCTTCGGAGCCCGCGCCGTGAGATTTCGCGCGATGGAATTCCTCGTCCATTCTCGTTAATGTTCTTATTGCCATTTTTTTGCGCGGTTATCACGCGCCGTTCACCATTCATATCAACTCCTCCGCTAGTTTTGTTGCGCCTTAGCCCACTGATCGGAGGAAAATGCATGCATCTGCTTCGCAGCTTTGCCATACCGCTTGCTGTGGCTACGCTCCTTGCGGCCCCGGCTCGCGCTCAGCGTCCTGGACAGCCTGATAGGGCGGTCCGTCACGTACTCCTCATCAGCATCGACGGCATGCACGCCGTAGATTTCGTCAATTGTTCAAACGGCATCAGCGGCGTGAACGGTGGCGAACCGTACTGCCCGAATCTTGCAGCACTTGGCCAAACCGGCGTGACGTACCTCAACACCTCTACTTCCAAGCCATCCGACTCGTTTCCTGGACTGATGGCCTTGATGACCGGTGGCTCTCCGCGAACTGTCGGAGCTTTTTACGACGTTGCATTTGATCGTTCGCTTGATCCCCCCGCCACCACCACAGGGAACGGCCTCACGGGCGCGCCGGACCTTTGCACTCCGAACACCCCTCCGACCGGCACCACCACTGAATTTGACGAAGGGATCGACATCAATCAGGCCGATCTGAATGGCGGCGCTCCCGCTAATGCGGACGGCGGAATTCTCTCGATCGATCCTCAGAGACTCGAGCGCGATCCCGCTCACGGCTGCGCTTCGGTCTATCCCTGGAATTTCGTTCGCACGAACACCATTTTCGGCGTCGTTCATGCAGCGGGTGGCTACACCGCGTGGTCCGACAAGCACCCCTCGTACTCCGCCGTCAATGGCCCGGGCAACGGCACCAACGTTGACGACTACTATTCGCCAGAGATCAATTCAACGGTTGTTACTCTACCCGGAGTGACCACTCCAGCGGGAATGCCCTGCTCGCCCATTCCGGATACTTCCAGTGGCGCCACTGCTGCTTGGACCGACAGTTTTAAGAATATTCAGTGCTACGATACGCTTAAGGTCAACGCGATCCTTAATGAGATAAATGGCAAGACGCACAACGGCGCGTTTCCTGCCCCCACTCCCGAATTGTTCGGGATGAATTTCCAGGCGGTCAGCGTCGGACAGAAACTCATAGAGAAGAAGATAAGCACGACCGGAGGCTACTTGGACGCACAAGGCACGCCAACCGCCGCCTTGCTGAGCGAAATTCAATTCACGGACGCTTCGATTGGCGAGATGGTTAGCGCCCTTAAGTCCCGTGGCTTGCTCGATTCGACGCTGATCGTGATTTCTGCAAAGCACGGCCAGAGTCCGGTCGATTCGTCCCGCTACCTGGGAATTTCGACCGAAGCCGGCGATCCGATTACGACATCACCGGCCACGATCCTCGAGAACCTGATTCCGTTCTCCGAATCTCCGGCAAACGCAAACGGAGTCGGTCCAACCGAAGACGACGTCTCGTTGGTCTGGCTCTCGAATTCGGCTCAAACTGCCGAGGCCGTTGGGATGCTTGAATCCCAGTCACCATCTACGGACAACATTGCGGGTATCGGTCAAATCTTCTACGGCCCCGGCATCGCACAGTTGTTCAATCCCCCGGGACTTCCGCCGAATGGCGATCCGCGCACGCCGGATATTCTCGTGACGCCGAATATCGGAGTCACGTACTCCGGCAGCGGCAAGAAGCTCGCCGAACACGGTGGCTTCTCGCACGACGATACCAATGTCATGATGCTCCTTTCGAACCCGAACTTTCGGCCCGAGACTGTCACGGCTCCGGTAGAGACTGCGCAGATCGCTCCCACGATCCTCGCGGCGCTCGGACTCGATCCGTTCGCGCTCCAGGCCGTTCAGCTGGAGCACACGCAGTTGCTACCAGCCGTTCAATTGGGCGACGGTCACTAGAACACGCAGCACAGGCACGAAACTCGCACGCGAGCCTCACAAAACACGAAAGCCCCGGTACGTTTCACCGGACCGGGGCTTTCGTGTTCAAGCTCGTGAATTACGGCTGCTGTGGCCACCACGCAAGCATCGCAATCACTCCCGCAATCCAAAAGCCGCCGACCTCCACGCGGTTTCCGCCCATGAAATGCAGCGCCACGCTGAACAGTACAAGCGCGTCCGCCAGCGAAGCACTCAGAATCGCTCCTTGTCTCCACTCCTGTAGAGCTCCCGCGTCGTTCGGCTTCGTCTTCAGAATCTCAAACGCGGCGTGAATTCGCTTCCGGCGCAGCCGGATCGCGACGCATATCAACGCGACGCCAATCACCACCAGCGCCTCCACTTCCACCAGCGGCGGCTTATCGCGCGTCGTCGAGGGAAGCGCGTACATGATCACAGCATAGAGCAGCATCGACACGAATAGCGCTCCATGCACGATGCGCAGCGTTCCGGCCGTCGTCATCGCGGGTGGTTGAGGAGTCGTTCGAGCCATCTTCGTTCGCGAGATTCTCTCACCAAATACAAAAAAAGCCCGATCCGATTTCTCGGACCGGGCTTTGCGTTTGCCTGCCCCGCCGAAGCGCTTGCGCGTAGGCGGGTCTGATTGCTCTTACGACATCGGATGAGACAGGCCAGAACCCTTTTGATTCTTGTTTGAGTCCACCGAGCCGACCCCGTGAGAGGCCGTTGGAGCGCCGTACCTGCTACCGACACAGGTCGTGCACTCTTTTTCTTTAGAAAGGAGGTGATCCAGCCGCAGGTTCTCCTACGGCTACCTTGTTACGACTTCACCCCAATCATGAGTCATACCTTGGGCGTCTGCATCCTTGCGGTTTGCGCGACGACTTCTAGTACAACCCACTTTCGTGATGTGACGGGCGGTGTGTACAAGGCCCGGGAACGTATTCACGGCGCCGTTCTGATGCGCCATTACTAGCGATTCCGGCTTCATGCAGTCGAGTTGCAGACTGCAATCCGAA
>Ga0187778_10000904_pt1 | contig 21237 bp, 14 predicted proteins | sample 1015_Q2_SP5_20_M_FD_132418 | JGI IMG/M metagenome (GOLD analysis project Ga0187778, IMG submission 132418) | Tropical peat soil microbial communities from peatlands in Department of Meta, Colombia - 1015_Q2_SP5_20_MG | ecosystem: Environmental > Terrestrial > Soil > Wetlands > Peat | place...
GACGCCGCCCATCCACCCCTCGGTCGCCATCTTCTTGCTTCCGCTTTCTTCTGCTACAATTTCTGTGCTTACCCCCAGGATTGCGGTCGTGGCGGAACTGGCAGACGCACCAGCTTGAGGGGCTGGCGGTAGCAATACCGTGGTGGTTCGAATCCACTCGACCGCACCAACATTTCCAGCCGGAGCATCCCATGGCTGAAATCAAGACGAAGCTGACGAAATCCTCTCCCGCCGATTTCCTCAACGCGATCAAAGACCATCAAGTTCGCAAGGACTGCTGGACCATCGCTGCAATCATGGAAAAAGCCGCCAAGGCCAAGCCCAAAATGTGGGGCGCCAAAATCGTCGGCTTCGGCGACTGCCGGCTCAGATATCCCAACGGCCGCGAGATGGATTGGATGCTGGTCGCGTTTTCTCCGCGCAAGCAGTACATCGCTCTTTACACACTTCCCGAATTTCCGGGCCGCAAGGAAATAATGGCGAAGCTCGGGAAGCATTCTGGGGGAAAGTCCTGCGTCAACATCAAGCGGCTTTCGGACATCGATCTTCCGACGCTCAAGAAGCTCGTCGAAGGCTCCGTCGCCGGCATGCGTAAAGCGTATCCGGCGAGGTAGCCGCGGTCCTAGCCATGCCCGGCGCTTGAATTATCGAGTTGCTTCTGTTTGTATGATGGCGTGTCAAAGGTAAGCGCTCGCGTGCATCTGCGAGGTTACGCATCCGTCGCGCTTCTTCTCGCTTTGCTGCTCACCATCCTCGTCGCTGCCACGGTGTACGTCTTCGGCGCGCACCTTTATCCCGCGCCGCCGCCGATCTCGCAGGATGCGGTCCAGGTCGACCACCAATACAATCTGACTCTGTACGTTACTGGCGCCGCATTCGTGCTCGCGCAACTTGGCCTCGCATGGGCTGTTTTCCGCTTTCGCGACCGCGGCCAGAAGGCAAGTCACATTCGCGGCAACGTCGCGCTAGAAATTCTCTGGACGTCTGTCACGGTCATCGCCTTCGTCGGTCTGGGGATTCTCGGCCGCAACGCTTGGGCTGGCGCCCGTTTAACTCCTGCGGCTCCCGACGCGATTCAGATCGAAGTCACCACGAATCAGTTCGTCTACACATTCCGCTATGCCGGTCCCGATGGAAAATTTGGCCGGCTCGACCCCGCTCTCGTCAGCGCGCCCACAGGCAATCCGCTCGGCATCGACCCGAATGATCCCGCAGGCCAAGACGACATCCTCGCCGCTGAACTCACGGTTCCGGTCAACCGCCCAATCGAGTTGCTGATCCGTTCGCAGGACGTGGTGCACAACTTCTTCGTCCGCGAGCTTCGCCTCCAGCAGGACGCGGTGCCCGGCATGGTGATCCCCGTCCATTTTTCCGCCGATCGCATCGGCACATACGAAATTGTCTGCACTCAATTGTGCGGCCTCGGGCATTACAAGATGCACGGCCTTTTACATGTCGACTCGCAATCTGACTACGAGGCGTTCCTCAAGCGCCAGGCGCTCGACCAGTGAGCTCCGACTCTCGCATCGCCCACGCTGCGGAGGACATGCAAGCTGGTTTTCTCCGCCGCTATGTCTTCAGCACAGACCACAAAATCATCGGCCTGCAATATTTCTTCCTGGCGATCGCTGCCGTCACGATTGGGACGGTCCTCTCGCTCCTGATGCGGTTTCATCTCGTCTGGCCTAGCGCGCATCTTCCCTTCATCGCTGGCGGCATCATGACGCCCGAGCAATATCTCGCGCTTATGACAATGCACGGCACGATCATGGTTTTCTTCGTTCTCACGACCGCCCCGCAGAGTGCTTTCGGCAATTATTTTCTGCCGCTGCAAATCGGCGCCCCGGATATGGCCTTTCCGCGCCTCAACATGCTGTCGTTCTGGCTCACGCTTCTGGCATTTCTCGTGATGCTCTCGGCGTTTCTGGTCCCCGGGGGCGCGCCGATCAGCGGCTGGACGGCCTACCCGCCCCTGAGCGGCTTGGGAGACATCACCGGCCCGGGCGAGGGCATGGGGCAATCGCTGTGGGTCGCGAGCGTGCTGATCTTTTGCGTCGCATCACTGTTGGGCTCAATCAATTTCATTTCGACCACGATCGACATGCGCGCGCCGGGAATGACCCTGACGCGCATGCCGCTCACGGTTTGGGCCTGGCTCGTGACGGCGATCCTTAGTCTGCTGGCTTTCGCTGTGTTATTTGCCGGGGGAATCCTGCTCGTGCTCGACCGCGTCGCCGCAACCAGTTTTTTCTTGCCGGCGGGACTCGTCGTGAGCGGCGAATTCCAGACGCATGGCGGCGGGTCGCCGCTGCTTTGGCAGCACCTTTTCTGGTTCTTCGGGCACCCGGAGGTTTACATCGCGATTCTGCCGGGCATGGGAGTCGTCTCTCACATTCTCGCCAATTTCTCGCGAAAGCCTGTCTTTGGCTACCGCGCCATGGCATTCGCGATTTGCGCCATCGGATTTCTCGGCTTCCTCGTATGGGGCCATCACATGTTCGTCAGCGGAATGAATCCTTATTCCAGCCTCACGTTTTCCTTGCTGACCGTTTCTATCGGCGTGCCTTCGGCCGTGAAGACTTTTAACTGGCTGGGCACGCTCTGTGGCGGCAAATTGCAGTTTCAATCGCCGATGCTATTCGCCGTCGGCTTCGTCTCATTTTTCGTGACCGGCGGACTCTCCGGAATCTTTCTTGCGCAGCCGGCTGTCGATACCGAATTGCACGCGACTTACTACGTCGTCGCCCACTTTCACATCGTCATGGGTGTGGCGGCGATCTTCGGAATTCTTGCGGCGACCTACTATTGGTTTCCCAAGATGTTCGGCCGCCGAATGAGCGAATCGCTCGGCAAACTTCATTTCTGGCTTACTTTTGTCGGCGTCTACTGCGTCTTCATGCCGATGCACTTCGTCGGAATCGCGGGTGGAATTCGTCGCTACGCCGACTCGACCGGCGCGACGTATCTCGCCGCTCTGCAGCCGCTGCATCGCTTCATGACAATCGCCGCGTTCATCACGGCTGCCGCGCAACTGATCTTTTTCTACAATTTCTTTCGCAGCATCAAGAGCGGCGAGCGTGCGGTCGAAAATCCGTGGGATGCGACGACGCTCGAGTGGACAACCGCGTCGCCGCCTCTTGCCGGCAATTTCGCCGGGCGCTTTCCGAGCGTTTATCGCGGCCCCTATGAGTACAGCGTTCCCGGCGCCGCTCAAGATTTCCTGCCGCAGCACCTGCCGCCCGAGGAGCTGGCGTCCGGAGGCAAGGAGCGAAGCCATGCAAGCTAGTCCGGTCACGGAACTCCTCGAACGCGATGGGGGTGGAGGGTTCGGACAAAGTGGACCACTCGGTGGCGGAGAGGGAAGCGGCAACCCAGGTGTTCCTCAGAGGGCATACGTCACCGGCATGATTCTCGCGCTCGGCGGAATTCTGATGTTTTTCATGGCGCTCGTCAGCGCCTGGGTTGTGCGCAAAGGATTTCCCAATAGCGACTGGCAGCCGATCACGCCGCCTCGAATCTTGTGGCTGAACTCCCTGATCCTGATTGTGAGTAGCGTCACGCTTTCGCGTTCACGGCGCTGCCTCGTCGCCCGGCGCGACGAGCAATCCCGTCACTGGTGGGGCATCACGACAATTCTCGGAGTGTTTTTCCTCGCGGGGCAATTGCTCGCGTGGCGCCAGTTGGCAGTCGCAGGACTATTCCTCGCGACAAATCCGAGCAGCAGCTTTTTCTACGTTTTCACGTCGGCGCACGGGCTGCATATTCTCGGCGGAATCGCGGCTTTGCTTGTCGTTGCGGTTCGTCCGCCGCAGCGCTTGACGCGACAAACGGCGACAACGGTCGTGGCGATGTACTGGCATTTTCTCTGCGTGCTGTGGCTCGGCATTTTCGCGCTGCTCTGGCTCGGAAAATAAAATGAAAATCGAGGAGCTATTCGCTCAAAATTTTGTTCGACATAGCGTAGATTTCGTGCTCGAGTTGCGCCGCGAATTCATTCTACGTAAGTGTCAATTTTTGCAGTTTTTGCGCACGAAAACGGGCCTTAGGGGCGCGTTTTTGGCAGTTTTTTGCACGCTAGCAGGTGCCTCCGGCGCTGCCGCACAGAGCTGCGCCATGTGTTACCAGAACGCCGCGGCTTCAGGAGCCCAGGGTGGCGCCACCCTGCGCCACGCCATCCTGGTCCTGTTACTTCCCGCGATAACGCTTTTCGTTGGCATCCTCGGCCTCGTTTACCGTCGGCGGAACCCCGTCCGGTGATAGCGCCCCCGAGCCGATCTAGGTTATACGTCTCCCATATTTGGAATCGCTCCTGTGCCGGAGCCTTCCAGAATTGGGACGGAGAGGCTGTCTACCGAAATCTCATCAACCTTTATCTGTACTTCTTTTAGTAGGTTACGTATGATGCGCAGCGCGCCGCTCTGTTGGGGAAGCGATTGCATACTATGTTGGCATTACCCGGGCGTATGGGTGTTTTTCGCGGACCTGGATCATGGTCGCGACCCCTGCAGGCCTCAAGCGGCACGCAAGCGAGGATAGTCGTACTTTAGGCTAGGTGAACGTCCAACTAATTGAAGACGCGAACATTGTTTCGATTGGGCCACGTATCAACTTGGCAGGGAGGATCGAAATGAGAGGACGGAGCTTCGTGCGTATAGCTGTGATGTGCGGACTATTCCTGGTGCTCTCGTTTACCGCGGTCGCTCAATCCACCCTTACCGGGACTGTGACGGACGCCACCGGCGCCGTCGTGCCGCAGGCAAAAGTCGTGGCGCACTTGGCCGAGACAAACGCAGAAAGGGAAACGGAGACGACCAGCGCCGGCGTCTACACGATGCCCAACCTGCTTCCAGGCGTCTATGACGTGACAGTTCGAAAAATGGGATTTCGAACCGTCGAAGTCACTTCCATTACGCTGACCATCGGACAGACTTTGACCCTCGATGCCACACTAGCGGTGAGCGGGGTCTCGTCCACGATTACCGTCAAGGGTTCCGAGGTCGCGCCTATCGACTCATCCGATGCTCAGATCAGCAACGTTGTTGAGCAAGAGCAGATCCAGAGCTTGCCACTGATCCTCCGCGACCCCTATCAGCTTGTGTTGCTGAGTCCGGGCGCTATTGAATCTGACACGCGGCTTGGCGGATTCTCGGCCAACGGCCAGCGGGAAATGAACAATAACTTCTTGATCGACGGCCTCGACAATAACGATACCGATGTGCCCGGGGGCGCGTCCGGTTTGCAGGCGCTCAATCCAGACTCAACGCAGGAGTTCCGCGTCATTACCAACAATTTCGGCGCCGAGTACGGCCGGGACAATGGTGCCATTTTTGAGGTCAAATCTGCTTCCGGCACCAACAGTTTCCATGGTGACGGGATTTACTTTGGACGCTGGAACGGGTTCGGGGGTGCGCGAGACTACTTCAACACTGTGGGCAACCCGATGAATCCCTACGAACGCAACCTCTGGGGTGGGTCTTTCGGCGGCCCGATTGTTCACGACAAGACGTTTTTCTACCTCAACTATGAGGGGCACAAGTGGAATACTACGCTCACAAACGATTCGCTTGTTCCCGCCGATGCGTTCAAAACAGGGATATTCGACTACTCCGATCCGAACCATCCCGCACCCGTTCCTATCAATGTATCCACAGCCAACTCTGGGAACAATGCTCTGCCGTATGGACCCGATCCGACGATCCAATCCATTTTCGACCTATACCCTTCTCCAAAGGCGCCGGGGCCGGATAGTATGCGCGGACTGCTTTTCTTCCCCAGCCCTGATACCGAAACCGACCATCAGGGCACGGTTCGAATCGATCATGAGCTCACACAGAACAATTCATTGTTCGGCCGCTACTTGATCGACGAGGGAAGCGCGAGTAATCCCTTTCATAGCGACTTCGTGCCCGGCTTGGGATCGGTCTCTGAATCGTACCGAACCCAGAGCTTTGGCGGTGGCCTCACATCCACCATTTCGCCCCGCCTCGTCAACGAGTTTCGAGCAGGTGGAAATCGGGTGACTGTTCCGTTCGCTTGCGATAATGCAAAATTTTTCGACACTTTCGGATTCCAAGATTCCTACGGTGTCGGGGCTGACTTCAGTTTTGTGGGCCCGTCCGGATCCGGATTGACCAGCTTCGGCTGCCAGGGATTGGTAGACGCAGACAGCGAGGCGCGCCACACCGGCACGTACCAGCTGGCAGACAATGCCACATGGTCGAAAGGCAATCACACCTTGAAGTGGGGAGGAGAGTTCCGTGACGTCTACTCGAACGGATTTGATAACTTCTTCCAGCGCACTTCAATCGGCTTCGATCCGTTCTATAACGGCGTGCCCGTTCTTCAAGGGAGTCTTCCGGCGTACATCACCGATAATCCCACGATTGTTGACACAATCGGAGTATTGCTCGGGGTAGCGACTAGCGAAACCCAGAGCCAGTATTTCGACGCTGCCGAGAACCGCGTACCCACCGATGAGCGTGGATTCCGGCAGAAGGAACTCGGGCTATTCATCCAGGATTCATGGAAGCTGAAGCCGAACCTTACTCTATCATACGGTCTGCGATGGGAGTGGTTTGGTGTGCCTTACGAAGCGCACGGGAATTTTTCGTCCCTATTCTTTCAGGATCCGCAAGGCCCTGCTCCCCCGGATGGCTTTGAGTTCACGATCCTTCGCCGAGGCCAAGCTCAGATTTGGCCGTCCAATCACAAGGGATACGATCCCCGCATCGGTCTGGCGTGGGACCCCTTCAAGAAGGGGAAGACATCAGTTCGGGCAGGATACGGCATTTTTCGCGAGCGTATCTATGGCAACCTGTTTGAGAACACGCGGGCCAATCCCCCGTTCCTGCAGGCGCCGTATGTGGTCCCGGAATATCCCAACAGTTTGCAAGACTTGACCGGCCTTACAACGGTGCCGACTTCCACGTTGGTGCCGGATTTCTCCTTTTTCGGCCCCACGCTTTTTGATCCGGCTTTCAAGCTACCTTACAGCCAGAATTGGAACGTGGGTATACAGCAGCAAATCGGCAACGACTTGACGGTGGAACTGAATTACGTCGGCGTTCACGGTTTGCATTTGGCACGGGACACGGATTTGAATCCTCCACAGCCGGCGCTGGTGCAGCAGCTCCTGGCGTTTTGTGTCGCGAACAATCCGGAGAATGCGGGTTTCTCTGATTCCGCGAATGCCCAGTTCGGGACGGCCGATGGGCAGTGCAGTCCCGCTAACGTAACCTCTGCGAATCTCTGGGTCGGAGATTTTTTCAACACGCTGCCGGATTTGGGACCTGACGACAGCGGACCGGCGGTGTACAACCGCGCCTTCGATGACTCTTCGAACAGCTATATCACCGGTGGCAGCTTGATCCGATCAATCGCGTATTCTCACTACGACGGTTTGCAACTGAACGTAACAAAGCGCTATGCACACGGAGTCCAGATTCAAGGTGCCTACACGTGGTCGCATGCGTTGGATGACGCTTCCGAACCGATCAATCCGGCTGCCGGAAACCGTGGACTTCCTAGGAACTCATTCAATCTTAGGGCGGAGTACGGCAACTCTGACTACGACGTACAGCAGCGCCTTGTGGCAAACTTTGTGTACGACCCGAACATCGGCCGGGGAAAGGACCATCTCAACAACGGCATCGCGGGCCGCGCTCTGGAAGGTTGGCAGCTTGCAGGAATCTTCACTGCGCAGAGCGGCTTGCCATACGATGTCTTTGGTTTCGTGGATACGCAGCACACCGGGCTTTCCGACCGAGCGACGCTGGTGGACCGCTCGGTATTGCGCGCGGCTCCGGCGAATCCATCGCCCACAACTCAGGTATTTACAGGCCTGAATCTCGCTGCATTTAATCCCGACGATCCTACGATCATGCCGGTTCCTTACGGAGTTCCATCGAACCTGCACAGGAACCAGTTCTTTGGCCCGGGCACGAACAACTGGGATTTGGTAATGACAAAAACCTCTACACTCACCGAGCGCCTCAAGTTCCAGCTGCGGTTCGAGTGCTACAACCTGTTCAATCGTCCGGCGTTTGGTCAGCCCGACAATCTGATCGCAGATGGCTCTCTTTTCGGCTACTCAACCGGTACGATCACGCGCAATGATGGCACTACCAGCAATCGGCAGATGCAGATCGGAGCGAAGCTGATCTTCTGATACGGGAAGGCAATGCCTGATTTGGTCGGCGGCAGCTGCAGGAACGCCTAAACGTGTTCAAGCTGGGCGAGGCGGAAGGGGTCGCCCGTTTTTTCGTGGAGTTCGCGCCAGACGCGCTCCGGCTGCCCGAGAAAAACCTCCACGACGCGCGGATCGAATTGGCGTCCCGCAAACCGGCGAATTTCATCGCGTGCGGCGGAAATCGGAAGCGCCTTGCGGTACGGCCTGTCGGAAATCATGGCGTCCAGCGTGTCGGCCACGGCGAAAATTCTCGCTCCCAGCGGAATCTGGTCTCCTCGCAATCCGCGGGGATATCCGGTTCCGTCATAAAATTCCTGGTGAGAGAGAACGATTTCGGCGGCTTCCTTTAGGAAGGGAATCCGCTGAAGCATCGCAAAGCCGATCTCGCAGTGCCGGCGCATCACTTCGCGCTCTTGCGGCGTTAGCGGCCCAGGCTTTCGAAGAATGGAATCAGGCACGCCCATCTTTCCAATGTCGTGAAGGAATGCGCCGCGCGCAATGTGGCGCAGCAAGCCTTTATCCACTCCCATCGCCCGCGCAATCGTGATGGTGAACGCCGTGACGCGCTGGCAGTGGCCTTCGGTTTCAGCGTCCTTCGCGTCGAGCGCGCCGCCGAGCGCTTCCAGCGTGTAGTCGTACGACTGCTCCAAATCCTGCAGCGCGATCGAGAGCTGCTGCGTGCGCTCGGCCACAAGCTGTTCGAGATCGCTCTGGTAAATCCGGTTTTCGAGCACAAGCCTGCGGTGGTCGAGTGCGCGGCGCACGCTCAAATAGAGCTGGTCTTTTTCGAACGGCTTCAAAACGTAGTCGTACGCGCCCGCGCGAATCGCTTCGAGAGCGATCGAGATGTCGTGCATCGCCGTGACCATGATCACGGGCACGTCCGGATCGTCCAGGCGCAGCTCCGCCAGCAACTTCAAGCCGTCCATTTCGGGCATGACGATGTCGCTGAGGACTAAGTCGTAGGTATCCTGGCGAAAGGCTTCGAGACCCTTCCGGCCGTTCGGGCAAGTGGTGCAGCGGAAGCCCTGCGCTTCGAGCAAGGTCGAAATGACCTCGCGAATCGCCTCTTCATCATCGACGACGAGAATTTTTTCTTTTTCCACGTGGCCACCGACTCAAGGGTCATTATAAGGCACGGCACACAGTCGGATTGGGTTCGTTGCCCAATTTCGAAACACTGTGTTAGGTTTCGTAATGGCTTCCTGATATCCCCAAAACCGCTTGGAATTGTAAGCAGATACGTCTGAGAGCGGCCGAGCGCGGCTCCAACGCGTGGTATGAGCTTTGCTTCCAATCCGGGGTTCCTCGCCGTCGCCTTCATGGAAGGCTCCGCCGCATTCATCCTGCTCGTGATCTACTGGTTGCTCGCCGCGAACTTCTCCGCACGCTTCTTCAAATACTGGCTGGCGGGCTGGACTGTCTATGCGGGCCTCGAGGGGGTCCGGATCTATTCACTCTGGCGCGGACGAGCGGACGACCTTCACCTAGGACCGTGGCTATCGATGGTGGCGGCGGTGCTGTTCTTTGCGGCGATTCTAGAATGCCTCGGGCCGGGCAGGACCATGGCGCAATTGTGGCCGCTCGGAGTGATCGCAGCGAGCGCGTTTGTCGCGCTGGGCTCGGCGGCGCGCCTGCCCGGCTTCGAACAATGGGCTGCGGCACTTCTCGAATCGCTTCTTTACGTCTCGGCGGGTTGGATTTTCTGGCGGGGGCACGCGCGACACCGAGGAGTCGGATGGAAATTGCTCGCCGGCGCTTTGCTTCTGCGGGGGCTCCACGGCTTCGACCGGCCCGATTGGTCCGCGCACTCCGTTGAGCTGTTCCGGGTTTCCTTCCACGGACTATTCGGAATCATGATGGGCATTGCGATGGCCGTGCTGGTCTTGGAAGCGGGCCGGAGCCGCACCGAGGATTTGAGCGAAAAACTCCGCCGTTTGGCATTGATCACTGCCGAGGCGACGCAGGCTCCCAAGGTGGAAGAGGCGTTGCAAAGCGTCTTGCAACACCTGGTGGAAAGCCTGAACGCCAGCCACGGCGTGGTGTTTCTTGCCGCTGAGCCGGGCAAGCCGGCCCCACTCTTTGTGCGGGCGGCTGTAGGCTTTGGCGATCGATATCGAAAGCAGAGCGAACGGATGGCGCCCGCAGAACCTTGGGTCGAGAGCGCGTTTGAGCAAGATGCGCCTGTGGCGATCCATGCCAACGATAGCGGGCCCGCGCAATCGTGGCTCGAGGCAGAGAAGCTCTCGTCGATCGTATTCGTGCGCGTGCCCGGAAAGGATGCACCGCTCGGATTACTGGGAATAGGCTCAACGACGTCGCGAAAATTCGAAGACGAAGAAGAGAGATACCTAGTCAACGTCGCCAACCTTCTGGGTCTGACGGCGCAAAACGTCGCGCTGGTCGAAACTGCGACGGAAAACCGGCGACAGTGGCTCGATACATTTGACTCGATCGACGATCTGATTTTGGTTCATGCGCTCGACGGCCGGATTCTTCGGGTAAATCGAGCCTTGACCGAACGGCTGGGCGTCGTCCCGAGCGCTTTGGTGGGGCGCGATGTCCGCGAAGTGCTCCGGCATGGCGCAACCGCGTGGACGCGGTGCCCCTATTGCGAGGGCGTGGCGGGAAAGGACGAGGATTTTGATACGACGTTTGGCGGCTACTATCTCGCGACGGATTCCGCATTAACCGATTCTGCAGGCGGGCGCCTGGGAACGATTCACGTTCTCAAAGACGTCACGCTTCGACGCCAGGCCGAGAACAAATACCGCACACTCTTCGAGAAGGTGCAGGAGGGAGTGTTCATCTCGACGCCCGAGGGCCGCTTCATCGATTTCAACGATGCGTTCATGCGAATCCTGGGCTACGAGAGTCACGACGAGTTGCTGCGCGAGGATATTTCGACGCACTTGTACGTCAACGCCGCGGATCGCGAGCGGCGGCAGCGGCTGTTGAATGACTACGGCGAAGTGGTCGATTTCGAATTTCAATTCCGCCGGCGAGACGGCGAAATTCGCACGGCGCATGAGTCGAGCTTCGCGACGCGCGATGAAACCGGAGCCATCGTCGCATATCAGGGTTTCCTGCTCGATGTGACCGAGCATAAGCAGGCCGAATGGGACATCCGACGCCGCAATCGCGCGCTGCTGGCGCTCAACGGCATCGGAGAGCTGCTCAGCCAGTCTGCGGCGCTTGAGGAAGGCTTGGCGGCTGTGCTGTTGAAGATTACGGAGCTATTTTCCGCCGATGTCGCCTCGGTGTATTTCCTCGAGGAAGGAACGGGAGTTCTGAAGCGCGCGGCGAGCGTCGGTTACCGGTCGGAGCGAGCAGATCGCGAGCAGCAGGTACCGGTGTCGGCATCGCTGATCGAGCAGATTCGGCAGGCGCACGCAACAGTGCTGTCAGGCTCGCTCCCGGGACTTCCGGAAAATCTTCGGGAGCTGCACAGGGCGGAAGACGTTCAGGTTTCGCAAGTCGTCGTGCTCTGGGCGAAAGACAAAATCATGGGAGTGCTCGTGATCGGATGCCGCGACGTGCGCGTATTTTCGACCGCGGACTTGAATTTGCTGTTTGCCGTCGGAAATCAAATCGCAACGACCATCGACAAGTCGCTGCTCCTGGAAAAAACGCGCGAGGCGTACGAAACGCTGCGGCGCACGCAAGAGCAGCTGTTGCAGAGCGAAAAAATGGCGGCGGTCGGGCAACTGATTTCGGGCGTCGCGCACGAGCTCAATAATCCGCTCACAGCCATACTGGGCTACAGCCAGCTGCTGAAGTCGGAAGATTATGTGCGGCCGCGCGGACTTGATTACCTCGAAAAACTCTACAAGCAGGCGCAGCGCACGCACCACATCGTGCAGAACCTGCTCAGTTTTGCGCGGCAGCACAAGCCGCAACGGGCGTCGGTGCAAGTGAACCAGATTCTGGAAGAAACGCTCGTGCTGCGGGAATACGATTTGAAGCTCAACAATATCGTGGTGCATCGCGAGTTCGATGCAAACCTGCCCCCGACATCGGGAGATTTCCACCAGCTCGAGCAGGTCTTTCTGAACATCTTGAATAACGCCGTGGACGCGATTCACGAAAAGGGCGGACCGGGAGAAATCTGGATTCGCACGGAAATTGCCGGCGAGCGGCTGCGAGTGGAAATCACCGACAGCGGAGCGGGAGTGTCACATCCGCACCGCATCTTCGACCCGTTCTACACGACGAAGCCGGTAGGCAAGGGAACGGGTCTCGGGCTCAGCATCTGCTACGGAATTGTGAAGGAACATGGCGGCGAGATTCGGGTTCGGAATTCCCCGCAGCGCGGCGCCACGTTTACAATCACGCTGCCGCTGTCGCACGCTTCCGTTGTGGCTCCGGCAAAGCCGAACACGGAGATGATCCGAATGTCCGGGACGGTGCTGCTCGCCGATCGTGATGAAGCGATGATTCAGCTTGAGCGGGAAGTGCTGGCTGCGGCCGGGGCGACAGTCAAAGTGGCACACAACGCAGACCAGGCGATCGACATCCTGAAAACAGAGTCGATCGACGCAGTCGTCGCCGATTTGGAGATTCCGGGAGACGCGTGGGCGATGAAAGTCGCTCGCTGGATTGAGGATCATCGTCCCGAGCTTGCGTCGCGTATCGTGTTCACGAGTTCGCAGCCGAGCGATCGTGTTGCGGATGCGGTCCGAAACTCTGGGTGCCGGATCCTGACCAAACCATTTCCGATCGAGAAACTGTCGGAAGCTGTGCACGCAGTGCTGACGGCGCTAGTCCCAAGCGCTTCCAACTCCTGACCTTGACTTTCGTCGCACAAACGAGTGATTCGCGCACTGATATTAGCTAACCTCGTTGACAATTCCGCCCGCAATCCTTGAATCTACGAGCGCTCGAAAGTGCGACCTTGGAGGAAATGATGGAGCTTAAATGCCGCAGTGCGAGCGGACGTCTCTGCGGCGGATTGTGGCTACGAATTGGCACACGCATAGTCGGCACCGTGGCGGCGTTAGTTGCGAGTATGCTTTTGGCGGCTGATGCTGGTCACCTGGCTTTCGCAAGGCAATCGGGAGACCAAGCAAAGGTCGAAGCCGGCAAGAAGATTTACCCCGCGAACTGCGTCTTCTGCCATGGTCCCGGAGGAAAAGGCGTGGGTTCGACACCGGCCTTCGAGGCGGGCAAGTTGACTCCACAGAATGTCGCACGCGTCATCGCGGACGGGAAGCCAGGGACATCGATGCCCGGATACAAGAATACCTATGGCCCCGAACAATTGGACGACGTCGCGGCATACGTGCTTTCTCTTGTTCCCGAAAGTGGCACCAATGCTCCGAGAGACGCGTCCGCTACTGCCAGCGCCGCTCCGGACGGACAAGCGCTCTACACTACGAAATGCGCAGCGTGCCACGAGGCGGGAGGTCCGCCCTATCTGAATCACTTCGTGCTGCAAGCGGCCGCGCCGGAGTACATCATTCACATGCTCTCGCGCGGTGTGATGCACAGGCAGGGTGTGTCCCTTACGCCCCGTGAGCGCATCGCCATTGCCGAATACATTACAGGCAAGCAGCTCACTCCGCCGACAGCTCCGAATTCGTGTTCGACGGCAGCATCGGTCAGTGTGTCGGGGCCGCACTGGAATGGCTGGGGAGTGGACCTGGACAACAGCCGATTCCAGCCCGCCGATCAAGCCAGTTTGACGGCAGAGCAGGTCCCGAACTTGAAACTAAAATGGGCGTTTGGATTTCCCGGCGATTTCACGGCGTACTCGCAGCCGACCGTCGTAGGGGGGCGCGTTTTCGTCGGTGACGTGGTCGGCCACGTGTATTCGCTCGATGCGAAGACCGGTTGTACGCACTGGGTATTTCAGGCGGACGCGGGAGTGCGCACCGCCGTCACCGTCAGTCCCGGTGGTCTCGCCTATTTTGGAGACCTCCGCGCCAGCGTGTACGCCGTTAACGCGCGGACAGGAAAATTCGTCTGGCGCGCGCGTATTAGCACGCATCCGTACGCGCGCGTCACAGGAACGCCGCGCTTATATAAGGGCCGTCTGTACGTGCCGGTCTCGTCGCGCGAAGAATGGCTTGCGGCCAGCCCGCTCTATCCGTGCTGCACGTTCCGCGGCATCCTTGCGGCGCTCGACGCCGCCACCGGCAAGGAGATTTGGCGGACCTACACGATCGACCAACCTGCGCGTCCCACGAAGAAAAGCAGCGCCGGGACGCAGCTCTGGGGACCTTCCGGTGCGGGATTGTGGTCTTCTCCCACGATCGATGAGCAGCGCGGGCTGCTTTACATCGGCGCCGGAAACAACTATTCCGATCCCGAAACTCCGAATAGCGACGCAATCCTCGCGATCAGTTTGCGAACCGGGGAAATCGTCTGGTCGCGACAGATCACTTCAGGCGACACCTACAACGTGAGCTGCTTCCGCGACGATCACAGCAATTGTCCTAGAAAGCAGGGTCCCGACACCGATTTCGCCGCGCCGCCCATTCTTCGGAAGTTGCCCGATGGCAAGCGCCTGCTCATCGTCGGCCAGAAATCGGGTGATGTGCTGGCCCTCGACCCGGATAACAAGGGCGCGGTTCTCTGGAAGACCAACATAGGACACGGCGGCCCACTCGGCGGCATCCAATGGGGACCTGCGGCGGACTCGGAAAATGTTTACGCAGCTTTGGCCGACTTCGGGTTCAACAGCGGCCCCGAAGGAACGATACCTGATCCCAAGGCTGGCGGCGGACTATTCGCGATCAAAATCGCCACCGGCGAAAAAATTTGGGTCGCGCATCCAGCGCCCGGAGGATGCACAGCGCCGCGATGTAGTCCCGCGCAATCGGCTGCCGTCAGCGCCATTCCCGGTGTGATCTTTTCAGGAGCGGACGACGGCCACCTGCGCGCATATTCGGCACAAGACGGTAAGGTGATTTGGGATTTCGACACGCTGCACGATTTCGACACGGTGAATCACGTGAAGGCTCACGGCGGAGCGATCGACGGCGGCGGGCCGGCAATCGCGGACGGCATGGTGTTCGTAAACGCCGGCTACGGGTCCCTCTATGGGATTCCGGGAAACGCGCTCCTTGCATTTGGCGCGGAGTAGCCGGCGTCTTACGGGCGGCGGAGAAATGGAATACAGTTCTTCCGCGCCCCGGGACGTCTCCGCTCGAGGAATTCGATTGGGCTTCCAAGTAAATACGCGTAAGGTCAGCGAAATCGTCGTGATCGAGGCAGCAGGCAGGCTCACGCTGACTGACGGCCACACGAGACTCCGCGATGAAATTCACGTCTCGGCTGCCTACGGGACTAAGAAATTCGTCGTTAATCTGTCGCGGGTGGACGCGATCGATAGCTATGGCATCGGCGAACTGGCGCGGTGTCATTCCGTCGTGCGCCAGGCCGGAGGAGCGCTAAAGCTGGGCGGCGTGAATCAGAAAGTTCGCGAAGTTCTCAAGATTTCGCACCTGGACACGATCTTCGAGATTTATCCGGATGAGGCCGAGGCGCTTCGGGCCTTCGCCGCCGGGCGCTAGATTCCGGCGCCTTCGCAATTCCGAATCTTGATTCCACCAGCAACCTTGAAGAATGCGTGTGCCTGGATCTCCAGCAAACAACGAAGCGCATCGAAACCTGCTATTCTGATTGGGCAACGGGGCGCACGGAGGCAGGGATGAAGTGGTTGGCAGGTCTGACGCTTCTGATCTTTGGAATCGCCGCGGCCGCGCAGCAGATGGCGCCGACGCCCGCGAGTCCCGGCGCGCCTCCGCAGGTTCACGCTGCAACAAACCCCGAATTCTTGAAAGCGGCGGATGAGGTGCTCGGGCAGATGAGCGAGATTCTTCATCTGCCGATCAAGCAGCCGCTGAAAAAGAGCCTGCGCTCGAAAGAGGAGATTCGCGCGTATCTGGTGAACGAGGAGAAGGAAGATCGCACCGAGGCGCAGCGCTACGCGGATGACAAGGCTCTTGAAGCTTTCGGACTGATCCCCAAGGGTTTTCCGCTGGATTCGTTTCTGCTCGACATCCTCACCGATCAAGTCGCGGGCCTCTACGACCCGAAAGCGAAGGAGTTCTACATCGCCGACTGGATTCCCGCAGATGAGCAAAAAGAGGTGATGTCGCACGAGCTGACGCATGCGCTCGAGGATCAGTCGTTCAACGTTGAACCGTGGATCAAGGCGGCACGCCCGAACGACGACGCGGAAATAGCCCGCGACGCGGTTAGCGAAGGCACTGCGCTCGCCGCGATGCTCGACTACGCGCTGCGAGACGAAAAGATGAGCGTGCGTGACATCGGCGACGTCTCGATGTTGATCCGCGCGGGTGCCGTCGCGGAGATGGATCAGGATCCCAAGCTCAAGAAGGCGCCTCTATATATCCGCGACGCGCTGCTTTTCCCCTATCTCGCCGGCACGAGTTTCTCGCAGCAGTTTCTGAAGGCGCACAACGGCTGGCAGGATCTGCATCTGGTATTCGAGCGACCTCCGGTCTCGACACAGCAGATTTTGCAGCCCGACTTTTACTTGAAGGACGTGGGCCCTGCGAAAGTGACGCTCCCGGCGTGGAAGGGTGTCGCACCCGCCGATTGGAATCTGCTCGAAGAAAACGTGCTCGGGGAATTCGGCTTGAACGAGGTCTTGAAGCAGTACCTCGATACCGACCGGGCGGAGAATCTTTCGCCTGGCTGGGATGGCGACAGGTACGCGGTTTTTGAGAACGCCAAAACGAAGAACAGCGGCCTCGTGTTCATTCTGGCGCTCGAAACGACCGACAATGCATATCGATTTTTCGGCCAGTACAGCGAGGCGCTCGAGAAAAAATACGATACGCGCAGCCACCTCTACCGCCGGCCCAATTTCTTCCAATTTGAGACCGATAGCGGCGGCGTTTTCCTGCGGTGCATTGACCGGCAGTGCCTGACGGTTGAAGGCGCGACGCGCGAGACGTTTGACGCCGTCGATCGCGCGATCGGCTGGCCACCCGCTCCGGGTCCCGCTGAAGAGGCGGCGCCGTCGGTGGTCCAGCTTTTGCCCCGAACCTCGCAGCCCGCTCACTAGGAATTTCCGATGTCGTTTCTCGACCTGCCCCGCGTCCCCGAACCCGAGGTGATGGAGGAGTCGGCGGAGGTAGAAGCATATTCGTACTCCGCCGCGCAGGCGCACCTCGACACGATCGACGACACTTTCGTGGAACATGCTCTACGTTTGCTGGCGGGCCGCGAGCGAGGACGCACGCTCGATATTGGCACGGGCCCCGGACAAATCGTCATCAAGATTGCGAAAAAGCTGACGCTTTGGAAATTCGTGGGCGTGGATCGTTCGCAGGGAATGATTGCGCAGGCGAACGCAAATCTCGCCGCGGCGGGCGGCGGGCTTGCGGGGCGCGTGGAGTTTCAGATGGCCGATGGAAACAGGCTGCCGCTTTCGGAAAAGAGCTTCGATTTCGTGATGTGTAATTCGGTGTTGCATCATTTCGCCGAGCCGGACAAGCTTCTTGCCGAAATGGCGCGTCTCGCGAGGCCGGGGGCAGCGATTCTGTTGCGCGATTTGCGAAGGCCGGGGCGGCTGGCCTATCCGTGGCACGTCTGGCGAAATGGCAGGCATTATTCGGGCGAAATGCTGCGGCTGTATCGCGCGTCGGTGCGTGCGGCGTACACAGTCGAGGAATTGCAGCGCATGCTGGGCGCCTCGCCGCTGAGCGGAGCGCGCGTGTTCGAGCATGGCTCCACGCACATCGGAATCGAACGCGCGGCTAGTCGTTGAACGCGGCTGCGCCGGTGCCGGCGCGCTGAATAGCCATTAACGTTTGATCGTCGGCCTGGCGAGAGCCCGCGCAATGTTTCTCGACATCGCTCAGGCAGGCGGCGACGAGCTCCTGCGGCGACCAGCCGTGCCGCTCTCCCGCAACCACGGAAAGACCCTCGATGCCAAACTGTTCGCCTGAATGATCGCCGGCCTCTGAAATTCCGTCCGTGAAGAGCAGCAGGCTGTCGTCGAAATCAAGATGGGCGCGGCGGACCGTGTATCGGCTCGTCGTGAACAAGCCGAGCGGCAGGCCGGTCGAGCCGATTTGCTTCACGCCATCCTTCGTGACCAGCAGGGCGGGGAAGTGGCCGGCGCTGGCGATTTCGACTTCTCCATCGCGGCCGATGCGACCGCAGATCAGAGTGGCGTATTGGCCCGCAGTTGTGCTTTCGCAGAAGACTCGATTGGCCATTTCGAGCAACTTATCGAGTTCGAAGCCGATGCTCGCAAGAGTGCGAAACATCGCATGGAGGTGCGTCATCAGCAAGGAAGCAGCGACGCCCTTGCCGGCGACATCTCCAAGAAGAAAAATCAATTTCCCGTCCGCGGATGCAGGAGGAATCACGTCGCAGTAATCGCCACTGACGACTCCGGCGGGCTTGTAGCGGTAGTGGATGCGCCAGTCGCCGAAGCGCGTGTCGGCTTGCGGCAAAAGTCCGCGCTGAATTTGCGAAGCGAGCTCGAGATCGCGCTCGAGCGCGCGCTGCTCTTCGACACTCAAGCAATCGAGGCAGAGCTGAACGAGCGGATCGGCGATCAGCCGCTCCTTTTCGACCGTGCCCTTGCACGCCTCGCAGACTCCGTACGTGCCCTCGTCCATGCGGTGTACGGCCGCGTCGACATCGTGCAGCAATTCGACCAGCGGCGCGCCGGTGGAGCGTACCTCTTCGGCGGGGACCACCGCGATCGCGGTCTTGAGTTCTTCGCGGCGATTTTCGAGTTGTTCGCGCAAGTAAGGATCCGTGATTCCGGCCATGGCTTTCTGCTCCCGCCCACCTATCGGCGGGGCGGGCTCCAAGATTCTCGCGGTTCGGGTTGCCGTGCTATCCGATTCGGACATGGAATTCCCCCTGTTTGATTCTCAATTGGATTCACCGGGCCGGGCTTGGGATTCCGATTCCAGCGCGTCAAGCAGGCTCCGGCCGGCCTTGCGTTCGAGCCGCGCCAGGCGCCGCTGGAACCGCAAACGCCATAGTTTGTGCGCCGTGGGCGTTATCGTGCTGACACGGTTGGCGCGGCGCAATTCGACAAGAGCCTTACGAACGAGCGCAGCGGCGCGATGCGGCTCGCGAGCGCGATGCTCGTAATGAATGGCCAATTGCTCGTAAGCCTCGAGGCCTTCGCGAGAAGAGCCCACCATTTGTTCCCAGAGCGAGAGAGCGAGGTCGTGATCGCCGTCGCATTTCGCTAGGCGCGCAAGCGAGCGCCGCGCCGCGCGATCTGCATCCGGCGGAAGCTCGCGGGTGATTGAATGCGCGTAAAGCCTGCGCGCGCGTGTTGCTTCGCCCCGGCGCTCGCAGATACGTGAAAGGCCGAAAAGTTCGAGCGGGTCGCGGCCGTGCATCTCGGGATCCGCAAGCAGCGCTAGAACGCGCGTCGCAAGCGCAGCGAGCCCACGCAGGTCCATTTGATTGTGATGAAAAATGGAGACGAGCGGCTCAGGTGGTCCGCCGCGCAAATAGTCGAAATAGATTTGCGGAATCAGCTCGGAGACCACATCCGCGCCGCGATTCCAGCCGAGCACGTGTTTTTCGAGCTCCGCGAGGCGCACTGAGCCGAGGCGCAGACGCCAGAGATTCCGCGCCGGGTGGAGAAAATCGATGTGCGCTCGCAGCGCGGGCGGCTTGATCGAACGCGTCATGCGATAGCGGGTCTCAAGAAGCGGCCAATCGAACGATTTGCCGTTGAATGTGACGAGCACTGGCCGCTCGGCGATTCGTTCGGCGAGCGCCACCAGCAGCGAATGCTCCTCGCTTTGCTCGCGCATGAAAGACTGTTCGACTTCGAGGCCGCCCGCGTCCCACCAGGCGATGCCGACGAGGAAAGGATACGTCCCCGTCCCGCCCGCGAGGCCGGTGGTTTCCGTGTCGAGAAAGAGCCACTTTTCGGGATCACTGATGGAGTCTGGAGCTTCGGGCGCGAGCAGGCGCAAAGCAGCAGCATCGAGAGTTTTGTCAGGCGCAGGCTCGGCGAAGATCGATTCCGAGAACCATCGTCGTAAACCCAAGTGCTCGCCGAATTGGTTGCTCTTCGTTTGAGCGCCGAGCAGCTCGGCGAGCCTTTCCGCGCCCGCGGGGATTTCGGGTGAAGCGCCGCGAGGGGCGTCGATTCCGACGACTTTGGGCCTGCGAGGCGCGGGCCGAAGCGCCTTCAGGCGGTTAAGAGCTGTCGATTGCGGTGACATCGGCGAATGATCCTTACGCGCACAGTTGATTGAGAATTGCGAGCGCGGCCTCTTTGGTGCGCTCGCTCTTTTCTCCCGCTGGGCCGACGCAGGATGGGCAGCCTTTGTCGCAAGGGCACGCGGCAATCAGTTCGCGCGTGCGGCGCAGCAGAAGATCGTGGACGCGATAGAGCGGCTCACTGAATCCGATGCCGCCGGGGTAGGCGTCATAGAGATACAGATTCGGCTCGAAGAATTCCTTCATTTTCGAAGGATCTTCGGAGGCGGTGGTGTATTCGTGCCATTCGGTTTCAACGCCTGGGCCCGGCGGGCGTTCGCCGACGGCTGTGCCCAGGTCGCGCTTGTCACACATCAGCAGAAGCGTCGCCATCGATTCGAGCGCGTGGAGAAGGCCGAAAATGCCGCTTTGGCGGTCGGAAAGGGCGAAGGGCAGGGACGCGAGCAAGGGATGTTCAAGCGTGATCCAGAACGCGGTGGTGTGCATCTCGTTTTCCGGGAGCTCGAGCTTGCCGTCGCCGACATTTTCGTTGGTGAAGAATTTGATCTTCTTGAAGCCGACAACTTGCGAGCGGACCAAAACGTCGCCGTGCGACCGCGAAGAGTGCGGCGTGGAATTGCCGGCGATCGATTCCTCCTCGGTGATGTCGAGGACACGCACCTGCGTGTAGCGGATCGCGTCCGTGTAGTATTCGACGCTCACCGGCTTCACGTAGGCCTTTCGCTGATCGAAATCGAGTCGCTCGACGTGGTATTGCTGCCCCTGATGCAGATAGATCGCCTTCGGGTGGACGGTCGTGAGCGCAGAAGAGAAATCCACTTCGCCAATCACTTCGGGCGCGCCCTTTTTCGCGCCGGTAC
>Ga0187778_10000905_pt1 | contig 21213 bp, 17 predicted proteins | sample 1015_Q2_SP5_20_M_FD_132418 | JGI IMG/M metagenome (GOLD analysis project Ga0187778, IMG submission 132418) | Tropical peat soil microbial communities from peatlands in Department of Meta, Colombia - 1015_Q2_SP5_20_MG | ecosystem: Environmental > Terrestrial > Soil > Wetlands > Peat | place...
CTCAACCTGTTCGAGCGGTTCGCCAGCGCGTCGGAGAGCCACGAACTGTTGCGCCGCTTCGACCGCAGCCGATTCCTGGTTCACTACGCCATCGCCGTCTTCGGCTACAGCCCGTGGCTGGGTGAAACCCTGATCCAGAATCCCGATCTGTTCCACAGCCTGGGGCGCGACCGCACCCTCGACCGTTCGCATTCGCGGGAGGACTTCCTGCAGCATTTCGCGCGTTTTCGCTCGCGCTCCTTCGAGATTGACATCTCGCAGCTGCTGGCCCGCTTCAAGAAGCGCGAGTACATCCGCATCATGCTGCGGGACGTGCTCGGCATCGCCACCCTGGCCGAGACCACGGCCGAGATCTCCGCGCTTTCCGATGTGCTCATCGAAGAAGCCCGGCGCCACGTGGATGCTATGCTGCGTAACCGCTACGGCGCGCCGCGCCACATCGACGACGAGGGCCGGCTGGTGGACACGCCGCTGGCCGTCCTCTCCATGGGCAAGCTGGGCGGGAACGAGTTGAACTACAGCTCCGACGTGGACCTGCTTTTTCTCTATGGTGACGGCGAACCCGACCCTCCCGGCGAGATCACCAACCGCGAGTACTTCATCCGCCTGGCGCAGCAAGTGACGGAGGTGCTCTCGCGCGTAAGCCCAGATGGGCCGGTGTTCCGCATCGACCTGCGCCTGCGTCCGCAGGGGGGCGAAGGCGAGCCGGCGGTGCCGCTCGGACACGCCATCCGCTACTACGCGGGCGTGGCTCATGACTGGGAGCTGCAGGCGCTTCTCAAGCTGCGCCATTCGGGGGGCGACCTCGGCCTGGCGCGGGAGTTCATCCGGGCGGTGCAGCCCTTCGTCTATCGGGAGGAGTTGAACTTCGCTGCCATCGAGACCGCGGTCAACTCGCGAGAGAAAATCGGGGCGCACCGGCGGAAGCATATGGCGGCGCGGCGGCCGGACGGGATCGACGTCAAGCTGGACCGCGGCGGCATCCGCGACATCGAGTTCCTGGTGCAGTGCCTGCAGCGCGTCTACGGCGGCAGCGAAACCTGGCTGCGCTCCGGCGGCACCCTGTTCTCGCTGCAGAAGCTGCACGACAAAGGACACATCAGCGGCAAGGATTTCCATGAGCTCAGCCAGGCCTACTTGTCGCTGCGCACCATCGAGCACCGGCTGCAGCTCCGGCGCGGGCGGCAGGTGCACCGTCTGCCGTCCTCCGAAGCCGAGCTGGGTGTGATCTACCGCTCGGTCTGGAGCGAGGACGCGCGCCTGCGCGGCACCGCTGCGTTCATGGCTACGGTGCGCAAGAACATGGGCGCAGTGGCGGATATCTACGAGCGCATCATCCATCATCAGCAGACGCACCAGCGCCAGGAGCGCGAGGGAGGCGAGTTCCGCCTGGCGCCGCCGGAGACGGGCAGGGAAAAATCGTATCAGCAGATTCTCGAGCGGCTGGCGGCCGACGCTCCCGCGCTCTACGAGGTGGCGGCGCAGCGCGACCTCACCGCGCACACCAGGAGAAACCTGCAGCGCTTCCTGAGCGCCGCTTTCACCAGCTCGGAGCGTTACGCGGCGCTGATTCACAGCCCGCAGGCGGTGGGACGCGCCTTACGCCTGTTCCAGGTGAGCGACTATCTCACTGACATCCTGGTGCGCTACCCGCAGGAACTGGCCACCCTGGAGCAGGTCGCGGCGCCATCGAACGGCGACCAGAGCGCTTCCCTGTTCAAGCCACCCGGACCGGCCGCCGCAGGCCACGATCCGGTGTTCGGCTTTCTGGCCGCTTCGTCCTCCACGCACGGCGAGAAGTTGCGCATGCTGCGCCAGCACTACCGGCATCGCATGTTCGCTGCTGGGTCACATGACGTGATGGAGCTGCGCCCCGTGTACGATTCGCTGGCCGAGATGAGTGCCGTCGCCGACGACGCCATCGGCGCCGCCGTCGCCATCGCCGGCAACCCGCCTGGATTTGCCGTCCTCGCCCTTGGCCGGCTGGGAAGCTGGGAGTTCGACGTGGGCTCCGACGCGGATCTGCTGTTCGTGCGCGACGAAGGGACAGAGACCGAACCGCTGATCCGGGCGGCCGAGCACGTGGTCGAAGCTCTTGCTGCCTACACCCAGGACGGAACTCTGTTCCCGGTGGACCTGCGGCTGCGTCCGCGCGGCACGGAGGGCGAACTGCTGGTTACGCCGGAGAGCCTGGCTGCGTACTTCGCCAGTGAAGCCCAGCCCTGGGAAGCGCTGACTTATACCAAGCTACGCTACGTGATCGGTTCGGAGGAGCTGGCGCTGCGGGCCCTGGCTGCGGTCGAGGATCAAACGCCGCGCTTCTCCGCCGATCGCAGCTTCGCCGCCGCAGTACGCGCCATGCGCGCCAAGCTGGAGAAATCCGACAGCGAGCCCAACTTCAAGGTGGCCCCCGGAGGGTTCTACGACATCGATTACATCATTTCGTATCTGCTCGTGACCTATGGCGTCAAGGACGTGCAAGGGAACACGCGTGAGCGCCTGCACACGCTGGCGGCGCGGGCTCTGCTCTCCGATGATGACTGCGCCACCCTGGATGCCGCCGCCGAACTGCTGCGCACCGTCGGGCACGTGGTGCGGCTGGTCACCGGTCACCCGCGCAGATCGCTACCCTCGGGAGACCATCCGCGGCAGGTGAGCGAGCAGTTGGCGGCACGGATTCTGCGGCGCGTGTTCCGGGACGGGCTCGAGCCTGAGTTGGAGCGAACCTACCGCCTGGTCCGGCCCGTCTATGAAAAGATTCTCGGACCTGCTTCGGTGGAGGTATAGAGGGCTGGTTTTCCCGTGCGTTGGCTAACTATGCGCGACCGCTCTTCACCAGCTTCAGAAACTCCGCGTGCACCCGCGTGTCCTCTGACAGCTCGGGGTGGAACGTCGCCGCCATGATCTTGCCCTGGCGCACCAGCACAGGATCGCTCTTCTCTCGTGCTAGCACCTCGACCTTCGGTCCCACGCGCTCGATTTTGGGCGCGCGGATGAAAACCATCTCCAGTGGGCCGCCGGGCAACTGCGTTTCACCCCCGCCGATGAAGCTGTCTATCTGACGCCCGTAGGCGTTGCGGCGGACGGAGATGTCAAGCGCGCCCAGGCTCGTCTGCGGCGGATCCTCGACTTCACTCGCCAGCAAGATTGCTCCGGCGCAGGTGCCGAACGCTGGCTTAGTGCGCACGAACTCGCGGAGCTTCTCCAGAAAGCCGCCCTTCTCGAGAAATTTGAGGAAAGTGGTGGATTCGCCCCCAGGGATCACCAGTCCATCCACAGAGTCAAGCTGCTCCGGCTTCTTGACCAGCACGACCTCGGCGCCGAGCTGCTCGAGCCGACGGCGGTGGGCGTCGAAGTCGCCTTGGATCGCTAGCACCCCAATCTTCATCGCAACTCCAGAAGCAATTAGCACTTGGCAATTAGCACTTGGCCAAACCTGCAAGCTCAGGGCCAAATGCTATTTGCTAAGTGCTAATTGCCAACTGCCAATTGCTTTACCAGCCGCGCGTCTGCAGCATCTGCTCCGGGGCGAGCGTGGCGACCGACACGCCCTTCATCGTCCCGGTGAGCTCTTCGCTGGCTTCGAGCAGAATCTTGGAATCGTCGAAGTGCGTCGTCGCTTTGACGATGGCGCGTGCGCGGCGCTCGGCCTCATCGCGCTCCTGCGGGTTCGAAAGGTCGAGGGGCGTAGCCTTGTCCTTCATGAAGATCCCCGAGCCGACGAACACGGCCTCCGCACCCAGTTGCATGACGAGTGCAGCGTCGGCTGGCGTAGCGATGCCGCCAGCGGAGAAATTTGGCACTGGCAGCTTGCCGTCGCGGGCCACGATGCGTACCAACTCGAAAGGCGCGCCCCATTCCTTGGCTTTGGCCATCAGTTCGTCTTCGCGCAGGATGGTGAGCAGCTTCATCTCGTGGACGATCTGGCGGATGTGCTTGACGGCGTGCACTACATCGCCGGTGCCGGCTTCGCCCTTGGTGCGAATCATGGCTGCGCCTTCGCCAATCCGCCGCAGCGCCTCGCCCAGGTTGCGCGCGCCGCACACGAACGGAACTTTGAAGGCGTGCTTGTCCACGTGGTGCTCTTCGTCGGCAGGCGTGAGGACTTCGGATTCGTCGACGTAGTCCACGCCTAGGGCTTCGAGAATCTGCGCCTCGGCGAAGTGGCCGATGCGGCACTTGGCCATCACGGGGATGGAGACGGCAGCCATAATCTCGCGGATTTTGCGCGGCGAGGCCATGCGCGCCACGCCGCCCTCGGCGCGGATCTGTGCCGGCACGCGCTCCAGCGCCATCACCGACACGGCTCCCGCCTTCTCTGCGACCGTAGCCTGCGCGGCGTCGGTCACGTCCATGATCACGCCGCCCTTGAGCATCTCGGCCAGGCCGGTCTTCAGACGCAGCCCGCCGCTACCGTTGGTCTCCGACATACACTGCCTCTTTCACCGTGCGGATAACTACATTCTACAGCTTGCACCGCTCCTGTGACACTCACCACGCAGGCACTGAGACACGGAGCCTGTCCGACTTATGACCCTCCGTGTCTCTGTGTCTCCGTGGTTCTCTTTTCTAGACTTCGTCGGCGCCACGCCCGGGTTTCCTCCCGTTGGGCGCGACCGCAGGTTGCTTCACCAGCTTTGCGATCTGGGACTTGGTCAGGTACTTGGAGAACATGCGATGCGGATCGATGGCGATGAACGTTCCCTGGCTACGCGCCAGCACCTCGCCCTTCTGATTGCGGATTTCGGCGAGGTTGATGTGCCTTCTTCCGCGCACGCTCTTCCCCCAGCCCACTGCCACGAGCGGCTTGCCGAGCGGCACCGGCTTCAGGTACTCGACCGTCATCTTGGAGGTTACGGCGATGACGTGCCGGAGCTTATTCACCTTGCCCATGGCCTCGTCGAGGATGGTGGCGATGATGCCGCCATGGGCGTGTTTGGGCGGACCCCAGAAGCGCTCGGACAAACGGAAGCGGCAGACGAAGTGCCGGCCGTCATCATCGAGAAGGAACTTCAGGTGCATACCGTGCGGGTTGTCCTTGCCGCAGGCGAAGCAGAAATTGCGATGGCTGCGGAAATGCTTGGTGTCGTGTCCGTGGGCTCGTTTAGGCATGATTTACCTTATGTGACTACACTATTGCCGCTGGCGATGCAATTCTCTATCTGGGGCAGTTCCCGAAACCGTCGCCACCCGTTGCCGCCGGTGTTACGCTTATAAGCAGGGCTAACTGCGGCTTTACCCCACCGAAGCAGTACCGAGATGCCGCGGCCAGGACCCTCGCTGGAGACATGTTGCAGAAGCGCATCGACGACCACGCCATCATCTCGCCCCAGGCGGTGCGCGAGGCCGAGGACATCTTTCACACGCATCTCAAGCGCGTGGGGCTGAAGCTCACCGACCAGCGCGATACCATCCTGCGCACCTTCCTGGAGACCCGCGACCACCTCTCCACCGACGAACTGCACGGGCTGGTGAAGAAGAAGGACGCGCGCATCGGCATCACTACCGTCTATCGCACGCTGAAGCTGCTGGCCGCCTGCGGCCTGGCCAGCGAGGTGGCCTTCCACGACGGCGTGGCCCGCTTCGAGCACCAGTACAACCGCCGCAGCCACCACCACATGGTCTGTACCACCTGCGGCAGCTCGGTCGAGTTCTTTTCCCCCGAGGTCGGCCGGCTGGAGCAGGAGATCGGCCGCAAGCATCACTACCTCACCACCCGCCACACCTTCCAGATCTACGGCATCTGCGAAAACTGCCGCAAGAAATCGCAGGCACGGATGGGCTAGAGAATTGGCCGGCTGGATCCCCGGGAAACCCGTTCGCCTTTGGCTTTCATGAGGAAATACACGATTGGCCCTGCCGCTATCAGTGCCAATCCCAGCAGCAATCCGCGCGTCAGACCCTGCTCGCTCACGTTGCGTGCCATCGCGGCGCCGAGCAGTAGTGAGGGAAGAATTGCAATCAGCAGCACGCCGGCCAGTCCTCCGGGCACCCGGAAGGGACGCGGCATTCCAGGTTCGCGCACCCGGAGCACGATAAGCGCAACGAATTCCAGCACAATGCTAAGCCCGGCCAGCATGACGTCGAGTTCGATCAGGCGTTCAAATCCCAGTCCCAGCGAGAGCGACCAGGCCACCGCGCACGCCAGGATGGAGACCCACGGCGCTCCCGTTCGCGCGTTGGTGCGGGAGAGCACGATCGGCAGCATGCCATCCTGCGCCATCGCCATCGGGACGCGCGAATAAGAAAGGACGAGTGCATTCATCATTCCCAGGCCACACAGCATCCCACCGCCAACCACGGCCAGGCCCAGCCCGCGTCCGCCAACCGCGGTCGCCACGTTGACCCACGCTCCGGTGTCCCACGCAGCGGGCGCGATGCCCGTGCGCCACGCCGCGCCGATCACAATGAGGTAGGTCGCCGCCACCGCCGCGACCCCCAGCATCACACCCAGCGGATAGTTGCGCTGCGGGTTCTCCACCTCGCCCGCGACAGTGGAAGCGTTGTCCCATCCCATGTAGTTCCACATCACTACCAGGACGCCCATCACCAGCGGCAGATGCGGACCCGTCACCGGCAATGCGGCCACTCGCTGCTTCACCATGGCCTCGATTGCCATGATCGCGAAGGGCGCCAGCAGCAGCACGCCCACCAGCACCGAGCCGTTGCCCACCGACCGCGCGCCGGCGAGGTTCCACAACACGCACGCGGCGATCACTGCTATGCCCACCGCGAGCGCTACACGACCATCGCCCATGGGAGCCCAGATCCGCCCCAGGTAAAGCACGAACAGCGTGGGATAGAGCGCCATATCGAAGACGCTCGCGGCCAGCGACAGCCACGCTTCCTGGAATCCCCAGAACGGTCCCATGGCCCGACGCACCCACTCGTAATAGCCGCCGTCCTGCGGGATGGCGCTGGCCAGTTCACCCACCATCAGCGCCGTGGGCACCGCCCACAGCAAAGGTGTGATGGCCAGCACCAGGAGCGCACGCCCATAGCCCGCGCTCTGGACTAAGTCCTCCAGACCGTACGGGCCACCCGAGACCATGAAGTAAGTCGCCGCTACCAGCGGGATGAGCGTCAACTTCCTGCGCGGGATGGAAGCCAGTCGCGGTGTGGCCACGGGCGCAGCATATCATCCATGTGGGCGGGGTGCGGGTACCCTCAATAGTTGGCTGCGGCCTCGGGTGAGTGACCGCGCTTATAGACGAGCATAGTCCGCTCGAATTCCATCACCTGCTTGCCGTCCTGGTTGAAGCCGCGCGTGTGCACGGTGACAATACCCTGTCCCGGCCGGCTCTTGGATTCCCGTTTGTCGATCACTTTCGATTCCGCGTAAAGCGTGTCCCCGGCAAAGACTGGATGCGTGCACTTCACCTTGTCCCATCCGAGATTGGCTACCACCTTGGCACTGACGCTGTGCACGCTCATTCCTGTGAGGATGGAGAAGGTAATCGTGCTGTCGACCAGGCACTTCTTCCATTCGGTGTGGGCGGCATAGGCGGCGTCGAAGTGGAGTTGCTGTGAGTTCATGGTCAGCAGGCATCCCCAGATGTTGTCGGTCTCGGTGATGGTTCGCCCGGGGCGATGTTCAAAAACATCGCCGACTTCAAGCTCCTCGAAGTAAAGGCCATAAGTCTCGCGGTAACGCTTCTCGCCTACCTGCTTATACATGGGAGCCAGTTTCTTCATGGGCCACTCCTGTCAGACGGCGGCAATAGTACCAAGTGCAAAGTACCAGGTAGCAAGGACCAAGTGGCAAGGGGAACTGACTTCTCATTGGTCACTTGGTACTGGGTGCTTGGTACTCCACGCTCCTGTGCTATGCTGCGCGAAAGGGCGAGGGAAGGGTGCTGCGGGAGCTGCGGGTCGAGAACTACGCCGTCATTGACAATGTGGCTGTCGAATTCGCGCCGGGTCTGAACCTGCTGACGGGCGAGACCGGGGCAGGGAAGTCCATCCTGATCGATGCCCTGGCGCTGCTGCTGGGAGAAAAATCATCATCCGAAGTGGTTCGCCATGGGGCGGACAAGGCAGTAGTGTCGGCAGTGTTCGAGGCCGGGGGCGAAGCCATCAAGGTGCTCGACGCCAACGGCATTGACTGCGCCGAGGGCGAGATCATCCTGCGCCGGGAGATCGCCGCGGGTGGCAAGAACCGTGTGTTTATCAATAATCAGCCGGCGACGGTGGCAGTGTTGAGGCTGCTCGCGCCGCACTTGGCGGCGGTGCACGCGCAGATGGAGTCGTTGCTGGCATTTGATGCGGCGGCGCGGCTTGAATTGCTGGACGCCTTTGCCGGCATGGAAACCGACTCCACCGGGCAGGCGTACACCACGTGGCGCGCCCTGCGGGAGCGCATCGCCGAACTCGAGCGTGACGAGCAGGACCGTCTGCGTCTTGTGGACTTGTGGAATTTCCAGAAGAAAGAGATCGAGCAAGCGAAACTCACTCCGGGCGAAGACGAGCGTCTCGAGACCGAAAAGCGCATGCTGGCCAACTCCGAGAAGATTTATGCGGCGGCCATGGGCGCTTATGACGCCCTGTATGAAGGCAATGCGGCGGCAGCCACCTCGCTGCGCACGGCGGCACGACACCTGGAAGAACTCTCGCGATACGACTCCAAGTTCCAGGATGCGCTGGCTACAGTGGAGTCGGCGCGACTGACGATCGAAGACGTCGGCATCACGGTGCGCGACTACGGCGAGCGTGTTGAAGCGTCGCCGGAGCGGCTGGAGCAAGTCGAAGACCGGCTGGCGCAGCTCGAACGACTCAAGCGCAAGTACGGTGCGACGCTCGCGGACGTGGTCGCATACAGCGAAGAAGTCACGCGCAAGCTGGACGAAATAGAGAACCGAGACGAGGGCCTCAAGAAACTGCGGCAGGAGCTAGCGGCTGTGGGGGCCGAGTATTTGGAATTGGCGCGGGCACTCTCGCGGAGGCGCTACCAGGCTGCCCGGAAGCTGGAGAAGTTGGTGGAGGCGGAACTGGAAGAGTTGGCAATGAAGGGCCAGTTCAAAGTCGAGATCAGCGGCTCGGACGAGGCGGAGAACTGGTCGGAGACGGGCTTCGACTCGGTCGCGTACCTGATCGCCACCAATCCCGGCGAACCGCTGCGACCCGTGGAGCAGATCGCCTCCGGCGGTGAACTCTCGCGAGTGATGCTGGCGCTGAAAGTAAGCGTGGAAGGCGGAGCCGGCCGAACGAAGCGCCGTGAGCGTACGCTGGTGTTCGACGAAATCGATACCGGCATCGGCGGGCGCGCGGCGGAGGCGGTGGGGAAGAAATTGAGAGCGCTGGCGCGCCGCAACCAGGTGGTGTGCATCACCCACCTGCCGCAGATTGCCGCCTTCGCCGACCATCATTACCTGATCGAGAAGCGGGAAGCGAGCGGACGTTCCCGCACGAGTGTTCGCCGGCTGGACGGCGAAGAGCGCCAGGAAGAGATTGCGCGCATGCTGAGCGGCGCGCGCCTGACGGAAACATCGCGGAAGCACGCAGAGGCCATGCTGCGGGGGCGGTAACCGAATCTTTAACCTGCCGCGTCCGTTTACAGTTCTATGACTACAGAATAATGCTAATTCTTTGCGTCTCAGGCGGTTACGTTGACTCAGGCATCCAACTGAGCTAACTTTGGAACTTTATTCATCAGCGGGCCAAAGGATATACTAGGGTTAACTAGGATGGCAGATCTAGAGAACGGTAAGACTCTCCTCTTGCTGAAGCCGCGCGGATTCTGCGCCGGAGTGGTGCGCGCAATTGATATCGTGCGCATTGCCCTTGAAGCCTTCGGCCCTCCCATTTATGTCCGTAAGGAAATTGTCCACAATCGCTACGTCGTAGAGGAGTTGCAGGGCAAGGGCGCGGTTTTTGTGGACAACGTGGAAGAGGTCCCGGAAGGGGAACGCGTGATCTACAGCGCGCATGGCGTCTCGCCGGAGGTGCGGGAGGCGAGCGAGCGGCGCCGGCTGCGCGTAATTGATGCCACCTGTCCGCTGGTGACCAAGGTGCACGTGGAAGCGGTGCGCTTCGCCAAGGATGGCTACAGCATCATTCTGATCGGTCACCGCGACCACGATGAAGTCATCGGCACTATGGGCGAAGCTCCGGCGGTCACCCAGGTGATCAGCAGCCCGGAAGAGGTCGAGCAGCTAACGGTCCCGGACCCCGATCGCGTGGCTTACACGACGCAAACCACTCTCAGTCTGGAAGAAACCAAGGACGTGATCGCCGCCCTGCGCCGCAAGTTCCCCAATATCCACGGACCGGCGGCGCAGGACATTTGTTATGCCACGGAAAACCGCCAGGTGGCGGTGAAGCAGGCGGCCAGCGGCGCGGACCTATTGCTGGTAGTGGGTTCCGATAACAGCTCAAATTCCAATCGGCTGGTGGAAGTGGCCCGCAAGCAGGGCATACCGGCCTATCTGATTGAGAACTATCGCGCCATCCGTACGGAGTGGCTGGACGGCATTCGCACGGTGGCGTTGACGGCCGGGGCTTCGGCGCCGGAGTGTCTGGTGCAAGAGGCGGTATCGTTCCTCACGCAGTCAGGGTTCACCAATCTCCAGGAAGTCGAAGTGATGCCGGAGAATGTGCGCTTCGGTCTGCCTCCAGAGATTGTGGAAGCTATCTCCCCCGCCACCGCGGCTGCGGAGTAAACGATGGACAAGACCGGCGACACTCGTCGCCTCATCCCGACGGCCCCCAGTGCGCACGGCAGCGAACTCGGCGCGGCGCAGGCCGGTGCCCCATCGATCTTGTTTGGCAAGGTCGACGACATGGTCAGCCGCGTGGCCGCGGCCGCCGATACCGCCCGCCGCTTTCTTTTCTCCCAGCAACATGAGGAGGGCTACTGGTGCGGCGAGTTGGAAGCCGACACGACGCTCGAATCCGATTACATCCTGCTGCACACCCTGCTGGGCACAGGGGATCCCGAGCGCATCCGCAAAGCCGCCAATTACATCTTGCGCCACCAGAATAACGACGGCGGGTGGAGCATCTACCTGGGCGGGCCCTCCAACGTCAGCGCTTCGGTGAAGGCCTACTTCGGACTGAAGCTGGCGGGATACAAGGCCGACCATCCCGCGCTGGTGAAGGCGCGCAAGAAGATTCTTGAGCTGGGCGGGGTGACGCAGGTCAATACCTTCACCAAGATTTATCTCTGCTTCTTTGGGCAGTACGACTACATGTCGGTGCCGGCGGTGCCGCCGGAGATCGTGCTCTTTCCCAACTGGTTCTGGTTCAACATCTACGAGATTTCCTCATGGTCGCGAGGCATTCTCGTCCCGCTCTCCATCGCCTACGCCAAGAAGCCGTTTAAGAAGATCCCGCCGGAGATGGGCGTGGAGGAGCTGTTTGCGCACGGCAAGAGCAAGAAGCACATGCGGCTGCCCTGGGCCAAGAAGTTGGTTAGCTGGCGCAACTTCTTTCTGGTGCTGGACCGGGTGACGCACTGGCTGGAGGCGGTGCACATCCGGCCGCTTCGATCGATCGCCGTCCGCGTGGCCGAGGAGTGGGTGCTGGAGCGCTTCCAGGGCAGCGACGGTCTCGCTGCCATCTATCCCGCCATGATGAACTCCATCATCGCCCTGCGCTGCCTGGGATACTCGCTCGATGGTCCGCAGATGATCCGCGCCATGGATGAGTTCGAGGCGCTGGGCATCGAGGAAGAAGACACCTTCCGCATGCAGCCCTGCAAGTCTCCGGTGTGGGACACCGCCTATGCGCTCTTCGCGTTGGGTGAAAGCGGAGTGCCGCGCTCCGAGACACGCCTGGTGGCCGCCGCCGACTGGATGCTGCGCAAGCAGGTGACGCACTCGGGCGACTGGGCTTTTAAGAACTCCCGCGCCAACCCCGGCGGCTGGTACTTTGAGTTCAACAACGAGTTCTATCCCGACGTGGATGATACCGCCATGGTGCTGCTGGCGCTGGGGCAGGTGGACCATCCCGATGAAGGCTACCTGCACAAGTCGGCGGAGCGCGCCCAGGAGTGGGTGCTCTCCATGCAGTGCAAGAACGGCGGTTGGGCGTCGTTCGACAAAAACAACAACCGCATGGTCTTCCAGTACGTGCCCTTCGCCGACCACAACGCCATGCTCGATCCGGCGACGGTGGACATCACCGGGCGGGTGCTGGAGATGTTGGCCGGCTCCGGCTTTCCGCGGCAGCACGCGGCGGTGAAGCGCGCCATCAAATTCATCAAGCAGCAACAGGAGCCCGACGGATCGTGGTTCGGGCGCTGGGGGGTCAACTATATCTACGGCACTATGCAGGTGCTGCGCGGGCTGCGGGCCATCGGTGAAGACACGCGTGAAGCGCATATCCAGCAGGCGGCGGAGTGGCTGCGTATGGTGCAGAACTCCGATGGCGGCTGGGGCGAGACCTGTGAGTCTTACGACGACCCCAACAAGAAAGGCGTGGGACCAAGCACGGCATCGCAGACTGCCTGGGCGGTGCTGGGACTGCTGGCGGCCGGCGATACGCGCAGCGATTCTCTCTCGCGTGGCATCGCCTACCTGCTTCGCACCCAGCAGAAGAATGGGAACTGGGAGGAGCCGTACTGTACGGGCACCGGTTTTCCGCGCGTGTTCTATTTGAAGTATCACCTCTACCGCACGTACTTTCCACTGCTGGCGCTGACCAGCTATGCCAAGGCAATGGCCGAGGCGGAACGCGAGAGGGTGGCGAGGTAATCCACCGCTAGAGCGTGAAGATCAGGGGAGGATCATGGCAGTACCGCTTTCACAGATGTGGACGGTGGGCAGCTACGTCGTTCGCCAGAAGCTGAAGGGACGCAAGCGCTATCCGCTCGTCCTGATGCTGGAGCCGCTGTTCCGCTGCAACCTGGCGTGCGCCGGCTGCGGCAAAATCCAGTATCCCGGCCACGTGCTCAAGATGCAGTTAACGCCAGAGGAGTGCTTCCGGGCGGCCGAAGAGTGCGGCGCCCCGACGGTCGCCATCCCGGGCGGCGAACCGCTGCTGCATCCCCAGATTGGAGAGGTCGTCGCCGGGCTGGTGGAGCGCAGGAAGTACATCTACCTGTGTACCAATGCCCTGCTGCTGAAGCAAAAGATCGACCTGTTCACGCCCAGCAAGTATCTGACGTTTTCCGTTCACCTGGACGGCCAGCGCGAGCAACATGATTTCTCCGTGTGTCTCGAAGGCGGCTACGACAAGGCGGTTGAGGGAATCAAAGAGGCGCTGCGGCGCGGCTTCCGCGTGACGACAAATACGACGCTCTTCGACGGCGCCGATCCTAAGGGCGTTCGCGCCTTCTTCGACGAGATGATGGACCTTGGCATCGAAGGCATGATGCTCTCTCCCGGCTACTCGTACGAGAAGGCGCCCGACCAGCAGCACTTCCTCGGACGCGCGCGCACGCGGCGGCTGTTCCGGGCAATCTTGTCGAATCGCAAGCCGGCTTGGCGCTTCAACATGTCGCCGCTGTTTCTCGAATTCCTGATGGGCAGGCGCGATTATCCCTGTACCGCCTGGGGCATGCCCACCTACAACGTCTTTGGCTGGCAGAAGCCGTGCTACCTGCTGCAGGACGGCTATGCCGATTCGTTCGCCGAGCTGCTCGCGACCACCGAATGGGAGCGCTACGGAACTGAGTCCGGCAATCCCAAGTGTGCCAATTGCATGGTGCACAGCGGCTACGAAGCTTCTGCTGTAAACGACACGTTCGGTTCGTTGCGCGGCGTGTGGGGAACGGCGAAGGCGACCTTCAGCCGCTATCTGGATCCCGGCGCGCTGCGCTTGCTGGATGAGCCGGTGCAGCCCGTGCACGACTTCAATCCGCTCGTGCAATTACAGACAGAAGCCCCGCGCGGGGTCCCCAGCGCGCCCGCTTTTGACGCGTTGGGGTGCAAGGAGGCGATGCATCGGTGAGCGGACGGGAAGCAGGACGCGACAGCCCACATGGCGTGGATGCGCTGGAGGTCGTCCCCGGAGCCAGGCGCGACGAGCTGGAAGGCTGGGTTCCTGAGCTGGCGAGCCAGGAAGAGCTGCGGCAGGCACTGGAGGAGGCTTTCGGCTACCGTGGCGACGTTCTGATCACGAGGAAGGATGGCTCGAGAGTCGAAGGCTACGTCTTCGACCGGCGGGGAGGGCGTACCCTCGCCGATTCGGTCGTGCGTGTGCTGCCAAAGGATGGCGGCGCGAAGCTCTCCATCTCCTACGACGATATCGCCGGTCTTGCCTTCACCGGCCGCGACATGGCCGCGGGCAAGAGCTGGGAGAACTGGGTGCGGCAGTACTGGGAGCGGCGCCTGGCGGGCGAGAAGAACATTTCGCTCCAGCCGGAGAAGCTGGAATAGGTTTTCCGTTTCTCGTTTCTAGTTTCTCGACAGAATCGGCATCGGTAGAACTGGCATCTGCCGAGAAACTAGAAACTAGAAACGAGAAACTGGCTTGAAGGTTTTCGTCACAGGCGCTACCGGCTTCGTGGGAAGCCATGTGGCGCGCGTTCTTTCACAACAAGGCGCGGAGTTGCGGTTGCTGGTCCGAGCGACCAGCCGCACGGAGAACCTTGAGGGCCTCAGGGCCGAACACGTGACCGGTAACCTGTGCGATGCGGAAGCGCTGCGTAAGGGGATGTCGGGCTGCGAGCTGGTGTTTCACGTGGCCGCTGACTACCGCCTGTGGGCGCCCGATCCGCGCGAAATCTACCGCGCCAATGTCGAGGGTACTCGCAGGGTGCTAGAAGCAGCGCGCTCGGCGGGAGTGCGGCGGCTGGTACACACGTCGAGCGTCGGGACCATCGGTTTCCGCACCAACGGCCGCCCGGCAGACGAGGATTCGCCCGTTTCGCTTCCCGACATGATTGGTGCCTACAAGCGCTCGAAGTTCATGGCGGAGCAAGCCGCGTTCGAGGCCGCGCGCGGCGATCTGGACGTGGTGGTGGTGAATCCCACCACGCCGGTCGGGGAGCAGGACATCAAGCCCACGCCCACTGGCCAGGTCATCGTGGACTTCCTCCAGCGGAAGTTCCCCGCGTACGTGGATACCGGGTTGAACCTGGTCGACGTTCGTGGGTGCGCGCGCGGGCACGTGATGGCGGCAGAAAAGGGCCGGCGTGGAGAGCGCTACATTCTTGGCGGTGAGGATCTGACCCTGAAGCAGATCCTCGACCGGCTGGCGGCCATCACCGGCTTGCCTTCGCCGAAGGTCAGGCTGCCGTATGCGGTGGCGCTGGCCGCGGGCGCGGTGGACACGCTGTTCACCGGCGTACTGTTGGGGCGCGAGCCGCGGGTGACGCTCGATTCAGTGCGCATGGGGCGAAAGAAGATGTTCGCGTCGTCGGCCAAGGCGGAGCGCGAGTTGGGATGGAAGATCGTCCCCGTGGACGATGCGTTACGGCGTGCGGTGGAGTGGTTCCGGGCGCACGGTTATGCCTAAGGTCGGGATCGTCACCGCGATGGCGACAGAAGTTTGGTCGCTGATACGGGACTGGAGGAAAAATCCCCAGCCTTCCCGAAACCGGCCCCTCGACTTCGCTCGGGGCAGGGTCCGGGTGGGGCACCCTCTGAATTTTTTTGAGGGCGAAGATGCCGTGGTGCTGTGCGGCGGGATCGGGTATGAGGCGGGGAAACGCGCCGCCGAAGCGGTGGTCGAATACGCCAAGCCCGATGTGCTGATCGCGACTGGCCTGGCCGGCGGGTTGAAGCCAGAGTGGACGCTGGGGCGGACGATGGTGGCGGCCGAGGTCGTTGACGAGGTCACGGGACGGCGGTTCAAGACGGCGTACGGCGAAGGAACGGTGGTCAGCTCGCGGGAGATCGCCCGAGTAGCGAAAAAATGCGAACTGGCGTTGCGCTTCGCCGCCGACGTGGTGGATATGGAAGGCGCGGGCGTGGCCGAAGTCGCCGAAGCGCATGGGCTGCCGTTCCTGGCGGTGAAGGTGATCTCGGATGACATGGATTTTGAGCTGCCGCCGTTACAGGACTTCGTCAATGCCGAGGGCAAGTTTCAGGGCGTGCGTTTTGGTTTCTGGGCGGCGTGGCATCCGCAGTGGTGGCCGGCGATCGTACAGTTGAAGAGGAGAAGTGACGTAGCAGCTAGGGCGCTAGCGGCGAAGCTGAGGGACGTGATTGCGGGGTGGGAAAGAAACCAAGATCCTTCGCGACCGTTTCCCGGGTTGGTAAAAACGCCCGGGACCCTCGGTCGCTCAGGATGACAAGTTACTTTTTTGTAAGTGGCAACAGCGACACAATCCGGTATGAAGCAGGCGCGGCGGGCCATTCCTGCCACAATGACCGCGGCCGTCTATCGCGGACAAAACGATGTCCGCATCGAGAGCGTCCCTGTGCCGGAAATCGGCCCGGGCGAGGTGCTCGTTCGAGTCCACACCTGCGGCATCTGCGGCACCGATCTGAAGAAGATCGCGACCGGCTCGCATATGGCACCGCGCATCTTCGGCCACGAAACCGCAGGCATGATCGCAGCGGTGGGCGAAGGCGTGCGCGGTTTCGCGGTGGGCGACCGAGTGATGGCCTTCCATCACATCCCTTGCCGTGATTGTTATTACTGCCGACACAAGGTGTTCGCGCAGTGTGAGGTGTACAAGCGAGTGGGCTGCACGGCCGGCTTCGAGCCTGCGGGCGGCGGTTTTGCCGAGTACGTGCGGGTGATGGATTGGATAGTGCGCGGCGGGCTGGTGAAGATGCCCGATGATGTCTCCTACGAGCAGGCGTCGTTCATCGAGCCGGTGAACACCTGCATGAAGGGAATCGAGACGCTGCGGCTGGAGCCGGGCGAGACCGTGCTGGTGATGGGACAAGGTCCGATTGGACTGATACTGGCGTACCTGGCCCGGCGTGCGGGAGCAAGGGTGATAACTTCCGATTTGTATGCGCAGCGGCTTACAATAGCTATGTCACTCGGTATGGCGGAGACAATCGACGCCTCGCGCACCGAGACAGTTCACCGAGTGCGCGAGTTGACCGAGGGACGCGGGGCTGATGCCGTCATCCTGGCGGTGGCCGCCAACCAGCTCGTCCGTCCCGCCTTGGAAGCGGCGCGACCCGGCGGCAGAACGATGTTGTTCGCGCAGACCGTGCGCAGCGAAGTGGGGATTGACGCAGCCGCAATCTGCGTGGATGAAAAGTCTTTACTGGGATCGTATAGCGCATCGGTGGATTTGCAGGAAGAGTCGGTGCGTTTCGTGCTTAGCCGCGAGTTGGATTTGACCAGGCTCATTACGCACCGTTTCCCGCTGTCGCGGGCGGTAGACGCCTTGCAACTGGCGGCACATCCGCGCGCGGATTCGTTGAAAGTCGTGGTGCAACCCTCCTTGGAGGGTTGGGAAGGAAATACGTGAACGGAAACATGACAGCTGCTGTCCTCTACGGCAAAGAGGACGTGAAGATCGAGAAAGTGCCGATCCCGCGCCTGGGCGAGGGAGAGGTACTGATCAAAGTGCAGGTGGCGCTTACCTGCGGCACCGACCTGAAGGTATATCAGCGCGGCTATCACGCACGCATGATCGTGCCGCCCGCCCTGTTCGGCCACGAGCTGGCGGGAGTGATCGAGGAAGTGGGGCCGAACGTCCGCTGGTTCCGCAAGGGCATGCGGGTGGTGGCGCTGAACTCCGCCCCCTGCCAGATGTGCTTCTACTGCTCCAAGCACCAGGAGAACCTCTGCGAGGATTTGTTGTTCAACAATGGCGCCTATGCCGAGTACATCCGCATCCCGCGGCGCATCGTAGAGACCAACATGCTGGCCATTCCGAACGAGGTCAGCTTCGAAGAAGCGGCGATGGTTGAGCCGTTGGCCTGCGTGCTTCGCGGACTTCACGAGACCGGAGTAGAGATCGGCGACACGATTGCCATCATCGGCGGCGGACCCGTCGGACTGATGTTCGTGCAGGCGGCCAAGCTCAGCGGCTGCAACGTGATCGCGGTGGTCAAGCACGACTCGCAGGGGTCGGCGGCCAAGCGCTTTGGTGCTGACGACATTGTGCTGACGGGCACGGGGAACGTGGTGGAGGCCGTGCGCGCGCTCACTCCCGACCGGCGCGGCGCCGACGTGGCGATTGAGGCCGTGGGCCGTCCCGAGGCCTGGGAATGGGCGGTGGACATGGTGCGCAAGGGCGGCACCGTGAACTTTTTCGGCGGATGCGCCGCCGGAACTAAAGTCCCGCTTGATACCGGCCGCCTGCATTATTCCGAGATCACGCTGAAGGCCACCTTCCACCACACGCCGGAGGGGGTGCGCAAGGCATTCGCGCTGATCGTGGAGCGCAAGATCCGCGGCACCGACTACATAACTGGGGAAGCGCCGCTGTCGCGCTTGCAGCAGGTGCTGCGCCACATGCTGAACTGCAACGGGGACATCAAGACGGCTATTATCCCCGGACACTAGGCGGCGCGGGAATCGAGCCGAGTCCTATGTCGACCCTCGCGAGCCACGGTTCCCGTAGCGTTGAGGCCGCTCGACGAGCGGAGGGCTGGGCCAGGCTGCCCGCCGAATACGCTATCCCCGACAAAGCCCCGCCGCTGGAACAGGCGCAAGCGTATTGCCAGCGCCTGGCGCGCACTCACTACGAGAACTTCTCCGTCGCCACGTGGTTCCTGCCCAAGCGGCTGCGCCCTCACTTCTATTCCGTTTACGCCTATTGCCGGATCTCTGACGACCTTGGGGATGAGGTCGGCGATCCGCAGCAGGCGCTGGCCCTGCTCGACGATTGGGAGCGTGAGCTGGAGGCGACTTACGCTGGCGAGCCCCACCATCCCGTGTTCATCGCATTGCGCGAGACCATCCGTGCGTGCGAAATTCCGCAGCACGAATTCGCCGATCTGCTGAAGGCCTTTCGCCAGGACCAGACCGTCCATCGCTATGAGACCTTCGACGATGTCCTTGGCTACTGCCGCTATTCGGCCAATCCGGTTGGCCACCTCGTGCTTTACGTTTGCGGATATCGCGATGCCGAGCGGCAGCAGCTCGCCGACTCCACGTGCACGGCGCTGCAACTGGCGAACTTCTGGCAGGACGTGAGCGTCGATTGGCAGAAAGGCCGCATCTATCTGCCGCTGGAAGACATGCGACGGTCCGGGGTGAGCGAGCGCGAGATCGCCGAGCGACGTCCGACGCCGGAGTTCCTGAAGCTGATGAAGTTCGAGGTGGAGCGGGCGCGGGAGTGGTTCGAACGCGGGCTGCCGCTGGTCGGGCGCGTGGATCGCGAGTTGGCAACTGACATCGAGTTGTTCAGCCGTGGCGGGCAGGAGATCCTCAATGCCATCGAGCGGCAAGGATATGACGTATTGCGCCGGCGACCGGTCATCTCCAAACCGCGAAGGTTGTGGCTGGTGGCCAGGGCGGCGGCGAAGTCGGCCATCGGTCTTTAGTCGTTGAAGCGGCGGCGAGACGCCGCCGCGACAGCCGGCAGGATGCTGGCGTTACCCATGAACTCGCAATTAGCAGCGGCGTACGGGGTTTGCCGGCACATCACGCGGTCGGCGGCGCGGAATTTCTATTACGGCTTCCTGGTCCTGCCGCGGGAGCGCCGCAACGCGCTCAGCGCCGTGTATGCCTTCATGCGCCACTCCGACGACCTTTCCGACGATCCCGGCTTCACTCGCCGCGAGCGTGAGGACAAGCTGACGGATTGGCGCAACGCGCTGCACCGCGTGGTCGCGGGCGAGCACACCGACGATCCCGTGCTGCTGGCGGTGGCCGACGCGCAGCGCCGCTTCAAGATCCCGCTGGAGCTTTTCGATCGCCTCGTGGAAGGCACCGCGATGGACGTTCCCCCGCAGCCGGGCGCGGCTATCCGCTATCAGACCTTCGACGACCTTCGCCGCTATTGCTATCACGTGGCCTCGGTGGTGGGGCTGATCTGCGTCAAGATCTTCGGCTATCGCGATCCGGCGGCGGAGTCGCTGGCGGAGCAGTGCGGGCTGGCCTTTCAGTTGACGAACATCATCCGCGACGTTAAGGAGGACGCCGCCATGGGGCGCGTGTATCTGCCGCAGGAGGACTTGGAGCGCTTCGGGCGCTCAGCGGAGGAACTCGACCCGGCGCGCCTGAAGAACGGCTTTGACCCTGGCGGTTTCCGTCCGCTGCTGGAGTTCGAGGCGCAGCGGGCGCGCGAACTCTATCGCGCCGCCGAGCAACTGCTGCCGCTGATTGACGAGGACAGCCGTCCGGCGCTGTGGGTGCTGGTCGAAATCTACCGGCGCCTGCTGGAGAAGATCGCGGCGCGTGGCTATGACGTCTTCGGGAAGAAGATCCAGTTGAGTCGGCGCGAAAAGCTCAGCGTACTCGTCCGCGGATTCTGGCGGCGGATGAAGTGAACGACCTGCACGTCGCCATCGCGGGCGGAGGGCTGGCTGGTCTGGCCGCGGGATGTGCCCTCGCGGATGCCGGTTTCCGTGTAACCCTCATCGAGAAGCGGCCGTTCGTGGGCGGGCGCGCGTCCTCCTACGAGCATCCTGGCACCGGCGAGGTGGTGGACAACTGCCAGCACGTGTTGCTCGGCTGCTGTACCAACCTCATCGACTTCTACCGGCGGATCGGAGTCGAGAACAGGATCCGCTGGTTCGACCGTTTGTATTTCATCGAGCCCGGCGGCAGGCGCTCTGGGATTTCGCCTTCCGGGCTGCCGCCTCCGTTCCATTGCACGCCCTCATTCCTGAAAGCCAGCTCCCTCGGGCTCGGCGACAAGCTGGCCATAGCGCGGGCCCTGATGGCAATTGCTTCAGGGACGCCGCAGGATACGGGCGAAAACTTCATGCAGTGGTTGAAGCGACACGGCCAGACCGAGCGCGCCGTCGAGCGCTTCTGGAAAGTGGTGCTGGTGAGTGCGCTCAACGAAGACCTGGAGCGCATGTCGGTGTACTACGCGGCGCAGGTGTTTCGTGAATCATTTTTGAAATCGCGCGAGGGCGGCCGCATGGGCGTGCCGCGCGTGCCGCTGACGGAGCTGTACGGCGCGGCGTCGGAGTACATCCGCGCGCGCGGCGGCGAGGTGCGGCTAAGGACCTCGGTGGAGTCGTTCCGCGCCGAACCGGCGGACGTGCGGCTGTGTGTGAACGGCACCGAGATGGTGGCGGACTTCGCCGTGCTCGCCGTGCCCTTCGACGTGCTCGGCCGCATGCTGCCCCAGGGCGCGGCCTCCGGGCCGCTCACGGAGATGATCGCGCGCTTTGAAACTTCGCCTATCACCGGCATCCATCTGTGGTTCGACCGCGAGATCACCGATCTTGACCACGC
>Ga0187778_10000906_pt1 | contig 21210 bp, 22 predicted proteins | sample 1015_Q2_SP5_20_M_FD_132418 | JGI IMG/M metagenome (GOLD analysis project Ga0187778, IMG submission 132418) | Tropical peat soil microbial communities from peatlands in Department of Meta, Colombia - 1015_Q2_SP5_20_MG | ecosystem: Environmental > Terrestrial > Soil > Wetlands > Peat | place...
CCCTGATTTTCATTCTGTTCGATATCGAGGCCATCTTCCTCTACCCCTGGGCACTCGTCTATCACGACCTGAAAGTGTTTGGATTCGTGGAGATGTTGCTCTACATTATGATTCTGCTGGTTGGCTACAGTTATCTCTGGAAAAAAGGCGCGCTCGACTGGAAATAAGCAAGCGCCGGCCGGAATCGAACTCATAGTGGAATCGAAGGACCTTGGCAAAAGCCCTGTAGTGCAGAAACTCAGGGACTGGGATCCGCAGGTCGTCGCCGATGTGATTGAATTCAGAGGCGAAACAACCGTTATCGTCCCTGCACAGCACCTTCTGCGCACCGCTGAATACCTGACCGCCGAGCCCTCGCTGCGCTTTTCATTTTTGTCGGACCTCACCATCGTCGATCGTTTCCCGATCGAGCCGCGTTTCGAACTGAACTATCAGCTGCTCTCCCTCGACCGGAAAGAGCGGCTGCGCCTGCGCGTGAAGCTGTCCGGGACCGAGCCAGCAGTCGCATCGGTGACGCGCGTCTGGCCCACCGCGAACTGGCACGAGCGCGAAAGTTTCGATCTTTTTGGCGTGCGTTTCAGCGGCCATCCCGATTTGACGAGAATCCTTCTCCCGGACGAATGGGAGGGACACCCACTTCGAAAGGATTATCCGGTTGAGGGGTTCCGGTAACCATGACTGGCGAGGCCCGAGCTTCTACGAGAACGATTGAGACTCCGGCGGGCCCTGCCCAGCCGATGGTCCTCAATATGGGCCCGCAGCACCCGTCGACGCACGGGGTGTTGCGCGTGATCCTCGAGCTCGACGGCGAAATCGTCCTTTCCGCAAGGTCGGTGATCGGCTACCTGCACACGGGCATCGAGAAATCGTGCGAATCGAAGACGTATTCGCAGTGCATCACGCTCACCGACCGCATCGACTATCTTGCGCCGCTTTCCAACAATCTCGGATTCTGCCTCGCCGCGGAAAAGCTGATCGGAATCGAAGTTCCCAAGCGCGCGCAGTACATCCGCGTCTTGCTCACGGAGCTGACGCGTATCAGTTCGCATCTAGTGTGGCTCGGAACGCATGCGATCGATCTTGGCGCGATGTCGGTGTTCCTCTATTGCTTCCGCGAACGCGAAGAGATCATGAAGATCTACGAGTACGTCTCCGGCCAGCGGATGATGACGAGCTACTTCCGCATCGGCGGCCTCGCACTCGAACCGCCGCCGGGCTGGCTCGATCGCGTGCAACGCATCGTCGATGCGATGCCCGGACACATCGACGAATACGAGACGCTGCTTACCGAAAACCGCATCTGGAAAGCGCGTACCGCCGGAGTCGGAATGCTGAGCAAGGAAGATGCGATTGCCATGGGCGTTTCCGGACCGCTGCTGCGTGCGAGCGGTGTGCCGTACGACGTCCGCAAGATGTTTCCGTATTCGAGCTACGACGAATTCGATTTTGAGATGAAGACGGACAACGGCGGCGATTGCTACGCGAGGTACAAGGTGCGCGTGGCGGAAATGCGCGAGAGCCTGAAGATCATTCGCCAGGCCATGAACAAGATTCCGTCTGAAGGGCCTTTCCGCGCGGAGTTGCCGGGCGTGATTCCTCCCTCGCGCGAGGAGATGAAGACCTCGATCGAGGGCCTGATCTACCACTTCAAGATTTTCACCGAGGGCTTCGCGCCGCCGCCGGGCGAGGTCTATCAGGCGATCGAATCGCCGCGCGGCGAGCTGGGAGTTTTCATGGCGAGCGATGGCTCCCCGAAGCCGTATCGTGTGAAGTTCCGCACGCCGTCGTTCGTCAATTTGCAGTCGCTGCCGAATCTTTGCGTCGGGCGGCTGATCGCCGACGTCGTCGCCTGCATCGGCACCACCGATATTGTGCTGGGAGAAGTTGACCGCTAACCGCTCATGGTGAGCACAGACTGAATCATGGAACTGCCGCAGCAACTGGAAGCAAAATTCAAAGATCTGGTCGGCCGCTACCCGGTCAAGCGCTCTGCGCTGATTCCGATGATGCTCTACGCGCAGGATCACTTCGGATTCCTGGGCGACGAGATCCTCGATGAAATTGCCAAGCGCCTCGATTTAAATAGGATCCAGGTTGAAGAGACGCTCGCCTACTATTCGATGCTGCGGCGCAAGCCTGCGGGGCGCTACCACATTCAGGTCTGCACGAATATCTCCTGCATGCTGCGCGGCGGCAACGAGCTTTACCAACATGTGCAGAAGCGCCTTGCCATCGGTAACAAAGAAGTGACTCCGAGCGGCACGTTTTCTTTGGAAGAAGTCGAATGCATGGGCGCGTGTACTGGCGCGCCGTGCATGCAGGTAAATTACGACTTCTACGAGAATCTCGACCCAGACAAAGTCGACGCAATTTTCGAGCAACTGGAGCAAGGAAAGAAGCCGCAGCCCTCGCCGGTAACCGCCGGCTCGGTCCACGAGCGTCTTCCCGCCGAAGTGCCCATCATCAGCAAGCGATTCGGGATTCGCGATTCGCGCAAGATCGACGTCTATCTTAAGCACGAAGGCTATCAGGGGCTTGAAAAAGCGCTCAATCAGATGACGCCCGATCAGATCATCGACGAAATGAAAAAGTCGAATCTGCGCGGGCGCGGCGGCGCGGGATTCCCGGCGGGCATGAAGTGGAGCTTTGTTCCCAAGGACACGAACAAGCCGAAATACATCCTCGCCAACGCGGACGAAAGCGAGCCGGGCACGTGCAAGGACCGTCCGCTGATGGAAATGGACCCGCACCAGTTGATCGAGGGCATGGTGATCGCGGGCCGGGCGGTGAGCGCCAATCGGGGATTCATCTACATTCGCGGCGAATATCGCTACATCATCGATATCATGGACGCGGCGATTGCCGAGGCATACGCAAAGGGTTATCTAGGCAAAAACATTCTCGGCAGCGGATTCGATTTCGATCTGTGCACGCACACGGGCGCGGGCGCGTATGAGTGCGGTGAAGAATCGGCGCTGATGGAGTCGCTTGAAGGAAAGCGCGGCTATCCGCGAATTCGTCCTCCCTTCCCTGCAGTGGTCGGTCTCTACGGCTGCCCGACGGTGATCAACAACGCGGAAACGCTGAGCACCGTTCCGGCCGTGATCCGCATGGGCGGCGAAGCGTACGCAAATCTCGGTACACCGAGGAACGGCGGGACGCGCCTGTATTCAATTTCAGGCCACGTGAATCGCCCGGGCATTTACGAATTGCCACTCGGGTTTCCTTTACGGCGTCTCATTGAAGAGGTTGCCGGCGGCGTGCGCGGAGGCAAGAAGCTCAAGGCCGTGATTCCCGGCGGCAGCTCGTGCCCACTGCTTTCGGCCGATGAGATCGACATCCCAATGGACTATGACTCGGTGGCCAAGGCGGGCTCGATGCTCGGGTCGGGCGGCACGGTGGTAATCGACGAAGACACCTGCATGGTGGACGTCGCGCGGCGGATCATGCATTTCTACGCGCACGAGTCCTGCGGCTGGTGCATTCCCTGCCGCGAAGGAACTACGTGGCTGCGAAAGATGCTCGACCGGTTCCATGAGGGCGGCGGCCGCGAGGAAGATATTCCGCTGATCGACGAGCTGTCGAAAAACATGCTGGGCAGGACCTTCTGCCCGCTCGGCGACGCCGCGGCGCTGCCCACGATCAGCATCGTGAAAAAGTGGCGGAACGAGTTCGAGGATCATCTGCACGGCAAGTGCGCGTACAAAGCCGCGGACGTGCTCGCGGCGGCGCAGTAGCGCAGGATTTTCAGGAAACGCATGGCGGATCAAAAGCAGATCACGTTCACCATCGATGGGCAGCCGGTGACGACCTCGCCCGGCACGCTCGTGATCGAAGCGGCGAAGGGACAGGGCATCGAAGTCCCATCCTTCTGCTACTACCCGGGGCTTTCGCTCCAGGCCGCGTGCCGCATGTGCCTGGTCGAAGTCGAAAAGATGCCGAAGCTGCAGACCGCGTGCACGCTGGTCGCGACCGACGGCATGGTGGTGCGGACCACGACTGACCAGGTGCGCAAGGCGCGCAAGGACATGATCGAGTTCCTGCTCTCGAATCATCCGCTCGATTGTCCGGTGTGTGATAAGGGCGGCGAGTGCGAACTGCAGGACATGACCTTCCGCTACGGCCTCGACAAGACGCGGTTCGTTGAAGAGAAGCTGCACCACCCCGAGGAAAAGTGGTCGCCGCTGGTTTATTACGACGCGCCGCGGTGCATTCTCTGCTTCCGCTGCGTGCGCGTCTGCGACGAAGGGATGGATGTCAAGGCGCTTGGCGTGGGAATGCGCGGCGTGCAGTCGGTAATCCTGCCGAATAAGCCCGGCGAACTGGCCTGCGAAGAGTGCGGGATGTGTATCGACATCTGCCCCGTCGGCGCGCTGACGAGCGGCACCTACCGCTATCAGACGCGACCCTGGGAGATGACCTACATTGGCAATCCCTGCGCGCACTGCTCGAACGGCTGCAAGACCACACTGAGCGTCCGCAACAACGAGATCCTGCGCGCCAACAACCGTGATCATTCCGGCATCAACGGCGAATTCCTCTGCGCCAAGGGCCGGTTCGGATTCGATTTCTCGACGAATGCCGAACGCATCCGGCAGCCGCTCGTGCGCCGCAACGGCAAGCTTGAGCCGGCCAGCTGGGAAGACGCGCTCGAAGAAGTGGCGCGGCGGCTCAAGCAGGTGCGCGACACGCATGGGCCTGCGTCGATCGGGGTGATCGGCTCGAATCACACGACGAACGAAGAGAATTATCTGCTCAACCGCTTTGCGCGTGTCACGCTGGGCACGAACAACCTGGATCATCACCGCACGGCCGATTACGTCGGACTCGCGGCAGCGCTAGGTCCGAAGGCGAAAGATTCGCTCGCCACGATGGCGGACGTGTACAACGCGCCCGCGGTGCTGCTCGTCGGCAACGACGTGACGAATCAGAATCCGCTCGTTGCGTGGCAGATTCGCACGGGCGTGCGACACCATGGTTTGAAGCTCTACGCAATCAACGGCCGCCCGAGCAAAATCCATCGGCAGGCCAAGGTTGCGGTCGAAGTTCCGAAAGGCAGCGAAATCCATGCGCTGCGGTGGCTTGTGGCGGAGCATGGCCACTTCGACGCGAAGACGACCGAGTCGCTGGTTCAGCTGAAGGCCGCGCTCGAGGCGGAAAAGGATGTCGTCGTTGTGTTCGGGGCAGAGATTCAGGGCGCGGCGATCCGCGAACTCGTCTCGCTCGCTGCGCGATTCGGCGGAAAGACCAAATTCATGGCGCTGGGCGATTATTCGAATTCGCGCGGCGCGGCGGACATGGGAGTTCTTCCGGACCGGCTGCCCGGCTACGCGCCGATTTCGGATTCGGCGGAACGCGCGCGATTTGGCAAGCTCTGGGGCGGCGAGATTCCGGCGACGCCTGGGCTCGCTCTGCGCGCGATGGTGGACGCAGCAGCTGCGGGCAAATTGAAGGCGCTGTACGTGGTCGGCGCGAATCCATTGAAGTCGACGGCAGCGTCGCAATCCGACAGGATTGCGGGGCTCGATCTGCTGGTCGTCCACGACATGTTCTTGACCGAGACCGCGCAGCGCGCAGACGTGGTGCTACCGGCCGCGTCCTCCTATGAAAAGGACGGCACGCTCACCAATACAGCCGGCGAAGTTCAGATGACGCACCGCGCGATCGATCCGCAGGGGCCGCGCAGCGACTTCGATTTGCTCCGAATTCTTTCGCACCAGCTCAGCATGCTGGGCGTGGGTTCGCCGATCAAGCTGCGGACCGCCGAGGCGGCGTTCGACGAAATTCGGCAGCACGTTGCGGGCTACGACGTTTCGCCGGTGAATCTGCTGGCGGGCGGCTCGGAGCAAACGACCGCGACGTGCAGGACGGTGGAAGCGTCGTATGAGGCGCCCGCAGGCGCGATTTTCTCGGCCAACGATTATCTGTTTACAAGCGGCACACTGGGCCGCTACTGTTCCAGGCTCACTTCTACAAACGAGGCAAACGAGAAACCGTGGGGTTCATCACCCAGCACCCAGTCTTGGTGGCATCGGTAATCAAGATCGCCGTTCTGCTGTTCATTGTGATGACGGCGCTTGCGTACCTCACCTGGGCAGAGCGAAAAATCATCGCGCACATTCAGTCGCGGTGGGGCCCATATTTCGTCGGCGCGCATGGTTTGCTGCAGCCGCTGGCCGACGGGCTGAAATTTCTTTTTAAAGAGGACATCACGCCGCCAGTCACCGACCGTCTGGTGTACACGCTCGCCCCGTTTCTGGCGCTCTCGCTTGCGCTAACGGCGATTGCGCTGATTCCCTTCGGCCCGCCGAGCGTTTTGATTCCGGTTGTCGGGCAGCAGGCGTGGTCTATTACTGACATCAACATCGGATTGCTGCTGGTCTTTGCGATCACGGCGATGGGCGTCTACGGCGTGGCGCTGGCGGGGTGGTCGTCGAACAGCAAATATCCTCTGATGGGCGGGCTGCGCAGCTCGGCGCAGATGATCAGCTACGAAGTTTCGCTGACGATGTCGGTGGTCGGCGTCGTGTTGCTCGCCGGGACGCTCAATTTCAACGAGATCATCAAAGGCCAGAGCGGATATTGGTTTCATTTCATTCCGCGCTGGCACGTGATTCCGCAAATCATTGGATTTCTGTGCTACCTCACAGCGGCGATTGCGGAAACGAATCGCGTTCCGTTCGATTTGCCGGAAGCGGAAACGGAGCTGGTGGCGGGATTCCACACTGAATATTCAAGCTTCAAGTTCGCGATGTTCTTCATGGCCGAATACGCGAACATGATTACGGTCTCGTGCCTTGCGACGATTCTCTTCTTCGGCGGCTGGCTATCGCCTTTCCCCGATAGTTGGAGATGGCAGATTTTTCTTCCCGGCGCGGGGCTCGTGCTGCTGGGAATTTATTGTGCCTACGACACGCTGACGGAAATGCGCGGCATCGCGCGGCTGCAACTGGCCGTCGTGACGTTGCTCGCGCTCGGAGGAGGGCTGCTCTGCCTGATTCCCGCGGTCGCGAATGTGATTCAGGGGCCGTTCTGGTTCACGACAAAAATCCTGCTGATTCTGTTTTTCTATATCTGGATGCGTGGGACGCTTCCGCGCTTCCGGTATGACCAGCTGATGTCGTTCGGCTGGAAGCTGCTGCTGCCGGTGTCGCTTGCGAATCTAGTGGTCACCGCTTTTGTGATGATCTGGCCCTGGCTGAGGCACGGATGATTCTGCCGCTGATCATATTTTCTTTGTGCGCGCTTCTCGCGGTGGGCGGAGCCGTAGCGCTGATTCTTTCGCGTGAACCGATCCACAGCGCGCTCGCGCTGATCTTGGTGATGGTGTCGCTCGCGGTGCTCTACCTGCTGCTGGGTGCGCCGTTTGTGGCTGCGGTGCAGATCATCGTCTATGCGGGCGCGGTCATGGTGCTTTTCGTGTTCGTGATCATGCTGCTGAACATGGAAGCGGAAGAGCGCACCGACTTCAGCAAGATCGCAAAGTTCGTCGGTGTGCCGCTCGGACTCGTGCTGATCGTTTGGGCGGCGTACTGGCTGGCGCATTCGCCGGCTGCCTCGGCGATGGGAACGGGCGCCGCGATGGAACCGTCGTCGACGCGGGAACTTTCGAAGCAGCTTTTCCGGCAGTATCTGTTCCCTTTTGAGGCCACTTCGATCTTGATTTTGATCGCGCTGTTGGGCGCTCTGGTGATGGCAAAGAAGGAAGAATGAGCGTCATTCCAGTCTCGTGGTACCTGGTGCTGAGCGCCATCCTATTTGGGCTGGGCGTGGTGGCGTTTGTCTTCAAGCGCAACGTGATCACGATTTTCATGTCGATTGAATTGATGCTGAACGCGGTGAACCTGGCGTTCGTAGCGTTTGCGCGCGCACACAACCAGCTGGACGGATTGGTGTTCGTGTTCTTCGTGATCGTGGTGGCGGCGGCGGAGGCGGCGGTCGGGCTCGCCATCGTGATCATGCTTGCGCAGCACCGCCAGTCGCTCAGCGTCGAGCGCGAGAACCTTCTCAAGTTCTAATGCCGATACTCGACCATCTCTGGATCATCTTGGCGCTGCCGCTGGCAGGCGCGGCGATCAACGGCCTGTTCGGCAAGCGCTGGCCACAGTCCGCTGTGAACAGCGTGGCGGTTGGCTCTGTGACGCTCGCGTTTCTCGCCGTCGCGGAACTAGTCCGCGAATTCACCCTTCTGGCTCCCGACCAGATTCCCTACGTTGACCGCTATTTCACCTGGATGGTCGCCGGTCCGTTCAAGGTCGATTTCTCGCTGCAGGTGGACCAGCTCACTGTCGTAATGCTGCTGACTGTCTCGTTCGTCGGCATGCTGATTCACATCTATTCGACCGGATACATGGCGCACGAAGGCGGCTATTACCGCTTCTTCAGCTACCTGAATCTCTTCATGTTCTTCATGCTGACGCTCGTGATGGCGGCGAACCTCATCGTAATGTTCGTCGGGTGGGAAGGCGTCGGTCTGTGCAGCTACCTGCTGATCGGATTCTGGTTCCTGAAGAAGTCGGCGGCCGATGCGGGTAAGAAAGCGTTCATCACGACGCGCATCGGCGATTTCGGCTTTACGGTCGGTGTGCTGCTCGTTTTCGCGACGTTTGGATCAATCGATTTCGGCACGATCTTCAAAGCCGTCGCAGCAAACACGATTTCGGAAGTGACGCTGACGACGATCTGTGTCCTTCTCTTCACCGGCGCCATCGGAAAGTCGGCGCAGTTGCCGCTGTACGTCTGGCTGCCCGACGCGATGGAAGGCCCGACGCCGGTCAGCGCGCTAATCCACGCGGCGACGATGGTGACCGCCGGCGTTTACATGGTCGCGCGAATGAATCCGCTTTTCTCTCGTGCGCCGATTGCGATGCTCGTGGTCGCGATTGTCGGCGCCGTAACGGCTTTCTACTCAGCGACGATTGGCCTCGTGCAGACAGACATCAAGAAAGTGCTCGCGTATTCGACCGTTTCGCAGCTGGGCTACATGTTTCTCGCCTGCGGCGTCGGCTCGTATGCCGCCGGAATCTTCCACCTGATGACGCACGCGTTTTTCAAAGGCCTGCTGTTCCTTGCGGCTGGCAGCGTGATTCACGCAATGGGCGGCGAGCAGGACATGATGAAGATGGGCGGGCTACGCAGCAAGATTCCCGTCACCTACTGGACGATGTTCATCGCTACGCTCGCGATCGCGGGCATTCCGGGCTTCTCCGGGTTCTTCAGCAAAGACGAAATTCTCGAAGCCGCAAAATCCGGTCCGAATGCGAATTTGATTCTGTGGCTGCTCGGAGTGGCAGGCGCAGCGCTCACGTCGTTCTACATGTTTCGGCTCGTTTTCCTCACGTTTTTCGGCAAGTCGCGCTACGACGAGCATCACGTGCACGTCCACGAATCGCCGAAGAACATGACGATTCCGCTCGTGATCCTGGCTCTACTTTCGATTTTCGGTGGCTGGTTTGCGGCACCGAAGCTCATCGGCGGAATCGACTACTTCGAGAGATTCCTCGCGCCTGTTTTCTCGATGTACGCCCCGCCGATGGCAGAGCCGGCACATGTGCTCGCGGAATCGGCAGCAAATCCCGGGATGGAATTGCTGAAAGCGCTCACGGGAGTTCCGGTGATCGTGGCGGTGCTGGGCTTGCTCGTCGCGTGGTGGTTCTATATCAAGAACCCGAACGCGCCGAAGCGGCTGGCGCAAAGCGTACACAGCCTCTACCTGCTGCTGCTGAACAAATATTACGTAGACGAAATCTACGCGGCGCTGTTCGTGCGGCCGCTGCTCTGGATTTCGACCAACGTGCTGTGGCACGGAATCGACGAAGGCGTGATCGACGGCGTGGTGAACGGCTCGGCGCGCGTGGCGCGAGCGTCGGGAGGCCAGCTGCGCGGCCTGCAATCCGGCAACACGCGCAGCTACGCGTCGTGGGTGCTGATCGGCGCTATTGGGTTCAGCGTGCTTCTGATCGCGCTGTATGTGAAGGTGGTGCATTAGCGTGGTGCAACAGCCAGTTCTGCTAACGGTGATCACGTTTCTGCCGCTGCTAAGCGTGGCGGCACTGCTGCTGCTGCGTTCGGACGATCACGTCTGGATCCGGCGGATCGCGCTGGCGGCTTCTCTCGCCGAATTCGCGGTGTCGCTGCTGCTGCTGCGCGGTTTCGATTCGTCGAATGCCGCCTATCAATGCACCGAATACCACCACTGGATCGGCGAAGCGATTCACTACCACCTTGGCGTGGACGGCATCAGCCTTTTCCTGGTGCTTCTGACCACGTTCCTCACGCCGATCGCGATTCTGTGCTCCTGGGAATCGATTCACGAAAACGTGAAGGGCTTCTTCATCTCTCTTCTCCTGATCGAGACGGCCATGATCGGCGTGTTTGTCTCGCTCGATCTATTCCTATTCTTCGTTTTCTGGGAGCTGACGCTGATCCCGATGTATTTCATGATCGGGATGTGGGGCCACGAGCACCGAATCTACGCGGCCGTGAAGTTCATTCTGTACACGATGTTCGGCTCGATCTTGATGCTGGTGGCGATCCTGTGGCTCTACGGGCTAACCGGCACATTTGACCTGCTGGATATTCAACAAAGCCTCCGGAGCGGATCGCTCCCGCATTTAACTGAGCTGCTTTTGTTCGGCGCATTCTTTCTTGCTTTCGCGATCAAGGTGCCTCTGTTCCCGTTGCACACCTGGCTGCCGGACGCGCACACGGAAGCGCCCACGGCCGGCTCCGTGATTCTGGCGGGCGTGATGCTGAAGCTCGGCACCTACGGCATCCTGCGCTTCTGCGTGCCGCTTTTCCCCGACGCGGCGCGGCAAATGGCACCGCTCATCGGAGCGCTCGCAATCATCGGAATCGTCTACGGCGCGCTGGTGGCGACCGTACAAACCGATTTGAAGCGGCTCGTCGCGTACACGTCCGTCAGCCACCTCGGCTTCGTCGTGCTCGGAATTTTCGCGTTCAATTCGACGGCGGTGCAAGGCGCGATCTACCAGATGCTCAACCACGGCGTTTCCACCGGCGCGCTCTTCCTCGCGGTCGGGATGCTCTACGATCGGCGCCACACGCACGACATCAAGCAGTTCGGCGGTCTCGCAACGCCGATGCCCATATTGATGTCGTTTTTCCTGTTCATCGCGCTCTCGTCGCTGGCGCTGCCGCCACTGAATGGCTTCATCGGCGAGTTCATGATTTTGATTGGCACCTACCTGGGCCACCACGCATGGGCTTCGTGGGCCGCAAGCGGCGCGGTGCTTTCCGCGATTTACTTGTTGTGGGCGTACCAGCGCGTTGCGCTCGGCGAAGTGACGGTTGAAAAGAATCGCTCACTGCCCGATGCATCGACGCGCGAGCGGATCATTCTCGTGACCATGGCCCTGGTGATTCTCTTCATGGGCGTCGCTTCCCCGCTCTTCACGCGGCGAATGGAAGCCTCAGTTGATAACGTGATCCAACGCGTGAATCCGCCTGAAAATGCGTCACACCCGGCGACGATTCCGTGCATGGGCGCTCCAGCGGCCGTGAAAACTGCCGACGCGAATGCGGCCGCGGCGATTCCAGCAGGAGGCGGCCAGTAATGGCAACCGGCCAGCTGTTAAATCTCCACCGCGTCGCACCCGAGTTCCATCTCTGCATCACGGGCATCCTCGTGATGATCCTGGACCCGTTCGTCGGCGCAGCGCGCAAGCGGTGGCTCGGCTGGCTCGCGTTCGCGGGCGCGCTCTTCGCCCTGCTCGCCGTTCATCGCGCGTACGATTCCCAGGGCATGGCCTACGACAGCCTGATCAGTACGGACGTTTTCAGCGTCTTCCTGCATGTGATCGTGATTGTCGCGGCTGCGCTCGCGATACTCGGATCGATCGACTATCTCGATAAGGAAGGGATTCAGCGCGGTGAGTATTACGCGCTTGCGCTCTTCGCAGCGGCTGGGATGGGAATTCTCGCCGGCGCGAATGAGCTCGTCACCGCGTTCATCGGCCTCGAGATGAGCTCGATCTCAAGCTACGTGCTCGTCGGCTTCCGCAAGCGCGCTGCAGCATCGAACGAAGCCTCAATGAAGTATTTCCTGCTCGGATCGTTCGCCACCGCGTTTTTCCTGTACGGGATCGCAATGGTCTACGGCGCGACCGGTACGACCTACATCGACAAGGTTCAAGCCGCGCTGCAGGCCGCCCCCAGCATTCCGGCGCTTGCGATTATTGGGCTAGGGCTGATGTTCGTGGGACTGGGATTCAAGGTTGTGATCGCCCCATTCCAGGTTTACGGGCCGGATGTGTACGAAGGCGCGCCCACACCTGTGACGACGCTGCTTGCCTCGGCGCCCAAAGCCGCCACGTTTGCCCTGATGCTGCGCGTGTTCTACGTCTCATACGGCTCGGCGAGCGAATTCTGGTTCTGGGCGATCTGGATTTCCGCGGTTCTGACGATGTTCATCGGCAACCTCGCCGCTCTCGTGCAGACCAACGTGAAACGCATGCTCGCGTACTCATCCATCGCGCATGCGGGCTACATTCTGGTCGCGTTCGCGGCTTCCACAAGCCTGGGTGTCGCGGCGGTACTCTTTTACCTCGGAGCGTACGTGCTGATGAAGGTGGGTGCGTTCCTGGTCGTCACGCATCTCGGCCAGCAGGGAGAAAAGCGGCTGGATGTCGCCGACTATGCAGGCCTGGGCATGAAGCAACCTGTGCTATCGGTGGCGCTTTCGCTATTCCTCCTTTCGCTGCTCGGCCTGCCGGCCACAGCGGGCTTCCTCGGAAAATTCTTTGCGTTTGAGGCGGCGCTCGACGCGCATAGCATCCACGGCGTCGCCATCATCTGGCTCGTTGTGATCGCTGCGATCAACAGCGTGATCGGAGCTTACTACTATCTGCGCGTGATCGTCTCGATGTACTTCGCAGAGCCTTCGAAGGATTACGTTCCGACTTCGGTTGCCCCCGCACTAAGCGTTGCGATTTTCGTCGCCGTAGCGGGGACGCTCTACCTAGGAATTCTTCCGGGCGCGGTGTACGACTTCGCCAAAGCCGCCGCGGATTCGCTGCCCCTGCACTAACTGAAATCGACCCTAAGCCTTCCGCGGAACCTCGCTCATCAACGCCATCACATTGCCTTCCGTGTCGCGAAAGAAGCTCATCCACAAATCGTGGTCCGGCATCGGCGCGACGATGTGCGGCACCTCGACGATTGCGACGCCCGAGCTAACGAGCCTCTGGTGTGCCGCCTGGATATCGGGCACGCTGAAATAGAGAATCGAGCTGGGATGGTCGAACTCCGGCTTCTCGGGCCGGTCAAGCATCAGGCGCACGCCGCCGCAATCGAAGAAAGCCAACTGTCCCGCCGCGAAGAGAAATCGCAGCCCGAGGATGTCGCGATAAAAGGCCGTTGCACGTTGCACGTCTTTCACAACAATGGCGATTTGGCCGAGCCGCGAGATTCCGATTCCTGTTGCGCTCATCGACGGCCGCCTCCCGGGCATCTACAGATAAGACGCCCAAAAACCGGAACGCCCGGAATCTCGTGTTCGATGAGATTCCGGGCGTCTTCCGAAAACGGGACTTCTTTACTTGATCAGAACGATAACCAAAGCGTAGAGCACGAGCGACTCAATCAGCGCCACGCCGATGATGAACGCGTTTCGGATCGGTCCGGCTGCTCCTGGATTCCGCGCCGTGCTTTCGCAGGCAGCTGCCGTCGCCTTGCCCTGGCCGAGGCCGCAACCTGCAGCCGCGACGCCAAGGGCGAGCGCTGCGGCAAAGTCGATCCAGTCGATCGCTTTCGCAGGCGCTTCCGTGCCTTGCGCGAATGTCACCGGAGCAAGCACCAGCCCGATGACGATCGCGAGCATCAACCACGTTAGCTTCTTCGTCATGTCTTACCCTCTCTATGAATTTGCTGCCAGGAGGTGGTTGCCGGAAGCCTTGGGAGGCGACCGGCCTCACGCTGGCGGCCTTTGATGCCGGATTAGTGCTCTTCGGCAGTTGCCAAGCCGAGATAAACAACCGACAAGATCGTGAAAATGAAAGCCTGCAAAATCGCTTCGAAAATATGAAAGCCGGAAAGCGCCAGCGGTATGCCCACCGGAACCACGCCGGAAATATAGCCGATCGGATTCAGATGCCCGAGGTATGCAAACAGGCCGACGGTCAACCCGAGGAATGAGACATAGATCAATTCGCTCACCATCATGTTGGCCCAAAGTCGGACGGTAAGGGATAGCAGCCGTGCAAAGTGGCTCACCGTTTCAACGAGGAACATGATAGGCGAAATCGCCGGGACTGGCCCCAAGAGCGTTTTCGCGTAACCGCCTGGGCCGTGCTTGGAGATGCCGAATCGGTTGTAGTAGAGGAAGACGACGGTGGCACAGCCCAGCGGGACGACCTTTTCCGCCGTCGGCGACATGAATCCCGGTACGAGCGAAAGCAAGTTCGAAAAGAGGATGAAAATGCCGATGGTTCCGAACAGCGGAAGATGACCCTCGACTCCATGTCCAACGATGTCGTCAAGCAAGTCCTTGATTCCGACACCCATGGGATTCGTCAGCAAGAGCTCCATCACCTGCTGAGTGGCGCCGGGGCGATCCGCCGAAATGCGCGACTTGAGCCAGAGAAAGAAAACAACGGAGATCAACACAACTACGAGTTCCATCGCCAGGTAGTTCGGAATGGGGTAGTCGGGATTTGCCGGCTGGATGTGCAGCAGCGCAAGCAAAGCCGCGGCGGGCTTGCCGAGTAACATGTTCACCAGCTTCGTTGCACCGAGGACTTGCTCTTCGCCCATGGATCTCCCGTGAAAACGATTCTTGTGCTGATTCTTAGCGAATCGGGATTACTGCGCGTTCCAGCGATGGTGACCGAGAACCATTTCGTAGCCGAGCTCGATCACGATGGCCGGAAAGACGGCCGTTAGGCCGCATAAAACCGCGACTACAGGCAAGTGTAGCCAAACGAGAATAGCATAGACGACCAGCACCAACAACACGAGGCGGCCGAAGAACTTAGCGTGCAGGCTTCTGGGAACGCGCACGTCCGCTGCGCCCGCCTGAGCAAGTCCGAGCCGGATGACTCCTGCCGCCCCCTGCCGGAGCCAGCGAAAATTGAGCCAGCACAGCACCGTGCCGATAATCGCGCCTTCGGCAGCGCGCGGTCCCCAACCGATAGCGGCGCCGACGGCAATCGCCCCGCCGCAAGCAAGTATCAGCCATTCAATCCGGCGCTCAATCGAATCGGGTTGCGGCTCATCCGCCATTCTTCTTGTCCAGCATGCTTGCAGTCTTTAGAGTGTCGCGAATACCGATTCCGAGCCCGATCAATCCGAGCAGGAGGAGAAACAACGGCTTCGTATGCAGCCACCGATCGAGAAAAAAACCGGCTACGCCCCCGAGCACCATCGGCACAACGAGCGCAAACGGAAGCGTCCATGCGACGGCGAATGCTCTTGCGGACGAATCCTTGCGCGAATCTGGATTTTGCGACGCCACCCGCGCTCCTTACTTCTTTTTCTTGATCTTGAAAACGCGCTCGGCGTTCTCGTGGTAGATCTTCTGCTTGTCTTTTTCCGAAATCCGAGCGGCGTCCATGAATTCCACGGCGTCTTCGTGATCCTGATACGGATAGTCGATCGCCCACATGATGCGGTCCGCGCCGAGAACCTCGATGCAGAATTTGAGCGTCGGCTCCCAGTTCATGCCGCTCGTGGTGATGTAGAAGTTGCGCTTGATGTACTCGCTCGGCGTGAGCTTCAGCTTCGGCCGGTCGAAGCCGATGCGCACACGGCCATGCATGAAGTCGAGGCGATACAGCCAGTATGGCAGCCCCTCGCCCATGTGTCCGAGAATGACCCGCAGTTTTGGAAACTGGTCGAATACCGCTCCGGTGATTAGTCGAAGGCCGTGCAGTCCCGTCTCCGCCTGATAGCCCCAGATCGCGTGCTCGAGATGATCGGTGCGGTACGCCTTGGCCATCAATGAAATCGGTGAGCGCGGATGGATATAGAGAGTCGCGTCCAAGCCTTCGATCGCTTCGAGAATCGGCCAGTATTTTCGCTCGCTCAGGTACTCGCCGTTGGTGTGGGAATTGATCATGATGCCGTTGAGTTTGAGCTTAGTGATGGCGCGCTCGGCTTCCTTGATGGCGCGCGTCGGATCTTGAACAGGAATCGTCGCGAGGCCGCAGAAGCGGTCGGGGTAGCGACGGATCGCTTCGGCAAGGCGATCATTGCCGACTTCGGCGACGGCAGCGGCTCTATCGGGCGCCATCATCTGGACGCCGGTAGAAGTGAGCGCCAGCAGGTGCATGTCGACGCCGTACTTGTCCATTTCTTTCAGGCGCACGTCGTAGAGATCGATCAGCTTGTTGTGGACTGGGCCGCTCGGATCGGTCTGAATGCGCCAGAGAAAGAGATCGGGATCGTATTCTTGCGTGCTCGCGACAAGCTCGCGCTGCGCTTCCATCTGCTCCGGGATCGACCAGGCTTCCTCGGTCGCGATCTTGAAGTACTTGCTCCGCTTTGGTTTCGCCTTGGATTTGCTCGCACCCACCCTGCGCGTCGGACTCATTTGCATTCCCCCGATTCGAAATGATCTCGCTTGGAAAGCGATGAAGTTCGATTTCCCAAACCGAGCCGGAGTTTAGCGCAGATCGGTCCGGATTTGCACGCTGCGCGGAGACAAGGCTACGCGTCGTGGCGAGCGCCGTGAAGGATGGCAACGGAATGCGGAAGCAGGTCGGCGATCACGTCGAGCGATTCGACTGCGCCGGCCGGGCTACCCGGAAGATTGATGATGATCGTCGTGCCGCGAATGCCAGCGGTGCCGCGCGACAAGATCGCGCGAGGAGTCTTGGCGACACCCGCAGCGCGCATTTTTTCCGCAAATCCAGGAATCACGCGGTCGACCACAGCAGTGGTCGCTTCAGGTGTGACGTCACGCGGGCCGAGGCCTGTGCCGCCAGTCGTGAGAATTACGTCGGCCTGATTCGAATCCGTAGTTTCCCTGAGAAAAGCCTCGATCGCATCTCGATCATCAGGACGAACAGCAGAAGACACGACGCTCCAGCCGAGTTGGCTGCAGCGAGCGGCCACGGATGGACCGGAGCGATCCTGCGATTTGCCCGAAGAAACGGAATCGCTGATCGTGAGAATCGAAACGCGCATGATGGGGGAACTTTAGCCGGCGGTTTCCGTTTCGACGCCTGCGATGTCGGCTGCGTCGCGCTGGCTTTCGTCGACCAGGCGGAGGGCTTCCATCAGCAAGCCGGTCGTGGTGCGAGAAATCGTGGAGCGAGACGCAGCGGAGTTGAAATCAATCTCGAATTCGCCGGCGGGCCAGCGAACAGCCTGGTAGACCGCTTCTTCGCCTTCGAGCGAGCCGAGCTTCGCGTCCGCGCACTGGCCAGACGTGAAGAACATCTCGCACATGTCGCCATCGTGCCGGATCGTGAGCCGGCAGGATTTCTGACCCATCTCGAGCGACTGCATCAAGTCAAGAATGCTCATCTCCTCGAGGCGGCCCTGAATCACGCCCGGGCGCGTGGCGCGATTTTGCAGCTTTTCAAGCGCCAGCCGATCGATCACTTTTTTCGTGCGACGAACAACGTCTTTCAGGAAAAAAGGCTTGACGACGAACTCCTCGACACCTTCAACCATGGGGCGAAGCTTTTCCTCCATGTCGGCGCGGCTCGATAGAAAGATGAAGGGGATCAGGCGCGTCTGCTGCCGCGCGCGGAGCTTCTCGTAGAGTTGGCGCCCATCGAGGCCGGGCATGCGGTAGTCGCAGAGAATCAGGTCCGGCGGATCGTCGACGATTTTCAGGAGCGCGTCGGCGCCATCCGCGGCGGCCATCGTCTGGCAATGCGGCGCGAGACCTTTCATCAGCAGGTCGAGGATCAGCGCGTTATCGTCCACGACCAGCACCCGGACGTCTTTGGCCGGAGTCATCGCTTCGTGCTCGCTCCCGGACGCACGTAGGTGCCGCTGCGGCCGCCCGACTTTTTCACGAGATAGAGTTCGGTGATTTCCATGCCGCGTTCGAGGGCCTTACACATATCGTAGATTGTCAGCGCCGCGACCGCCGCGCCCACCAGGGCTTCCATTTCGACACCCGTCGGACCGGTGGTCGTGGCTTCGGATGCAATCTCAATTCCATTCTTGCACAGCTTCGCGCGCACATCCACGTGAGTCAACGAGAGGGGGTGACAAAGCGGAATCAGCTCCGAAGTCCGCTTGGCAGCGGTGATTCCAGCAATTCGAGCAACTTCGAGCGGGTTCCCTTTCGGCGATTCGAGGCGCTTGAGGCTCACCACCGTCGCTGCCTTCATGCGCACAAAGGCGTGCGCCGTGGCTGTGCGCGCGGTGGCGGGCTTCGCGGAGATGTCCACCATTCGCACGCGACCGGACTTATCGTAATGCGAGAGCTTTTTCACCGACGTCCTGTTTTTTGGCGATTAGAGATAGTCACATGCCCTTGTTTCGAATAACTTAGAGGGGATTCTAGTCGCCGAATTTGGCGATTAGAATGCCGCCACCTCGGCGCAAGAGTCAGCCAGGGGACGGGGCGCAGAACCCCCACGCCCGTTCTAAACTCGCTTCGTTCGCCAGCCTGCATAATTTCTCCCTCGCGTCACGTTGGCACAACAAGGATTGGGGCGCAAGGGTGGGAGTCTGTGGACTTCGGTGCAGAAGTTAATGCCAGCGCGGCGCAGTGGACATGGAGGCACAATCGCCTCTTGCCGCCGGACCCAGACGACGCGGCTAAGCCCGGAACGACGCGCGGCGATCGGACGCGGCGAGGTGCTAGTTCGTTTTCGGTGGAGGCGGTGGGGGAATCGTAGCGCCGTCCCAGTGCTCGTCGGCTTTTCCGTCCTTGAAGCGCCACATGTCGAACCATGTGGTCGTGTATTTCTTCGACGGGTCGCGCGGGTTGGTCAATTCGCGCGGCGTGACGACGATGACCAGATCGCCCTCGGCGACAACCGCGACGATCTTCGTTTTCGTAATATGCTCAGGGATCGGAGACGGCTTTGTGAAGGATGTGAAGAATTTCACGACGGTGTCGCGGCCCGAAGCGACCAACGGATTGTGCTGGTGGTACTCGGGCGTGATCCACTTATCGGCGAGCTCCCAATGATTCGCCTCGAGCAGGTCCTTCATGATGTGATAGGCGGCCTGCTTGTTGGTGTTGATGTGAGGATCTTTGCTCGTGAACATGGCATCGGCTTCGGCTCCCGTTACGCCGACGACCGGCTCCTGCGCCGCGGCCGCGAAGCACGCCAGCAAAATCGCGAGTGACGTGAGTAGACCGATTCGTTTTTTCATGCGTGCGTAGATACATCGGACGCGCCAACCTGTCAAGCGACGCACCTGGAGTGCGGTTCCTCGTTTGCGGTTAATTCCGGCGTGCCTTATACTTCAGACAAATCGGCCCCCGACGGAAACTACTTCTTAGAGGAGGACCCCGGTGCCAGAAGGCATACCTGCCCCGCGAAGGCTGTCCTTTGTCGCGCGCCTAGCGAGCCGAGGTGTTTCCTACTATGGCAGGCGATTCCTGGACATCCTAATCTGCGTCGTCGCCATTCTTGCAGCGAGCTCCGCGTTTGCGCATCACTCGCACGCGATGTTCGATTTGGACAAGCAAGTGACACTCACAGGCACAGTGAAGGAATTCGAGTGGAACAATCCGCACTGCTGGATTCAGGTGCTCGTGCCGGATCCGAAGGACCCGAATGCACCGCCCGTGGAATGGGGCGTCGAGATGGGAGCGCCGATCCAACTGATTCGTCATGGCTGGAAGCCGAGCAGCCTCAAGCCCGGTGACAAGATTACGGTTGTGGTCAATCCACTGCGCGACGGCCGGCCTGGCGGGCAGATCATTTCCGCCATCGGACCGGACGGCAAGCCGATCGGCGCCGTGCCGGAGACAAGCAGCAAATAGGAGCGGGCGCGAGGGCGAGGATCTCCGAATGACTCGACGAGCGATCGTGATCTCGACCCTGCTATTGGCGGGCTACATCCATTTCGCTCACGCGCAAACGTCTTCGAAAGCGCGCCTCAAGGCTTTCGCGAAGCTGCCGGATTGGTCCGGATTGTGGGAGTTTGACGCCTACCTGGATGAATCCGTTGGGCAGGAATTGGGTCCCGAGGGATTGCGCAGGGCGAGGGCCTATGCAGCCGCCATGCAGCCTACTTTCACCCCCGAATGGCAGCCAAAGGTTGACGAGGCGCGGAAGGCTCGGGCTGCTGCCCTTGCTGCTGACCCTAATCAACCACTGGCACTCCTTTCACCATGTGCCGAGTCTCCTTTTCCCGCGACGATGATGCCGGGATTTTATGAGTGGCGGGTGACGCCCGAGGAAACCACGCTCATTAGCAGCCAAAATAATTCGGTGCGGCACATCTACACCGATGGCCGAGGGCATCCGCCGGCCGATGAACTGTGGCCCACGACCTCGGGTGATTCCATCGGACACTGGGAGGGCGACACACTGGTGGTCGACACCGTAGCGATGAGGTATCGATCCATGTTTATGGCAGCGGAGCAGGCTTCATTCATTGTGTCGCCGTTGAGCGACAGACTGCATGCTATCGAGCGCGTCCGCATGGTGAACCACGATGAGATGCAAATTGAGCTCATGGTGGACGATCCGATCGCACTCGCCAAGCCCATCCACATCACGATCACTCATGAGCGCGTCAGAGACTTTAATCGTATGGGGGATACTCGGGACGCTGATTGCGATGCGTCAACCGATCGCAATCCAGTCGTTAACGGCCGGTTTACAACCGTCGTGAAGCCAGCTTCTGCGACGCCAGCCGAGCCACCGAAATAACATGATGCGTCGAACGATATTGATGGCAGCGCTGCTAGGAGGGTGTCTGTGCCTCACGCAGGCGCAAACATCCTCGAAAGCGCGTCTCAAGGCTTTCGCCAAGCTGCCGGATTGGTCCGGACTTTGGGAATTCGATATGTGGACTGACGAACTGGATGGGCAGGAAATGGGTCCAAAGGGAATGCAGAGGGCGAAAGTCTACGCCGCCGAGATGCAAGCGACCTTCACTCCCGCATGGCAGGCGAAACTCGATCAGCTCAAGAAAGCTGCCCATGCGGAAGAAACCAACGACGCGAACAACCCGCCCGCATTCGAAGAGTTCGGGCGATTCGGAGGATGCGGCTGGACGCCCGGTTTTCCCGCCACGATGCTGCCCGGAACATATGAGTGGCGC
>Ga0187778_10000907_pt1 | contig 21208 bp, 15 predicted proteins | sample 1015_Q2_SP5_20_M_FD_132418 | JGI IMG/M metagenome (GOLD analysis project Ga0187778, IMG submission 132418) | Tropical peat soil microbial communities from peatlands in Department of Meta, Colombia - 1015_Q2_SP5_20_MG | ecosystem: Environmental > Terrestrial > Soil > Wetlands > Peat | place...
CACTGCAGATCGTGCACGCTTGCCCCGATGCGCTTGAGGATCGAAAGGACGATGCCCGTGTGGACCGACTCCCCGCTATGGCTCGAGCAAAACAGGGCCAGCTCCTGCGAGCCGAAGCCAAAATGCGCAAGTCCTCCGTCCTCGACGAACGGAAGAGCCTGCAGGGGCTTGAGCGTGGAGCGGGAAAAATTGATCCCGCGGGCGTCTCCGACCGCCGCAACGATCTTGCCGTCGGCTTCGACGATCGCGATCGAGCCGAAGTGAACGCATTCGACGGCCCCGCCGCCCGCGGTGCCGCGAGTGGAGGCCAGCAACGGCACGTGTGCGGGGGCTCTACCGCTCGTGTCGCTTGTCGCGTTCAATCAAGGCGTAAGCCGAATGATTGTGGATCGACTCGAAGTTTTCCGTCTCGACCCGGTAGGCGAACACGCGCGCGTCCTGCTCCAGGAGACCCGCAACGTCGCGCACGGTGTCCTCGACGAACTTCGGATTGTCGTAGGCCCGCTGCGTCACGTATTTTTCGTCCGGACGCTTGAGCACGGCCCACAGCTCGCAGGAGGCCGCTTCCTCGGCAATGCGCACTTGCGCATCGATACTCATCGCCTCGGCCAATTCGAGCTCGATACTGATATGGGAGCGCTGGTTGTGCGCGCCGTACTCCGAAACTTCCTTGCTGCACGGACACAAACTGGTGACCGGAACGACGACTTTCTGGCGCAGCCGCACCTTGCCGCCGCGCATCGTCGCGCTCAGCGTCACGTCGTAATCCATCAGGCTCGTGGCCCCGGAGATCGGCGCTTCCTTGGTGATGAAATAAGGAAAGCCAATTCGGATCGAGCCGTCTTGCGCACCCAAATGCGCGAGCATGCGCTGCAGCAACCCCGGCAACGAGGCCAGCGAAAGCGGCTCACGATGCTGCTGCAGCACCTCCACGAACCGCGACATGTGCGTTCCCTTGCGCTCGCCCGGCAGCGCCACATCCATCTCGACGGACGCGACCACCGTCAGCGGACCGTGCGCCGTTCGAATCAGCAGCGGATAGCGCAGCGCCCGAACGCCCACGCGCGAGATCGCGATATCGCGCGCATCGGCCGATGACTGCACGTCCGGTAGCACGCCTTGATCTGGTGCGTTCATCGGCTCGATCCTGCTCATTGCGCCGGCCCCTCGGACCCGCGTACGGACACCCCGGGCGGCAATTGCCCGCGACCGGGCCCTTATTCCGAGCTTTTTTGTAGGAAAAAGGGGGTTCGGACCCCCAAAACGCAGTTTGCCCGAGCCGGGGCAAGCGCGCAAACGGACCCCGGCGCGACCGGCAAAGGAGAAACGCGCTGTGCTGGACAAGATCGCCGCCGTGCACTAGAAAGGAGGGGTTTTGCCCCGCCCCGCGGCGGCTTTTTGCGCTCCGGCGGCCTCGTCGCCTGTGGCGCCCGGTAGCGCGCGGGGCCGATCCATGCGACGAATTGCACGGGCTTGGCCTAAGGGGGGTCAAGGGTTGCCGAAGTCTGCCGATCTCCAGTTTGTCTACGACAAATTCGAGATAATGTCTGCCATGCACGCACCGTTAGGGTTTTTGCTGCTTTTCGGAAGCCGCGCCCGTGCGCGGCCGGCTTGCGCGGTGAATCCCGTCGCCGTGCGCTTGCCTGCTATTGGGGTGGCCAAGTGAACATCGCCGCGGTGGAACGCGACACCGGTTTATCGAAGGACACGCTGCGGGTTTGGGAGCGCCGTTATGGATTTCCGGCGCCCGTGCGCGATGCATCCGGCCAGCGGGTCTACACCTCGGCCGACGTCGAGAAGCTGCGCCTGGCCAAACGCCTGCTCGACTATGGCTATCGTCCGGGCAAGATTCTGTCGTACCGGCCCGAGCAGCTCATGCAGCTGGTGCATGCCGCAACTCCCGCGCTGCTGCGACGTCAGGAAGGGGTGCACAACGGCTCCGAAATCGAAACGTTCCTGGAGCTCATTCGCACGCACCGGGTCGAGGAGCTGCGTCGGCAGCTCTCGCAGTCGCTACTGCGCCTGGGTCTGGCCCAGTTTGTCTCCGGAGTGGTGGCCGCGCTCAACGCCCGCGTGGGCGACGCCTGGGCACGCGGCAAGCTCGAAGTGTTCGAAGAACATTTGTACAGCGAATCGATCCAGCTGATTTTGCGCAACGCGATCAGCGGTATTCCCCGTCCGGGTGTGGATCCGCCGCTCGTGCTTCTTACGACCTTTCCGCGCGAATCCCACGGTTTGGGGCTGCTGATGGCCGAGGCCTTCTTTGCCCTGGAAGGCTGCCGCTGCCTGTCCTTGGGCGTGCAAACGCCGGTTCCCGATATCGTGCGCGCGGCCCAGATCCAAAAGGTCGACATCGTCGCCCTGTCCTTCAGCGATTCGGTCAACGCCAACCAGGCCTTGGGAGGCATTGCCGAGCTGCGCTCGCAGTTGCCGACAAGTTTCGAGATCTGGGTCGGAGGCCATTGCTCGATACTGGAGCGGCGCCAGCTCGACGGCGTAACCCGCCTGCGCCTTCTGACCGACATCGGCCCCGCGCTCGCGCGCTGGCGCAAGAACCATCGTCCCGGCTAGCAGAGCCGTGCGCCGCAGCGCGACCTTAGCCTAGCTTCGCCCGGGGCCGCCCGCTTTGGTTTTGCTTGCGCCTTTGGCGGCGCCCGGCGGCGCTTCCGCTCCGGCCTCGCCGCCGCCTTGGGCCGACGCCGCGGAAGCGGCTTGCGCAGTGGCGCTGGCCGCCATCTGCGCGAACTGCTGCTGCAAAGCCGCCCACCACAGTGCCGGTTGAAACGCGGGCATTTCGCCCGGTGCCGTTGCGCCGCCCGCGGCCTCGGCCTTTGGCATCGCCCCCGCGGCGGCACCCGCGGCCGGGGCAGTGGCCGACGCGCCGAGCGCTTGCCAGGCGGCGAGCGTGCTTCGCTGCATTTCCAAACCCTGAATGGTGGTTCGCAACAAACTCAGATTCAGGTTCAGCCAGTTTTCGACGCTGCGCAGATCGGTGATGCGTTTTTCCAGCTCCTTGACGTCCAGCGTCGGCATCATCATGGAGGGAAGTGCGCCGCCACCTGCGCGCATCGCAGCCGCGGGATCGGGCGTGCCGCTCCAGAGCTGATTAAACCAGCGAACGGCGTCCTGAAAGTTTCCCGCCAACGCGTCGGGTAGCGGCATTCCGGTTGGCTTGATGGGCTCCGACATAATCGATCCGCATTTCAGATGTGCCAGACTATCTTATCGCAACCCTCGAAAAAGCCGCGGCGGGGCCATCCCTTCGCGAGACCTTGCCATGTCCCTTCTCCTCGGGCGCACCGCCCCAGCACTCTTGTGCGCGACCTTTGCACTTGCCCAAGCTTGCAGCGTCGGCGCCCAAACGCAAGTTGCGCCCACGGAATTGACGGCTTCCAATGGCCGCGGCGCGCCGCTGGTCTCGACTCTGCCGCTGTCGGCCGACCTTGGCTACCGCACGACGGCGACGATGAAACTCATGGACCTGCCCCTTACGCTGCACGGGCGAACGACGATCCGCTGGCGCCTGGAAGACGGGCACTACGAGAGCCATTTGCACATCGACACGGGAGGCTTTGACCAGGTCTCGCGCGGCAAATTGGCTGCCGACGGCAGCTTGATGCCCGAGCGCTACGAAGAAAAGCGCCCGTTTCACGATCCCGACTACGTCGACATCGACTGGGCCCATGGGCGCATCCAGTTCGGCAGCGGTGCGCCGGCGCTCGCGCCGGTGGCCGGGGCGCAGGATCGGCTGAGCCTGCAATTTGAACTCGCCCGCTTGCTGCAGCGCTATCCGGAGCAATTTGCGCCGGGCAGCACGCATTCCATCAACCTCATCGGAACGCACGATGTCGATCCCTGGAGCTTCGGGGCCGCCGAGGAAAAGTCGGTCGACACCGGCCGCGGAGCCATGCGCGCCGTGCGCTTTTCCGCGCGCCGCACCGTGCACGGCGTCGAAGAAACGATCGACGTGTGGCTGGGAGCGGATTTGCGGTGGCTGCCGATTCGCATCCGCATGGTCGACCGCAAGGGCTCCATCATCGATTCGGTGCTCGAAGACGCGGTCCTGCCCTAAGGCATCGGCGCCGCGCGCCGCCGGCCGCGCTCAGCGCACCAGCACGTTGGCAAACTGCCAGGGATCGTCGCGGTCCACCGCTTCGGCAAACAGGCTCTGCCGATCCCTTAGCGGCGTCCAGTCCCCCCAGACTCCCGTGACCGTGCCCAGGTACGGGCGCGCGATTTGCATCACGCGCTCAAAATCCATCGTGTCGGGCTCAACGACGCCGCACCGGTCGTTTTCCATCGCCCAGATCATCCCGGCGAGCACTCCGATCGCCGTCTGCAGCGTTGTGGCGTTGTTGTACGGTGCCAGTTGCCTTGCCGAGGCGATGTCCAGGCGCGAACCGTACCAGTACACGCCGCGCGGGTTGCCGCACAACAGCACGCCAAGCTCGTCCATTCCGTCAGTGATCTCGTCGCGCAACAGCCGCCGACGCTCCTGCAGACGGTAGTTTCGGCCCCGGTACTCGTCGATCGAGAGCACGGCATCGCCGCACGGATAGTAGGCGTAGTGCACGGTGGGGCGGTAGGTTACCTGCACGCCGTCAAACAGGCTCAGGAAATTGGCAATCGAAATGGACTCGGCGTGCGTTACCAAAAATCCATGGTAGGGGCCGCGAAGCGGCGTCCAGCTGCGCACCCGCACGTCGATGCCCGGTCGCTCGAGGAAAATAGCCGCGCGGCAGCCTTCGGTGTGCGCTCGCCCGATGGCCGGAAGCGCGCGCTCGTGGGTGCCCCAGCCGAGCTCGGCCGGCTGCGTGCCTTCGCCCATGAACGCTTCGGCCGACCACGTATTGACAAATTCACCGGGTCGCTTGGGCGCGGCGCACACCTGCGTATCGCATTCGGCCACATGGATGGTCTTGATCTGCAGTTGCCTTGCCAGGCGCGCCCACTGCTCGCGCGTTTGCGGAACGGGGACCTCGGCGCCGCCGGCACGCGCCATATCGAGCAGCGCGTGCTTGGTGAAATGCGAAATCAAGCCCGGGTTGACTCCGTGCGTGACGATCGCCGTCGGGCGCCGGAGCCAGGCGCCCGCGTTCACCGCCAAGGCCTGTTCGCGCAACCAGTAGTTGGTCCGTTCGGCCGCCGGCAAGGAGGTATCGACGTGGCCTCCGGCCCAGGGCTCGATGCAAGAATCCAGATACAGCGCGCCACGCTCGTGGCACAGCTCGATCAACGCGACCGAAGAAACATCGATCGACAGATTCAGCAGGAAATCGCCCTCGCCCAGCAGGGGCGGCAGCACTCGACGGTAGTTCTCCTCGGTGAGCGGTTCGCACCGAAAATCGTGCACTCCGCAGTCCCGCGCCACATCGCGCGGAGCCTCGTCGGCGGTGAGGATCGTGATTCGGTCCGGGGCGATGTCGATGTGCCGAAGAATCAGCGGCAGCGCACCCTGCGCGACACTGCCGAAACCAACCATCACGAGGCGCCCGCGCAGCGCGGCCAGCGTCTGTCCTGTTGCCAATTGCATTCCCTATGTTGAAGTCGGCGGCGTGCAAGGTGCCGCGCCGACCGTCTTTGCCGCCCGCGTTTATACCGCAGCGCGCGGACTCACCGGCGCCTGGGCCGTCTCGAAGCGTAAATTTGCGTTCGAGGACGCGATTCGTCAAGCGGTTTTGACCGACGTCCCGGGCGGTCGCACCGGCAATCGCGGCTTGCGGCCGTTGTTATCATGCCAGCGACTTGGTTGGCCCGAAGTGGTGACGCCCGATGCGCCGGATCGCGATTCGCTCGATCCTGTTTGACCGCGGAAAGCTGGTCGCCTCGTTGCTCGGCGTGGCGCTCGCCTCAACGCTGGGCTTCGTGCAGATCGGTCTGTACGAGGGGTTCGTGCGCAGCTCCTCGACCGTCATCGACAACGTCGGCGGCGACATGTGGGCCATGCCGCGCGGACTGAAAGTCATCGACTATTCGCAGATCGTCTCGGCGGGCCCCCGCAGCCTGTTGCTCTCGCATCCGTGCGTGGCCGACGTGCGCGGATTGCTGTACGGTTTTTCCTGGGTCCAGCGCCCCAGCGGCACCCGCTCGACCGCGATCGTCGTGGCGATGGAGCCGCGAGCCGGTCGCCGCGTCCCGTGGGGCGAGATTGCCGGGGACGTGACGCAGCTCAACGAACCGCTGCGTGTCAGCGTGGACCGCACGGATCTGGAAAAACTCGAATTGCCTTCGGACCCGCTCGAGCGCAATTTCGAAATCAACAGCCTGAAAGTCAGTGTCGCCGCGGTAACCGACGGCATCCGCTCCTTTACGCTAAATCCGTATGTCTTTACGTCGATGACCAACGGGCGACGGCTGCTGGGTTTGTCGGAAAACGAGGTGATGTACTACGTCATCGACCTGGTCGATCGACGCTGCGGCCCGGACCTGGTTCGGTGGATGAGTCGCTACCCCGACATCCAGCTCGTCGATTCGGCGAGCTGGAGCCAGCAGACCTCGGAGTACTGGGTTGGCGGATCCGGGGCCGGCGTCGCTCTGGCGTTTACCGCGATTTTGGGCCTGTTTGTCGGGGGCGTGATCGTCGGCCAAACGCTCTATTCGATGGCCAAGGAGCACCTGTTGGAGCTCGCGACCCTCAAAGCCGTCGGCGCCCGTCCGTTCGAACTCGCTGGCTTTGTGCTCTGGCAGGTCGCGTTTTTGGCCGCGGCGGGGGTCGTCTTCGGCTTTGTGCTGGCCTTGGTGCTGCGCCACGGACTGTCTCGGTTGGGGCTAACCGTGGTCGTGTCGGCGGGCACCGTCGGCCTGAGCGTGGTTGCCACGCTGGTAATGTGCGTCTTGGCGAGTATCACCAGCCTCTCGGCCGTGTTCCAAGTCGAGGCGGCAAAGGTACTGCGATGAACGGGGAAGCGGCGGCCGACGGCGTGTTGTCGCGGGCAGTGCTTGCGCGGGCACGCGAGGTGAGCAAGACGTTTCGCTCGGGGACGATCGAGGCCACCGTCTTGCGCGATGTGACGCTCGAAGTTCGGGCCGGGGAATTTGTGTTGCTGATGGGCCCATCGGGCTCGGGCAAGACAACGCTGCTGTGTGTGCTCTCGGGCCTGTTGCGCCCCACCGGCGGGGACGTCGATCTGTGCGGGGTGCCGATCTCGCGCCTGCCCGAGCGCGCCGCCGGCGAGGTGCGGCGGCACAAGGTCGGTTTCGTGTTTCAGAGCTACAACCTGTTCCCGGCGCTGAGCGCGCTCGATAACGTTGCCGAAGTGCTCGCCCTAAAGGGTATGGAGCGCAAGCAGGCGCGTTCGGTGGCGGGCCGTTCGCTGGCCGAGGTCGGCCTGGCCAGCCGTCTGGAGCACCGACCCGGGGAGCTTTCGGGCGGCGAGCGCCAGCGCGTGGCCATTGCGCGAGCGCTGGCCGGCGACCCGAGCCTGATTTTTGGGGACGAACCCACGGCGGCGCTGGATCGGCAAACGGGGCTGGAAGTCGTCGCCTTGCTCAAGGACCAGGTCAACGAGCGCCGCGGAGTGATGTTGGTCACCCACGATGCGCGTTTGCTGCGGTTTGCCGATCGCGTCGTCGAGATCGACGACGGGCGGATTGTGCGCGACGACGCGGTCGACCGCGTGGCAGGCGTTGCGCAGGCCCTGACCCCATGAAGCGGCGCACGCTCCTTGTCGGGGCCGCCTTGGGGGTGGCGATCGCAAGCGCGCTGGCGCTGGTGCTCGCGTTGCGCAGCACGGACTCGGAAGCCGGCACGCAGCCGACGGCGAGCGGGGCTCCCCGAATCGTGTCGCAGGCGCAAATCGTGCCCGTCGATGGGGTGATCGAGGTGCGGCCCCTGGCGGAGGGAAAAGTGCTGCGGGTGCTGGTGCAGGCCGGCGACCGGGTGGCCGCGCGGCAGCTGTTGGCCGAAATCGAAAGCGACCTTCCCTCGGCAACGGTGCGACAGCGCCGCGCGGACGTGCGCGGCGCCGAGCAGCGCCTAAGCCTCGCACGCGAAGGCGTGCGCCCCGAGGAGCAGGCCGCATTGACGGCGGCCGCCGAGGCGGCACGGCACGAGGCCGATCTGGCGCGCGATCGCGCGCAGCGTCAGCACGAGCTCATGGCGCGGGGCTTTGTCTCCGAGCAATCGGTGATTGAGGCCGACGACAACCTGGCGGCGGCGGAGGCCCGCGCGCGCGAAGCCGGTATGCGCGCGCAGGCCGCGGTTGCCGGCGGTCGCCAGGCCGAGGTGCAGGCGGCCCAGGAAGAGATGAGTTCGGCGGGCGCGGCGCTCGATCAGGGTCAGGTTGTCTTGTCGCGCACCCGGATCCTCGCTCCGATCTCGGGTGTGGTCATGACGCGCAACGTAAATCCCGGCGACATCATCGGAGCCAATGTCACGGCGCCCACGCTGTTTCGCATCGTCGACCCAACGCGCATCGAAGTGCGCCTGGAAGTCGAGGAACTTTTGGCGCCGCGTCTGCAAATCGGGCTGCCCGTGCGCTTTGTGCTGCCCGGGACGCGGCTCCTTGTGGGTCACGGCAAGATCACGCGTCTGGCGCCCCAGGTCGAAAAGCGCAGCATCGGCGCCGATGACGCCCGCATCCGCGCCGACAGCATGATTTTGCCGGCCTGGAGCAACTTCGTAGGGGAGCCCGGTTCCGAGACGCTGCCGGTGAACTACCGGCTCGAGGCCTGGATCGAGCTGCCCGAGCGCGAGCCGGTCGCCGCGAAATAGCTCGCGCTAGGGCAGCGCGACCTCGCGCGGCTTGGCGACGGGCGCCGTTTCGCTGGGCGCCGGAGGCGTTTCCAACCACTGCGCGCGCCACTGCACAAGCTGCGGGCGCACGCGCTCCACGCTTTGCTTCTTGATGTGCCCGAAGCCACGGATGTCGTCGGGAAAATTTGCCATGCGCACCGCAAGGGCCAGCTTCTCGGCGGTGAGCTGCGAGACGATCTCGTCGATCATGCGCTCGTAATCGCGCACGAGCGCCTGTTCGAGGCGACGCTCCGGCGTGCGCGCAAACGGATCGAGCAGCGTGCCGCGCACAAACCGCATGTGCGCGAGCGCCGCGAGCAGCAGGCCGAGCCAGGGCCCAAAGCGCATCTTGCGCGGCTGCCCGGTCGCCGGATCGCGCGGCGCGAAAAGCGGCGGGGCCATGTGGTAGTTCACCCGGTAGTTGCCGGTGTAGGAACGGGCGATGTGCGCGCGAAACTGCGGATCGCGGTGCAGCCGCGCCACCTCGTACTCGTCTTTTGCGGCGAGCAGCTTAAAGTAGTTTCTCGCCACCGCCTCCGCAAGCAGGGTGCTGCCGGGCGCTTTTGTGCGTTCGGCCTGCGCGACCTGCTCGACGCGCTGCGCATAGCGCTGCGCAAGGCGTGCGTTCTGGTAGGCCGTCAGAAATTCCGAGCGCACCGCTACGATCTGCGCAAGACTCCTGGCCAACGGTCGCGGTGCCGCGCCGTCGGTGCGCATCTGCGCGGCCGCGCGTTGAACGGCCGCCAAGTCGTGTGCGGCCGCCCGTCCCCATTCGAAGGCGCGTTGGTTGGCCTCGACCGCGGAGCCGTTTAGCTCGATGGCGCGCAACAAGCTCTCCTGGCGCAACGGCACCCAGCCTTTTTGCCAGGCGGCCCCGAGCAGCAAGCAATTGGCGTACATCGCATCGCCCAGAAGCTGCGTTGCCAGTCCTTGGGCATCGAGCAGCGCCACGTCGGCGTCTTCGCCCGCCGCGGCGCGGATCTGGCCGATGAGTTTGGCCGAGGGGAACTGCCATTCGCGATTGCGCACGAACTCCGCCGTCGGCGCCTCGGAGCTGCTCAGCAGCGCTCGCGTGCGCCCGCGCCGGAACTTGGCAAGCACTTCGGCCCCGCTGCTGACAATGAGGTCGCAGCCCAGCAGCAGGTCGGCTTCTCCCATGGCAATGCGCGTGGCAAAGAGCTGCGCGGGCGCGCTCGCGATCTGGATGTGCGAGTGCACCGCACCGCCTTTTTGCGCCAGCCCCGCCACGTCGAGCACCGAAATGCCGCGCCCCTCGATGTGCGCGGCCATCCCCACGATCTGTCCGATCGTCACTACGCCGGTGCCGCCGATGCCGGCCACCAGGATGCCGAAGGCCCGGCCATCGCGCAGTTCCACGGGCACCGGGGTGGGAGCCTCGGGCGGGGGCACCTCGCTGCTCGCGGGCCGACGCAGCCGACCTCCTTCCACGGTCACAAAGCTCGGGCAAAAGCCGTTCAGGCAAGAAAAATCCTTGTTGCAGCTGGACTGGTTGATGCGCCGCTTGCGGCCGAACTCGGTTGCCACCGGCTCGACGGACAGGCAGTTCGATGCCGTGCTGCAGTCGCCGCAGCCTTCGCACACCAGCTCGTTGATGACGACGTGCCGCGCCGGATCCGCGACCAATCCGCGCTTGCGCCGCCGGCGAAGTTCCGCCGCACAGGTCTGGTCGAAAATCAGCGCCGACACGCCGTTGTACCCGCGCAGCTCGCGTTGCACGGCATCCAGACGCTCGCGCGGCGCAACCTGCACTCCGGGCGCAAACGGGTCGGCGTTCGCGTATTTGTGCGGGTCCTGGGCGACCACGACGATGCGCTGCACGCCTTCGGCCGCAAGCTGGCGCGTGATTTGCGGCACCGTGAGCACCCCGTCGATGGGCTGGCCACCGGTCATCGCGACGGCGTCGTTAAACAAGATCTTGTAGGTGATCGCCACCTTGGCCGCGACCGCCGCCCGTATGGCCAGGCTGCCGGAATGAAAGTACGTGCCGTCGCCCAGATTGGCAAAGATGTGGGGCTCGCTCGTAAAGGGGGCGTGGCCGATCCAGGTTGCCCCCTCGCCGCCCATGTGGGTGCACGTCGCGGTGCTGCGGCCCATCCAGGTCGCCATGTAGTGGCAGCCGATGCCGGCGACGGCGCGCGAGCCTTCCGGCACCCGCGTCGAGGTGTTGTGCGGGCAGCCGGAACAAAAGTGCGGGATGCGCTCGGTTACGAGCCGCGGCACCGCCAGATCGCGCTCTTTGGCCTCGATGATCGCCATGCGCGCGTCAATGCGCGCGCGCACATCGGGCGGCAGCTCGAGCTTGCGTATGCGCGCGGCAATCGCTTTGGCGACGATCGCGGGCGAAAGTTCGTAGTGCGCGGGCAAGATCCAGTTTCCCTGCGGTACGGCCCATTCGCCGCCGTCTTTCTCGTCGAACTTGCCGATGACGCGTGGGATCTTCTTGCCGCTGCCGATCCACTGGAACAGCTCTTCCTTTAGCTGGTACTCGATGACCTGCCGCTTTTCCTCGATCACCAGGATTTCCGTCAGACCCTCCGCAAATTCGCCGATGGTCCGGGCCTCGAGCGGCCAAACCATGGCGCACTTAAACAGGCGGATGCCGACCTGGCGGCAGGCCGCCTCATCGAGCCCCAGATCGGCAAGCGCCTGGCGCGTGTCGCCGTAGGCCTTGCCGCTGGCGACAATGCCAAAGCGAGCGTGCGGCGAGTCGATCACCGTGGCGTTGAGCCGGTTGGCACGACAGTAGGCCAGGGCCGCGTAGAGTTTGTAATCGAGAAGGCGCGCTTCCAACTGCAATGGCGCATCGGGCCAGCGGATGTTCAGCCCGCCGGCGGGCATCACGAAATCCTCGGGCAGTCGCACGCGCACGCGCTGCGGATCGACCTCGACCGTGGCCGACGCTTCGACCACCTCGGTGACGCATTTGAGTCCCACCCACACGCCGGCGTACCGGCTCATCGCGTAGGCGTGCGCGCCCAGATCGAGGTATTCCTGCACGGAGGCCGGGAACAGCACGGGAATCATGCAGGCTTTGAGCACCAGATCGGACTGGTGCGGCATGGTCGAGCTCTTGGCACCGTGGTCATCGCCGCACGCAACCACCACGCCGCCGTGCGGGCTCGTGCCCGCGGCGTTGGCGTGCTTGAACACATCGCCGCAGCGGTCCACCCCCGGGCCCTTGCCGTACCACAAGCCGAACACGCCGTCGTAGCGCGCGCCGGCGAACATGTTGACCTGCTGCGTGCCCCAGATTGCGGTGGCGGCCAGATCCTCGTTCACCCCCGGCTGAAAGCGCACGTGATAGCGCTCCAGGTGGGCCTTGGCGCGCCAGGCGGTCTGATCGACCGCACCCAGCGGCGAGCCGCGGTAGCCGCTTAAAAAACCCGCGGTGTTGTACCCGGCCAGCAGGTCGCGCTGGCGCTGCAGCATCAGCAGGCGCACGAGCGCCTGGGTGCCATTCAGATAGACGCGGCCCCGATCGACGGTCCACTTGTCGTCGAGCGAGACCGTTGCCAGGGCCTGCCGGATCGCGTCGGGGAGGGGAGCATTCATTGCCGTACGCTGCGCCGAAATTCGCATGGATGATTTGCCAAAAAGCGCCGAGGAGTCGGCGGCAAACCTCATCTTCCGTGTGCCTATTGGCCGTCGCTGCGGCCGCCAATCAGCATACTCCGGTGCCCCGCCGCGGGCTGCGGCACAGCAGCACAGCGCGCGTTGCGTGCCTTAGCGCGCAAGCTGGTTGATTTCGATGATCGGCATGAGCACCGCGAGCACGATCAGCATCACGACCAGCCCCATGCTCAAAATGAGTGCCGGTTCGAGCAGGGACGTCAGCAGCATCGCGCGGCGCTCGGCTTCGCGCGCGTGCATGTCGGCGGCGCGCGCAAGCATTTCGGGCAGCTTGCCGGTGGCTTCGCCGGAGTTGATCAAGTGAATGAGCACCGGGGGAAACAGGCGCAGCCGGCCCGGCACCGAACGATCGTCGTCCTCGGCGCGCAAGGCCCGCGCCAGCGACGCGCCTTCGCGCACGCGAAGGGCCGCTTCGACAACGCGCTCGCGCAGCGCCAGGTTGGTTACCGTTTCGCCGGCGGCCTGCAGTGCCCGCAGCATCGGCACCCCGGAGCCGACCAGGATGGACAAGGTGCTGGCAAAGCGCGCCGTGTTAATGGCTCGCGAGAGCGTTCCGATGACCGGCAGACGCAGGATGCGGCGGTGCCACTGCAGGCGCAGCGCGGGCACGCGCAGCGCGCGCGAAATACCAAAACCCGCGGCGCCACCGCCCAGAACCAGCAGCCAGCCGTAGCCGCGCAAAAACGCCGAAAGACCGATCATCGCGCGCGTAAGCAGCGGCAGCGCCTGCTTGGTCTGGGCAAACACTTGCACCACCTGCGGAATCACGTAAGTCAGTAAAAACACCACCACGAGCAAGGCGACAACGGTCAATATGGCCGGGTAAACGAAGGCCAGCGCGATTTTTTGCTGCAGCCGCGCGCGCTCCTCGATGAAGTCGGCCAGACTGCTGAGTACCGAGCCCAGACGGCCCGACTCTTCTCCGGCCGCGATCAGCGCGCGGTAGATCTCGGGGAACTGGCGCGGGTGCCGGGCCAGTGCGGCCGAAAGCGACATGCCGCCGCGCACTTCGGTGCGAATCGAGGCCATCATCTCGCGCACGGCCTGCTGCTCGCTTTGTTCCACCATCACCGTGAGGGCGTCGGCGATGGGCAGCGCTGCGGCCAGCAAGCTGGCAAATTGTCGCGTGAGGACGGCGAGCTCGGTTTGCGAGAGGCGGCGCCCGCGCAGTGCGGCGGGGCCGCGGCGCGCGGCCTCGGTTTCGACGGGCTCGACGCTCAGCGGAACGAGTCCCTGGTTGCGCAGAATCTGCCGCGCCTGGCGCGCGCTATCGGCTTCCAGCACCCCGACCTCGTCGCGGCCCAGATCGTCGGCGGCAGAGTAGCGAAACGCGGTCATGCGATCGGCGTGGGATGCGCGCGGTCGTCGGAAGAAAAGAGGGTCAGTCGCGCGTTACGCGCAGGATTTCCTCCTGCGAGGTAACTCCCGCCGAATACCAGCGAATGCCGTCGGCGCGCAGCGGCAGCATGCCCGCGGCCTCCGCCGTGCGACGGATCTCCTGGTCATTGGCGGCGGCGTGGATCAGGGTGCGGATGGGGTCGTCGACGCGCAGCAGCTCGTAAATTCCGGTGCGCCCGCTATAGCCGGTGTGGCCGCAGGATTCGCAGCCCACCGGCTGAAACCCGCGCCCGGAGGCGTCGGGCCGCTTGCACTGCGGGCACAGCTTGCGTACCAGGCGTTGCGCCAAAACGCCCAGCAGCGTGGAGGAAAGCAAGAAGGGCTCGATCCCCATGTCGATGAGCCGAGTAACGGCCGTGGCCGCGTCGTTGGTGTGCAGTGTGGCCAGCACCAGGTGCCCGGTCAGCGAAGCCTGCACCGCGATTTGCGCGGTTTCCAGGTCGCGGATCTCGCCGATCATGATCACGTCCGGATCCTGCCGCAGGATCGAACGAAGCGCCCGGGCAAAGCTCATATCGATTTTCGGGTTGACCTGCGTCTGGCCAACCCCCGGCAGGTCGTATTCGATCGGGTCCTCCACGGTCATGATGTTGCAGGTCGTGTGATCCATGCGTCGGATCGCGGCATACAGCGTCGTTGTCTTGCCCGAACCCGTGGGCCCGGTGACGAGCAAGATTCCGTGCGGCTGGTGGAACAGCTCGTCGAAGGACGCTTGAATGCGATCGGACATGCCCAAGTTCGTCAGGTCGATCCGGGTGACGTCCTTCTCCAAAAGGCGCAGCACGACACGCTCGCCATGGCCGGTCGGCAGTGTGGACACGCGCACGTCGATGGCCCGTCCGCCGACGCGCAACGCGATGCGCCCGTCCTGCGGCAGGCGCTTTTCGGCGATGTCCATCGCGGCCATGATCTTGATGCGCGATACCAGGGCCGCATGCAGCGCGCGCTTGGGCCGCACCACGTCGCGCAGCGTGCCGTCGACGCGAAAGCGCACCAGCGAGTGCTGTTCGAAGGCTTCGAAATGAATATCCGAGGCGCCGTCGCGCGCGGCGTGCGTCAGAAGGGCGTTGATCATGCGGATGATCGGTGCATCGTCCTCGGTCTCAAGCAAATCCTCGATGTCGGGGACATCCTGCATCATGCGCGTGATGTCGATTTCGCCTTCGATGTCGCCGACGATCTGCTGCGCCGAATCTTCGGGGCGCGAATAGGTCTGCGCGATGGCCTCGGCGAGCACCTGGGCGTCGACGATGCTCGGCCGCACGCGTCCGGGGAAGGCCCGCATGACCTCGTTGAGCGCATCGAGCTTGGTGGACACCGTGATCCACACCTCGGCCTCCCGATCGCCGTGCGGCTTCAGGAGAATCGAGTTATCGCGGGCAAAGGCGTACGGTACGTACTGTTGGGCAGTCGTCATGGGCTCGCCGCTTGCGCGGTGCTCACCATCGTGGGGGAAAAACCCAGGGCGCGCAACTGCGCCAAGTCCTGGTCCAGCGGGCGTTTGGCCGGCTGCGCGCTCAGACGCACGCGCACGTGCGCCCCGCCGGGTCCGTCAAAAGACTCGCAATAGGCGTCGAGCCCCGCGTCCTTGAGCTGGCCCTGTATCTTGCGCGCCTGCTCCATCGTATCGACGACCGCGACTTCGACGAGCAGCGGGTCGAGCGCGCCGTGCGGGTCCGCATTGCCGGGCTTCGCGGGCTCGGGCTCCTGCTTGCCGGTCAGGGGCGGCAGCCATCCTGTCGTGGGGACATCGGGCAGCGGCGGGTGGTTCGGTGGCGAGGCTTTGACCAAGGCGGCGCGGATGTACTCGTAGCGATCCATCACGAGGCTCTGCGATGCCTGCTCGTCGCGGATCACCGTCGGGCGCAAAAACACCATGGTCTGCGTCTTGATGTGCTCGCGGGTGTCGTAGCGGAACAAGTAACCCAGTAAGGGGATGTCGCCGAGCAGGGGGACCTTGTACTGGTTCTGGTTGACGGTGTCCTCGATCATGCCGCTGATGACGACAAAATTGCCGTCATCGACGATGACGCTGGTCTCGAAGCTGCGCTTGTTCAGTACGAGGTCGGTGCCGCTGGTGCCGGGGGAAACGGAAGATTGTTCGATGTAGATGCCCATTCGTATCGAGCCGCCTTCGGAGATCTGCGGCTTGACGCGCAACTGCAACCCGATGTCCTGGCGCTCGTACGTTTGAAAGGGCGTCACCGTCGAGCCGGAAGTCGTGGTCGTCGTGCCCGTTGCCGCGTAGGACCCGCTCACGAAGGGCACGTTCTGGCCGACGAGAAACTTGCCTTCTTCGTTATCCAGGGTCTGGATGTTGGGGCGCGAGAGGATCGTGGCATTGGCCACGGTTTCTAGGGCGCTTGCCAGCACCCCGAGATTGGTTACCGTGCCAACGCCGGGGATGGTGACCGTGCCCCGAACCACCCCGAGGTTGATCCCCGGGCCCAGATTGGTGAGGTTGGTTGCGGCGCTGATGATGTTCTGGCTGGAGCTTCCGAAATTGGTGCCACCGACCACCGAGGTGCTGCTGCTGTTTAAGCCCGAGAGGGCCTGCCACTGGATTCCGAACTGCGCGGCCTTGTCTCCGGCGATGGACACGACGAGCGATTCGATCAGCACTTGGGCCGGGCGCACGTCGAGTTTGTCGACGATGGCGCGGATGTTGCGGTATACGGGCTCGGGTGCGGAGATGATCAAGGAGTTGGTCGCTGGGTCGGCCTGAATCATGCCGGCCAAGGTGCGATCGCCCCCACCGCCCCCGCCGCCCGAAGGCGGGGCACCGACCGACGGGGGGGAGGGCGCCATCGAGCTCCCGGGACCGGAAAGCGTGCTCGACCCGAGTCCCCCCAAGGTCGAGGTGCCGGCCGTGCCCGAAACTCCGCCCGTCGTGGGCATGCCGGTGCCGCTGTAGCCGGCGGGAGCCAGTCCGGTGGTGCCGCCGGCCTGGGCGACGAACGAGGGGTCGGACGAAAGAACCGCTCGCAGCAGAGGCGCGAGCTTGATGGCCTGTGCGTTGCGCAGGTAAATGACATTGATGTTGCCGGGCGTTGCGCTGGGCTGGTCGAAGTGCTCGATCAACGACCTGGCCTGTTGCAGCCGCGCGGCGCTCGCGGCGCGCAAAATCAGGCTGTTGCTGCGCGGCTCGGCCTGCACCAAAACGCGCTGGCCGGAATCAACGCCCTGGCCGCTGGCTCGCGCGCCCTCGTCGAGCACGTGATTTACGATGTTGGCAATATCGCTGGCCTGCGCGTACTTCATCGGCACGACGATCACTTCGGCGTTGGCCGGCGAGTCGATGGCCTCGATGATGCGCGCAAGGCGCCGCAAATTCTCCGCGTAGTCGGTGATCACCAGCGTGTTGTTGGCGGCGTAGGCGGCGATCGTGTTGTTCGGGGCGATGAGGGGGCGCAATACGGGCACGAGGTTGCTCGCCGATTCGTACTGCAGACGAAACACTTGGGTGACGACCTGATCGCCGCGCGGCAGCGGGGCCTCGGGCGCAAGCACACGACCTCCCTGCAGCTTGGCGTCGGCCTCCAGCAATACGCGCGTAACCCCGCCGGGTTCGGGCGATTCGACCAGGGTAAAGCCCTGCAGGCGCAGCGCCGACTGCAACTCCTCGTAGGCCTGTTGCCGCGTCACCGGGCGCTCCGTCACGAGCGTCATCGTCCCCTTGACCCGTGGGTCGATGACAAACGTGCGGCCGGTGTACTGGCCGATGGCGCGCACGACCGCTTCGATGTCGGCATTGACGAAATTGAGCGTTACGGGCTCTTGCGTGGCCTTGGTCGCATCCGTGCCCGCCGGCAACGCCGGATCGGGCCCGGCGCCCAAGGCGGCCGCTGCCGCCAGCAGCGCCACTGCGCCCGCAACGATGGCCGCCTTCGAGCGCAAGCGAAAAACAGGCCCGATCCTCATCTCACGTTCCGAATTTCAAAATGGCTTGGTCGCCTTGGCGCCGACCCAGCAGCGAGATAAATCCCGAAAGCTGGGTTGCCACGGCGGGGTCCGTACCCGGCTGCACGCGCGCGATTCCCTGAAAGCGAAGGCGCTTGCCCGCCCCAATTGTGCCATTGCCGGTCATTTCGATGGGTCCGGAAAGTGTGTCGAGTTGCACCAACGCACCGTCATATATGCCGTCGGCCTGCAGGCGAAAATGGCCCAAGGGCACGATGGGACTTAACGAGCTGGAAGCATCGACCCACTCCATGCTCAGGTGCCCGTACAGGCTGCCGGATCGCAGGTGCAGCGCATCCCAGGCCAGCAGCAGCTCCCCGCCGGGCCGGACCGTGTTCCAAGGTGCACCGAGCCCGACCAGGACGGTGGCCGGCAAACGAAGCCGATTGGAATCGATCGTGGCGTTTTGCCCACGGTCCATGCGAAGCGCCAGCGGTGCATCGAGCACGGCGGCATTGGTAAGGGCCACGTCGAGGGACCCGACGAGCAGTCGCCAAGGATCGATGCGCCAGGATGTGCGACCCGGCAGCTTCGTGCGAAAGGATGAGTCGGCTTCGCCATTAGCTAGTACGAGCTCGCCTTGGCCATTCCACAGCGTCCCGGTGGCATCGTCGAGCTCGACCCGTGTCCCGCTCCAGGAGCGTAGCGCGCCGGCAAGCAGCGTTGCTGGGGCCTGCGTGAGCAGCACCAGCAGCGCCCCGGCAACGGCGGCGGCAAGGATTGCGAGTTTGGCCGCGAACCGATGGCTCATGACGCTTCCATGACGACCTTGTGACAGCAAACCGGTGTGGGCTCTGCGGCGAGGACAATCAGGCGCGCGGCATACGCAGCGACAGTTCGATATCCGCGTTGCCGGCGGCGTCGTTGGCTTTGACGGTGGCGGCAACGGTGTGCACACCGAGCGTGTGCTCGGCACCCGCAAGCCAGGTCGACCAACGCCCGTAGGAGACGTTGACAAAGCTCAGGTGCAGGTCGCCGTTGGCCAGCACGGTGCTGTGCGTAGCTTTTAACCCGGTCTCTCGCAACGATTTCTCCAGCGCCGCGCGGGAATCGGCCGCATCCGGTGCGGCCACGGGCGCGAGCGCCCGAAGGCTTCGGGCCTCGGCCACCAGGGTTTCGAGGCCCGCCGCCTGGGCCCGCGTTTGCGGCAGCAGCCGTTGCAGCCGCTCGATGCCACGCGCGGCAGGCGCGATCAGTACCAAATACAGCACGATCGCAACGAGGAAGGCCGCGCCCGCGCCCAAAATGCGGCGCTCGCGCGGCGCGCGCTCGGACCAGAGGCGAGCGAGCGTGGAAGGAAAGTTCGTTGTGTCCATGGCTCAGCGATCCGCGGGCGCAAGACGCGCCGCGCCGTCGTCCTCAAAGCGCAGCACAAGACCCTGGCTGATGGCCCGCGCCTGCAGGGCGTTGCGCAGCTCGGGCTTGCTGGCACTGCCCGGCTTAAACCGTAGGCGATAGCTGCGATCGGAGTACTCGATTGCGGCGACGATGCCGACGGGTGCGGCCGAAAACAGCTGCACCGCTTGCGCGTTTAGGACCGAAAAATCGTCCGCCGACGGGCGGCCGGCCCGCGCCCGCAGGCCCTCGACCGAACGCGTGGCCTGCGCAAGCTCGTCAACAACGGTCGTTTGGTCGGCAAACGCATCGCGAAAGCTGTGGCGCATCGATGCGCGCAAATCGCGGTATTGCGCATCGAGCTTAAACCAGTAGGCGTTTAGCCCCGCGATGGCGATGACGGCGCACACTCCGAGCCACGCGGCCGGCGCCTTCCAAGCTCCCTGCCGCACGACGGAGGCCAGAACGCGGCCCGCAAAGCCGTACCTGGCCGCCGATGCGAACGGCCCCTGCAGCAAGTTGACGGCTTGGTCGATCGCGGCAAGGTCGACGGCAAACGGGGCCTGCTCTTGCGCCAGATCGAGCGACCGTGCGACCGAACGGCACTGCGCTTCGGCCGCGCCGTATAGGCGCAGACGCGAAATGCCCAGTTGATGCTTGGCCAGGCCCAGGGCTCCCGCGGCCCCGTCGTCGATGTCAAACGCGCAGCCGTGGTCCAGGCCCGTGCGGATCACGGCGCGGCCGCCATCGATGCGCAGAGCCAATCTTCCCTCCTGGGGAGCGGGCAGCGTGTAGATCTCGCTGTAGGCCGCGCGCGGCTGTATTTGCGCCTGGGCAAACGCCTCGAGCGTGCGGGCCAGTGTCGATTGGTCGATCGCCGCAACCGAAAGCCATGCCACCTCGCCTGCGGGGGCGGCGTTTGCACCTGCCGCGGGCCCGCGGCTGGGCATCCACGCGAAGTGGCAGTCGGCCGGATCGTTGAGCATGCGCTCTTCGAGCAGATTCGGTAGCGCCTGGCGCAGCTTGACCTCGTTTAAGCGCGGTGCGCGAATCGTCGTCGTGAAGACATCGGCGCAGCTAAAGACAAGTTCGACCGCACGCGCCTTGGGCAGCCGGCCGATGGGTGCGGTGTCGTGCTCGACTACGCCCGGCTCGCTGAGCGCGAGATAGGAAACGACCGAGGACAAACCCAGCGCACCGCGCCCGCCGCCGGGCCAGGAGCGGCGCGCGGGCACGAACACCAGCAGCCGGGACCATCCTCCCCGGCCGGCGCCTGGCTTCATGGGCACGGCCTTCTCATAGTTCGCGCTCCCAAAGAACCTGCACACTGGCTTGCGCCCCGGTACCGTAGCGCCGGACCAGCGAGCGCAGGCGCGTTGCCGCGTTTTGTATCCGTATCGTTCCGTCCACGATAAAGTACTGCGAATTGGTCGAGATGCCGGCCGCGGAAAACGCGCCGCCTCGGCCGTGCAAACGATTTTGGAGATCCGCAACGCTGATGAAATACGCGCGGTCTCGTTCTGCGGCCAGGGTATTGGCGTCACTCAGGGTCAGTCCCGGGATCGCCGCAGCCATCAGCTCTGGGCCGGCCGTGTTGAAGTTTACGGGTGTGTTGGGCTGGTCCAGCAAGACAACGAACTGTGCCAGCGTTTGCGCTACCCCGGGGTCGATACCGGGCACGGCCGCCAGATCCTCCGGAAACACCGGCGGAATTGGCCGTGCGCCCGTGGTCAGCGGCACGGTCAACGCCGCCACCGGTGCCCCCGGTATGGCCGCCGTCGATGGCGGCCGGGCGGCCGTGGCGGGTGCCCCGCCCGCGTAGGCTTGTGCGACATAGTCGGTGATCAACTGGGCCGTGCCCGGGGGCGCCGAAAGCAGCGCCGCGAGCTTCTCGAGCACCGCCAGCTGCATGGGATTGATCGCGCCGGTGTTGTCCAGCAGGTTGCGCAAGTTAAATCGCGCCTGCGCGTCCGTGATCTGTCCCTCGAGCGTTGCCTGGGAGGCAACGGGTGCCGTTTCGCCGAGCTGCTCCAGTCGTGTCTGCGCCAAGGGCTGCGCCCAGGGATCGCTCAGCGCGTCGTACCCCGGGTGGGTCTGATCTTGCAGGATCGAACGGGCCCAGTCCTGTGC
>Ga0187778_10000908_pt1 | contig 21206 bp, 21 predicted proteins | sample 1015_Q2_SP5_20_M_FD_132418 | JGI IMG/M metagenome (GOLD analysis project Ga0187778, IMG submission 132418) | Tropical peat soil microbial communities from peatlands in Department of Meta, Colombia - 1015_Q2_SP5_20_MG | ecosystem: Environmental > Terrestrial > Soil > Wetlands > Peat | place...
CCGCGATCCACCGCACGCTGATCGACCGCATCGACCAGCCCGGAGATCCGCTGCGCAACCGCCTGGCCGGGCAACTTCCGGGGGCGCTGACGACACTGTTGCGGCGCGCGCAGCAGGAATCCGGGAGGTGTTATGCCGCAATGTATGAACTCAATGACCCGGAGCTGATGCAGACCCTTCTGGGAACACCGTCGGTTCACCTCATCCTGTCCAACACCGGCAAGAACGACGATGTGAACCGGGGTACCCGGCAGGCGCTGCGCGAGGCCGGCGTCGACATCACTGACCGCATGCTCAAAGGAGATCACATCGGGCACAACAATTTCCTGATCTACGTCGACCGCGCCGGGCGGGCGCAGTCGGTGCTCAGCGGCAGCACGAACTGGACCTCCACCGCTCTGTGCGGCCAGAGCAACAACGCCCTGCTGATCGAGGACCCCATCATCGCAGGCTTCTACTTCGACTACTGGCAGCGGCTGCTCGCCGACGGCGCCGAACAGGGCACGGCCCTGCGCACCCAAAACAATCAGGCCTTTCTCGACACCGCCGAGGTCACCACGGTCTGGTTTTCCCCCAACACCGAACAGAAGAGCAAAGGAACGAAGACGCCGGGCGACCTGGCCGAGGTGCTCGAGGTAATCGGAAACGCGCGCCAGGCAGTGCTGATGCTGGCCGTGCAGCCGGGCCGGCCCGGCATCGTGGAGGCCACCGCCGAGGCGCAGAAGAAGAACCCCAACCTGATCGTCTTCGGCGCCGCCACCGATACCGGAGCGACGGAGCAGTACGACACCGAGCTCTACCACCGCACTGCCACGTCGCCGGATGTCATTAGGCACACGGACGCAATGACGGCCGTGGGCGGCATCGACGATGAGTTCGCGCTGTGGCGGCAGGAATTGATGAAGACCTCGCCTCAGGCCAGCGCCATCATCCAGGACAGAATGGTGGTCGTGGACCCGCTCTCGGAGGATTGCGTGGTGATCACCGGCAGCCATAACCTGGGGTCCAAGGCCTCGTCCCAGAACGACGAGAACCTGCTCATCATCCGCGGCAACCGCGCGCTGGCCGAGGCCTACGCCACCCATGTTATGGACGTATACGGCCAGTGCCGCTGGCGCTACACCGTCCAAAAGCACGGTATCCACGCCTGGTCGAGTCTGGAAACCAAGGACACTTGGCAGGACAAGTACCTGAAGCCCGGCCTCGCCCGCCGAGAGATGGAGTTGTGGACCTCAATCGAGCGCGCGCGCGGAGAAAAAGCGGCGTGATTCGACGCGGCGGTGTGCGGCCGCGGCCTTTAATATGTGGTCTCGCACGGGGTGGCCATTTCGGCCGCCCCATTTTTCTTCCTTTCCGAGCACCTGCAGTGTGTCTGGAATTTTCCGCGGTTTCGGCTTACTATCCGCCCAGTGGCAACTCCCGATCGCACAGAAGTCCGTGAGCGTCTGGTTTCGGCAAGTCTGGTCGAAGACGATGCTTCGTTCGAGCTGAAGCTGCGCCCTAAGCGCCTGCAGGAGTTCATCGGGCAGAAGAAAGTCAAAGACAACCTCTCGGTGGCGATCGAGGCTGCGCGCTCGCGCGGTGAAGCGCTCGACCACGTGCTGCTCTACGGTCCGCCCGGATTGGGCAAGACTACCCTGGCCACCATCATCGCCAACGAGCTGGGAGTGGCGTTCCAGCAGACGGCCGGCCCGGCCATCCAGATCAAGGGCGACCTGACCGCCATCCTCACCAATCTGCGCGAACGGCAGGTGATGTTCTTTGACGAGGTCCACCGGCTGCAGCCGGCGCTCGAGGAGATCCTCTACTCGGCGCTCGAGGACTACAAGCTGGACATCATCATCGGGCAGGGACCGTCCGCGCGCACGCACACGCTCGACGTCAAGCCGTTCACCTTTGTCGGGGCGACTACCCGGGCCGGGCTGCTCTCGGCACCGCTGCGCTCGCGCTTCGGCATCCTGCTTCGCCTGGAGTTCTACACTCACGCCGATCTGCGGGTGATCGTGCGGCGCTCAGCCGAGATTTTAGGCGTTGATATTGACGAAGAGGGCTGCCAGGAGATCGCCAGCCGCGCCCGCGGCACCCCGCGCATCGCCAACCGTCTGCTGCGGCGCGTGCGCGATTACGCCCAGGTTCGCGGCGCCGGCCGTGTCGATCGCTCCACCGCCCAAGCGGCGCTGGAGATGATGGAAGTGGACAGGCACGGCTTCGACGAGATTGACCGCAAGCTGCTGCTGACCATCATCGAGAAGTACCAGGGTGGGCCCGTGGGTGTGAACACCTTGGCCGCCGCCCTCGCCGAGGAAACTGAAGCCATCGAAGAGATTTACGAGCCCTTCCTCATCCAGATCGGTTTTCTCGACCGCACCCCGCGCGGCCGCGTGGCCACCAAGCTGGCGTATGATCATTTCGGCATCAGGCCCAATAGCCGGCAGAGCGCGTTGTTCTAGAATCGTGGTAGGTTGGCGCCTGTTAGCCCCTGGCCAGCTCATGATTACGCGTCCCAGTTGGCGCATGCGCGAAGAGGGCGAGATGCTGGCATTCGTGGCGGAGTGTCCCGATTGCCATAGTCCTGCCAGTGGAGTGGTCTCTTCTGATCTGCTTCAGTCCCCATTAAGCGAACTGCCTGAGGTGTTCTGTTCCAAATGCCGCAAACGCTTCCACGCGACTGCAAAGGATCTACTGATCCTTCCGGTGAATGCACGCCGTTGCGGTTAGGAACCGTCTGCAGGCCCCGCCTCATGCAAGCGTCATAAGTTAGAATGCCCATCCTGTGACGGTAGCGGTGCGTTCGTTCGCCAAGATAAACATCGGGCTGGAGATCGGTCCGCGGCGCGCCGACGGCTTCCATGCCCTGCGTACGGTCTACCAGACCGTTGCTCTGCCCGACCGGCTGCGCGTCGAAGTGGCGCGCGGAACTGGCATCGAGATCCACTCCAACGACCCGCGTGTTCCTCTGGACGAAGCTAACACCTGCTGGCGCCTGGCCGAGCTCGCCATGAAGGCGCTGAAGGCGCGCAGGCGGGTGAAGATCCAGATCGAGAAGGGCCTGCCGGTACAGGGTGGACTGGGCGGCGCGTCCTCGAACGCTGTGGCCACGCTGCTCGCTATCGAGCGCGCGGTCGGCAAGCGCCTGCCTGCCGAGGAGCGACTGCGGCTGGCGGCGGAGGTCGGCTCCGACCTGCCGCTGTTTCTGATCGGCGGCACGGTGCTGGGCGTCGGACGCGGCGAGGAGGTGTATCCCCTGGAGGACCTGCCGGCGCTGGACTGTGTGATCGTCACGCCTGACATTGGGATCTCGACGCCGCAGGCTTTTGCCGAGCTCGACAACTTCCGTGAAAAAACAGGTAAATTGACGGTTAGAGCCAGCTCCGATAAACTTGGTGGGTCCAGCCATGCGCTTTCTGCCTGGCTGAGTGGTTCTTCCACCGGTGTTCCCGCCAAGAGTAGCGGGGACCGGGCCGAGGCACTGCTTCTCGACCTTGTCCATGCCGGGATCGAAAACGACTTTGAAAGTGTCGTCTTCCCCCAGCATCCTGAGTTGCGTCTGGTGAAGCGCGCCTTGGAACGTGAAGGCGCTGGGTATGCATCTTTGTCGGGGTCGGGTTCCGCAGTCTATGGGTTGTTTAGGTCGCGAGAGCAGGCCCGGAAGGCCGCGAAACGGCTGAAGGCGGAAGGAATATCGGCGGTTGCGACCAGGACGCTTACGCGGCGGGAGTACTGGAAACGGATGTTTGAGTGAGCTTCTGGTTGCGTTTCTGGTTTCTTGTTTCTAGTTTCTCGACAGAAGCGGTTTTTGCGAGAAACGAGAAACGCGCAACGAGAAACGGTTCTTGGGCGGTCGACTAATGGCAGGTTGAGGCGCTGAGCGGGCGTGAGCGGAGCGGGAGCCCGCTGCCGAAATCCCGAGCGCAGCGAGGGATCTCTCATACGATAATGAGAGTGTGAACTGGGCGGTCGACTAATGGCAGGTTGAGGCGCTCAGCGGGCGTGAGCGGAGCGGGAGCCCGCTGCCGAAATCCCGAGCGCAGCGAGGGATCTCTCATACGATAATGAGAGTGTGAACTGGGCGGTCGACTAATGGCAGGTTGAGGCGCTCAGCCGGCGTGAGCGGAGCGGGAGCCCGCTGCCGAAATCCCGAGCGCAGCGAGGGATCTCTCATACGATAATGAGAGTGTGAACTGGGCGGTCGACTAATGGCAGGTCAAGTGCCTTTGGAGCACTTTGTCCAGGTTCGAATCCTGGCCGCCCAGCCAGAAAATCAGGAGTCAGTTGTCAGTTGGTGCTTGGGTAGGACGATAAGCAAGATAAGACCCAATGGCTGGTTTAGTGCAATCCACGGTCAAACCCGGTTCCATGAATCCCACGGCGGGGGAATCCATGGTTACGACGATCATCACGGCGACTGAAAAAAAGAAACAGGTAGAGCAGCCCAAGCCCGAGCGAAAGCCGCAGCGGGCGCGGCCGGACGAGAAGTTCAAGATCTTCTCCGGATCAGCCAACCCGGCCCTGACGGACGAGATCTGCAGCTTCTTGGGCATGCCGCGGGCGCAAGCGAAGATCGAGCGCTTCTCCGATGACGAAGTTTATGTACAACTGCTGGAGAACGTCCGTGGCGGCGACGTGTTCGTAGTGCAGCCCACGTGTCATCCGGTCAATGAGCACATCATGGAGCTGCTGTTGATGATCGACGCGCTCAAGCGGGCCTCGGCGCGGCGCATCACCACTGTGATCCCCTATTACGGGTACGCGCGCCAGGACCGCAAGGACAAGCCGCGGGCGCCCATCTCGTCGAAGCTGGTGGCCGACCTGCTGACCACGGCCGGCGCCAATCGCGCGCTGATCGTGGACCTGCACGCTCCGCAGATCCAGGGCTTTTTCAACATTCCGGTGGACCACCTGTTTGCTTCGCCGGTGCTGGTGGCTTATGTGCGCGAGCTGGCTCTCCCCGACCTGACCGTGGTCTCGCCTGACGCCGGCGGCGTGGAGCGCGCCCGCTTCTTCGCCAAGAAGATGGACTCAGCGCTGGCCATCGTGGACAAGCGCCGTGTGGAGATGGACGTCACCGAGGTGCTGCACGTGATCGGCGACGTGCGCGGCCGCACCGCGCTCATCCTGGACGACATCATCGATACCGCCGGCACGCTCTGCAAGACCGCCGACGCGCTGGTGGAAGCCGGCGCCAGCAAGGTTTATGCCTGCGCCACCCACCCCGTGCTCTCCGGACCGGCGGTGGAGCGCATCTCGAAGTCGAAGATCGAGCAGGTCATCGTCACCAACACCATCCCGCTGTCGGCAGCGGCGCGGAACGAACCCAAGATCGTGGTCCGATCCATCGGCGGGCTGATCGCGCGCGCGATTCAGTCCATCCATGAGGAGACCTCAGTCAGCACACTGTTCTCGTAACAGGAACGGCAGGAAGGAAACAAATAGGCATGGCAACGGCAAGTGAAATCAACCTGGTCGAAGCGCAGCCGCGCGCGGAGCGGGGAAAAAATGAGGCCCGGCGCGTGCGGCGAAGCGGGCGCGTCCCCGCCGTGCTTTATGGCGCCAGGAAGCAGACGCTCGCCCTCAGCGTGGATCCCAAGCAGATCGCGCGCATCCTGACCTCGGAGTCCGGGCACAACACCATCTTCGACCTGCAGGCGGGCGACGAGCGCACCAAGGCCATGATCGTCGACTGGCGGTACGAGCCCATCAAGGGCGCCTTGCTGCACATCGACCTGAAGCGCATCGCCATGGACGAGCGCCTGAAGGTGTCGGTGCCGATCATGCTCAAGGGCGAGGCCGCCGGCGTCAAGCAACAGGGCGGCATTCTGGAGCAAATCCTGCGCGAGGTGGAGGTCGAGTGTCTGCCGGCGGATATCCCCAGCCATATCGACGCGGATGTCAGCGAGCTCGTCTTCGGCAAGCTGCTGAGGGTGAGCGACCTGGCCCACATCAGCAGAGTCAGGTTTCTGACCGACCCCAATCAGACGGTGGCGCACATCATCTCCGTGAAGGAGGAAGTCGCGCCCACGCCCGAGGCGGTTGCCGCGGAAGCGGCCGCGGCGCCCGCCGAGCCCGAGGTCATCAAGAAGGGCAAGCAGGAGGTCGAGGAAGGCGAGGGCGAAGCTGCCGAAGCCAAGCCCGAGAAGGCAGAGAAGGCCGAGAGGAAAGAGAAAGAAAAGAAGTGACGGCGTTCGCGCAACAGAACGCAACTGTCATCCTGAGCGCGCCGCTGTTGCGCGCGAAGGATCTTGAGAATATTTGTACGACCACCGCTGTCGAAAGTGGGAGGCCGTGGCCGCAATCAACACTGTCAAGATCCTTCGCTTCGCTCAGGATGACAGTTGTGTAGAGAGTCGAGGGCGTGAAACTGATCGTCGGTCTAGGCAATCCCGGTATCGAGTACCAGTTCACGCCGCACAACATGGGATTTCTGGCGGTGGATCGCATCGCCGAGCAGTGCGGCGTGCGAGTAAGTAATCGGCAGTGCCGGGCGCTGACGGGCAAGGCCGTGATCGCAGATCACGAGGTGCTTTTGGCCAAGCCGGAAACCTACATGAACCTGAGCGGCATGTCGGTGCGGGAGCTGGTGAGTGAGTACGAAGTCGATCCGGCGCGGGACCTGATCGTCATTTATGACGAACTGGACCTGCCGCTGGGCGCAATTCGCATCCGGCAGCGGGGCAGATCGGCCGGGCACAACGGAATGGAGTCCATCATTGGGGCGCTGGGCAGCGATGAGTTCGTGCGCGTGCGCCTCGGGATCGGACCCGATCACCCGGTTAAGGACGGCGCCCGCTACGTGCTCGGGCAGTTCAAGAAGTCGCAGTACGAGGCGGTGAACCAGGAACTCGACACGGCGGCAGAAGCAGTGCAGGTGATCCTGGATGAGGGCCTGGCCAAGGCCATGAGCTTGTATAACCGCCGGCCGGAACCACCAGAAGAAGAAGGAGCGTAAGCGGAGAAGAACATGGCTCAGCAACAACGCATTTATGAAGTGATGTATATCGTGCGGCCGGACCTGGCCGAGGAAGAAACCGAGCGCGTGATCTCGACGGTCGAGTCCGGGGCTACGGCTGCCGGGCTCACGGTGAAGAACGTGGAGCGCATGGGCAAGCGGCGGCTGGCTTACAAAGTCCGCAAGTTTCAGGACGGCATCTATGTGCTCCTGACTGTCGAAGGCCCAGGCAGCGCGGTGGCGGAACTGGAGCGGCGTTTGCGCGTCGCCGAGCCGGTGATCAAGTACATCACCGTGCGGGTCGACGAGGAGCAGAAACGCCTGGCCAAGATCAAGAAGATCCGCGACTCCAAAGTGCGGCAGCGGCCGCAAAGCGCCGAGGCAGCGGCCGACAGCGAACCCGCGCCCGCGACGGCATAAGGGGACGCAAAACCGCTTTTGGCGGTTGGCTTTTGGCCACAAGCCAACAGCCGATAAGGAGAATCATGGCTGACCAAGAGAAGAAAGAACAAACTACCGCCGGCGAGACCACGGCAGCGCCGACTACTGCCGAGACGCCAGCGGCGCCAGCGCCGCGTTTCGGCCGGCCGGGAGGACCGGGCCGGCGTCCCGGACCCGGTGGACGTCCTGGCGGGCGGGGTGAAGGCGGACCGCGCAAGTTCTTCCGCCGCAAGAAGGTCTGCAAGTTCTGCGTGGAAAAGATCGACTCTATCAACTACAAGGACGTGCGCCTGCTGCAGCAGTTCGTGGCCGAGCGTGGCAAGATTGTCCCCCGCCGCCTGACCGGGGTGTGCACGCCCCACCAGCGGCGCCTGACGGCGGCCATCAAGCAGGCGCGTAACATCGCGCTGTTGCCGTTCGCGGCGAGGTACTGAAGTTTCCAGTTTCCAGTTTCGAGTTTCCAGTTTCCAGCCAATGGCCGGGGAATCACGAACTCGAAACTTGAAACCTGAAACTCGAAACTGGAGTTCTTATGGAAGTCATCCTCAGAGAAGATGTTCCAACGCTGGGCTCGCGCGGCGATGTGGTGAAGGTGGCCGACGGTTACGGCCGCAACTACCTGCTGCCGCGCAAGCTGGCCATTGAGGCCACGCGCTCCAACCGCGCCGTGATCGAACAGATGAAGCAGGCGGCGATCCGCCGCGCGGCCAATGACAAGGCCGACGCCGAAGCCCAGTCCAAGCTGCTCGAAGCCGTCAGCCTCAGCTTCACCCGCAAGGCAGGCGAAAAAGACCAGCTCTTCGGCTCAGTGACTTCGGGCGACATCGCCGCCGCTCTCGAGGCCAAAGGCTTCGCCATCGACCGCCGCAAGATCCACCTCGACGAGCCGCTGAAGCATATTGGCGAGTTCAAGGTGCCCATCCGCCTTTACAAGGGCGTGGATGCGACCGTGACGGTAACGGTGGACAAGGAGCCCTCGGCGCCGGAGGGCGAAGCGTAGTCGTATACTTGCGGCAGGGCCGCCAACCCTTGTGCTGGGCAGCGATCCAGGCAAGCCGCTTGCGCGAAAACTCCGTTACTTTTTCCCGCGAAATGAGTCTGTAAAGACAGCCCTGCCCGGCGGTACTAGGTCCGATTCGCGCCGGTGCACGTACTCCCATAGGAGGCCGGTAGCCGATTGCGGGCGGGTACAATAAACAAGGATGTCGAACCTCCCACTACCTATAGCCGCGTTTCTGGCGGGCTTGCTCTCGTTCTTATCGCCGTGCGTGTTGCCGCTGGTGCCGGGATACGTGTCGCTGATCTCGGGCGTGGGCGCCGAGGGCTTGGAAGCGTCCGATAACCGTCTGTTGCGTACGGTCATGCTGAACTCCGTGATGTTCATCATCGGGTTCTCCATTGTGTTCATCGCGCTGGGGGCGGTGGCGACCGAGGTCGGGCAACTCACGCGCGAGTACTACCCCATCCTGACGCGGATCGCGGGCATCGTCATCATCCTGTTCGGGCTGCACCTGACGGGCATCCTCAAGATCAACGCGCTCTATGCCGACAAGCGCCTGCACGGCGTGAAGGGATCGGGTACGGCAGCGGGCGCGTTTGCCGTGGGATTCGCCTTTGCTTTCGGGTGGACACCATGTATCGGGCCAATCCTGGCGACCATCCTGGCTCTGGCGGCGTCGGAAAATTCGGTCGCGAAGGGTACGGCGTTGCTGGCCGTGTACTCGGCCGGTCTGGCGGTGCCGTTTCTGCTGACGTCGCTGGGCATCGACCGCTTCCTGCAGTTCTATGCTCGCTTCCGGCGGCACCTGCACACCGTGGAAGTCGCAAGCGGGGTGCTGCTGATCGCCGTCGGCGCGCTGATCGTCACGCGCCACTTCACGATTCTGTCGTCGTGGCTGTCGTTCCTGAATCGCTTCTCGTTGTGAGGTCTCGTGAAACGTAACGCAATCGTGATAGTTGTGGTGATCGCAGCCGTGGCCCTGATGCTTCTTGCCGGCGTGCGCATGTCCAGATCGCGGGCCAGCATCAAGACGGTGGGAAAGAACGGATCTGCGGCGCCGGACTTCACGCTGAAGGGTCTCGACGGCAAGCAGGTGAGGCTCTCGGATTACCGCGGTAAGGCGGTGCTGCTGAATTTCTGGGCGACCTGGTGTGCACCGTGCAAGATCGAGATGCCGTGGTTCGTCGATCTGCAGAAGCAGTACGCGTCCCAGGGCTTGCAGGTAATCGGCGTGGCCATGGACGATTCCGGCGAGGAGACCATCGCCAAATTCGCCCAGCAGATGGGCGTCAATTATCCGGTGCTGATCGGCAAGGAGGCGGTGGGTGACGCTTACGGCGGCGTCGAGTTCCTGCCCACCACGTTCATCATCGACCGCCAGGGCAAGGTAGTCGATCGCGTCTTCGGGCTCGCCGGACGCAGCGAGTTCGAGGACGACATCAAGAAGGCGCTGGGTCCCGGAGCCAACAACCCCCGAGCGCAGGCCAATGCGACGCCCGCCGGCGCAAAGGAGCAGGCGCGGTGAGGCCGGCGCTGCTGGCATTCGCGGTCGCGCTGGTGGCGACGGCCCTCGCAGAAACCGCGCCTGAAACGCCCTCGTGGGTGACGCCGCTGCCCGTCGCCAAGGTTTCCGTGGCGTCCGGCAAACCTGCCAAGGTGCAACTGCGGTTCAGGATCGCCCAGGGATATCACATCAACTCACACCAGCCGGGCTCGGAGCTGCTCATCCCCACCAAGCTGCAGCTCAATCCGCCGACCGACATCGGCGTGGGCTCCATCACCTATCCCAAAGGCCACGAACTGACGCTGGCCATCGCTCCCGACCAGCCGCTGAACGTCTACACCGGCGAGTTCGTCATCAACGGCAGGGTGAGCGCCATGCGCAGCGCGACTCCGGGCAATTACAAGGTCCATGGCCAGCTCAAGTATCAGGCTTGCAACGACCGCGCCTGCTTCCCGCCCAAACTGGCGCCGGTGGAGTTCGAAGTCAAAGTGCTGAAGCGGACTTCGAAGTCAGCGGCGCAGAATCCTCCCCAGAGTCCGCACGCGCACAAGTAGCACTCAGCGGTCAGCACTCAGCAATCAGGAAAGCCGCGGTTCACCGGCGTTTCTATCGAAGAACTAGAAACAAGAAACGAGAAACTACTCCGTCCGGATCTCCATCGTCTGATCGATGCTGATGGTCTGCGGCGCCGCGCCGGGAGGGCCAGAGTAGCTGGCAACCACGCGGAAGGAGTCGCTGCCGACGTCCACAGAATAGGTGTAGCCAGCGCGGCCGGAGGCGGGCAGATTGATCACGCCCTTGGCGCGCAGTTCGTCGAGCGGAAGGTACTTGCCCTCGAGGGCGAACTGGCTGCGCTCGGCGTTGGCGATGGCCAGCAGATCATTCTGCACGCCGACAGTGTCCACGGCGCCGCGCACATTGCCAGATCCGGCCGGCGTCACACTCATAGCCTGGCGCGAGTAGAGCCACATACCCACGGCAAGTACAATCATCAGACCAAGAAAGCCAAACGCGCGGCCCACGCATAACCTCCCGGGACGGATTGTATGTCAGAAGATCGCTGGCGGGTTCATAGCCACCGAGGGACACACAGGTACAGAAGGGCATGGGCTCTCGGTGCCTCGGTGGTGGCTGTCAAATATCCAGATTCTTCACGTCGAGGGCGTTGTCCTCGATGAACTTGCGGCGGGCCTCGACGTCTTCGCCCATGAGCGTGGTGAAGATGGTCTCGCACTCGGCGATGTCTTCGAGCTTCACTTCGAGCAAAGTGCGGCGCTCGGGATCCATGGTGGTCTCCCAGAGCTGTCCCGCGCTCATCTCGCCCAGGCCTTTGTAGCGCTGCACGGTGTAGTCCTTGCGGCCTTCGTTCAGGACGTAGTCGAAGAGCTCGCGCGCGGTCTGCATCTCGACTTCCTCGCGCTCTTTGGCCTTGGGCGCGGCTTTCGGAGCCTTCTTGGCGGCCTTTTCGCGCTCGGCGCGCTCGGCGTCGCTCTCCGCTTCGTCGCCGTTCGCGGCTGGCGCGGTGCGCGGCACGGCCTGCACGACGAACGGCGGCTCCATGTAGGCTTCGATCTGCTTGAACTTCGAGATCATCTGACGGTACTCGGGCGCCTGGGCCAGCTCCCAGTTGATGACGCGCTCGGCGCCCTGCTCGTCGGTGACGTGGACTTCCCACAAGTTGTGCTCAGTCTCAAACTTCGACTCGACCGACTTGAAGCCCTCTTCTTTCGCCAGCGACTTAAGTTGCTTCTCGAGCTGGGCGATCTTTTTCGGAGGTTTGCCGTTCTCCCCTTCGAAGTCGCCACGCTTGGCGAGGTCGAGGCGCGGCAGCAGTTCGGTGACTTTCTCGTGCCGGATGCGCTTATCCACTTTGTCGAAAAACGCGAGGTACTCGTTCAGCGTGGTGACGAACTTGGTGAGCGGCGCGCCTTCCATCCTGGCGGCGCCTTCGCCGTAGCGGACGACCAGGTCCTCGGACGCACGCTTCACCATCACCTTGACGAACTCGCGGTCGTCCTTGATGTACTGCACCGACTTGCCCTTCTTGATCGAATAGAGCGGGGGCTGCGCGATGAAGACGTGCCCGCGCTTGATCAGCTCCTGCATGTGGCGGAAGAAGAACGTGAGCAGCAGGGTGCGGATGTGCGAGCCGTCCACGTCGGCGTCGGTCATCAGGATGATCTTGCCGTAGCGGACCTTCGTGGGGTCAAAATCTTCCTTGGCAATGCCGGTGCCGAGGGCGGTGATCATGGCGCGGATCTCTTCGTGCGACAGCATCTTGTCGTAGCGCGCCTTCTCCACGTTCAGGATCTTGCCCTTCAGCGGCAGGATGGCCTGGAAGCGGCGGTCGCGCCCCTGCTTGGCGGTGCCGCCGGCGCTCTCGCCCTCCACCAGGAACAGCTCGCAGCGATTGGGATCGCGCTCGGAGCAGTCGGCCAGCTTGCCCGGCAGGCCTCCGGAATCGAGCGCGCCCTTGCGGCGGGTGAGGTCGCGGGCCTTGCGCGCGGCTTCGCGAGCGCGCGCCGCGTCAATAGCCTTGTTGATGATCTTGCGCGCCACCGTCGGGTTCTGCTCGAAGTACGCGCCCAGGCGCTCGTTGACGAATGCCTGCACGATGCCGGCAATATCGGAATTCAGCTTGCCCTTGGTCTGGCCTTCGAACTGCGGCTGCGGCAGCTTGACGCTGATCACCGCCACGAGCCCCTCGCGCACGTCGTCGCCGGTGAGGTTCTCCTTCACGTCTTTGAACAGGCCGAGCTGCTGGCCGGCGTAGTTGATGGTGCGGGTGAGCGCGGTGCGGAAGCCGGAGAGATGCGTGCCGCCATCCACCGTATTGATGTTGTTGGCGAAGCTGAAGACGGTCTCGGAGTAGGCGTCGTTGTACTGCAGCGCGATTTCCATGGCCACGCCGTCGCGCTCGGCTTCCATGTAGATGGGCTTGTCGTGCAGCACGCTCTTGCCGCGGTTCAGGTGCTTGATGAATTCCGAGATGCCGCCGTTGTACTTGAACTCCGCCTGCTTGGCCTCGCCGGTCTTGGGATCGGTGGTGCGCTCGTCCTTGAGCGTGATCAACAGGCCCTTGTTAAGGAAGGCCAGCTCGCGCAGCCGCTGCGCCAGCGTGTCGAAGTTGTACTCGGTGGTCGAGAAGATTTCCTTGTCGGGGACGAAGTGCACCTTGGTGCCGCGCTTCTGCGTCTTGCCGGTCTTCTTGAACTTGGAGGTGGGCTCGCCCTTGGAGAAGGTCTGCTCCCAGACGAACCCGTCGCGCCAGATCTCGAGCTCGAGCTGATAGCTGAGCGCATTCACTACGCTGACGCCCACGCCGTGCAGCCCGCCGGAAACTTTGTAGCTCGACGTGTCGAACTTGCCGCCAGCATGCAGCTTGGTCATCACCACCTGGGCGGCGGGAAGCTTCTCGTCGTCCACCACCATCTCGTCCACGGGGATGCCGCGGCCGTTATCGATCACCGTGATCGAGTTGTCGATGTGGATAGTGACTTCAATCTTGTCGGCGTATCCGGCGAGCGCTTCATCGACCGAGTTGTCCACCACTTCGTAAACCAGGTGATGCAGGCCCATCTCGCCGGTCGAGCCGATATACATCGCCGGCCGCAAGCGCACTGCTTCCATTCCGCCGAGAACTTTGATCGACTCAGCAGTGTAGCCGTTGGCGGCCTCGCCGTTGGGCGCGCCGTTGCTGCCGTCCGTCTTGCCGTTCCTGGTCAGTTTGGTCTCTTTGGTTGCGATGAGCGTGGATTCTTTCGTCGCCATTCAAATCCTTCTAGGTGAGCACAGCTAGCGCATGGCCGCGAATGATTTTCTCTGCCGGCTGGATGAATACAAATGATTGATTATTAAGTCACTTAGCCGCCGCCCGAGCTATGGGCATTATACCACAAGGGGAGGAGATTTCAGGGCTGTGCAAGGGTGGGGATTTGTGCGGAAAAAGACACCTGCAAATGATCTGTCATGCTGAGCGAGTGCGGGCTGCTTTTCCCGGCTTTGCAAACTCGCTACTACGATGTGAGCGAGATGTTTGGGTTGGTCAATCCGTGATGGTTACCGTCTTGGAACGGCCATCGAAGGTGACAACCCAGTTTCTCAGAATGTCCCTGCCGATGATGACCGCGTGAAATCGTTCTTTCTTGAAAACAGCCGACACGATCCGAATCGGGTCGAATGGTCTCAGGTCAGTGCCGGGGAAACTGAGGGCACCGGCATGTTCCCCACAGTGTTGTATGTCACCTAGCGACACTATCTGGCTGCCTTCACTGGTCTGAAAGAGCTTGCAGTTGTTAGCCCAAACCTTGCTGACGACAGTAACAGATGCACCAGTGTCCAGGAGCGCCTTCATTGGAAGAGGCTTTGGATATTCGAGACCAATAGCACGCCCGGCCTCAATCACGTGACGCGAATTCATTATTGAGACGTCAATGAGCGGGCCTGGATCACCCTGGTCGAAGGGGTCCCAGGGGAGTACGACGCGTGCCATGCTATGACACGATATATACCGGTTCAGTCACCCACACCTGCTTTACAAGAAAGCCACGGCGAACACCAAACCTCTGCAGGCCAACCTTGAACGCCTCCGCATATGTGCTGAAAAATCCCTCTGCGACGACGTCATCCTGGATGACAACGTACTCACCGGGGTGCGAATGCGACCAGTCTTTGCGGTGCTTCTCAAACACCCTGAGCTCTGTCGAGAAAGGGGCGGGAGACTTCATCTGAGTCGCTCCATCTCATTATCAACTACGCCGGGGCCGTTGGCTGGTTTACCGCGTTACCGCGTTATTGCACTGTAACGCAATAATGTAACAATACTAAAATGCAGTCAACAGAAATCTGATTTTTTGTGAGCCCAAAGGAAAAACACGTCCCTGACAATGCTCAGCGGACCTCCGTATGCCTGACAGCAGAGGACAGGGCGGCTATACGTTGGATCAGTGAGGTACGGAAAGCGGGTAAAAACAATCGCACCACCCTTAACGATGTACTTGTGGACGCGCTTTGGTACTACTTGGAAAAGGTGGAAGGCAAAACCCGAGAACAGATTCAAGCCACGCTACCGCCGGCCCCGCCTAAAACTCCTGCCCAGTCGGGCAAGATTACGCAGATGCCAAAACCTAAGAAAAAGCGGTAATCCGCGGAAGAAATTGTGCCCACAAAAGCAAAAAGGCACAGATTCCTCTGTGCCTCCGTGTCTCTGTGGCGAACCTGCTCTCAGATCCTCATCGGCATCACGATGTAGCGGTACTTGAACTCGTCGCCATTTTCGGCGGGGCGGAGCTGGCCGGCGGACTGCGGGTCTTTGAACTCGAAACGGACCTCGCCGGATGAGGAAGCCTTGAGGAAATCGAGCAGGTAATTCGAGTTGAAGCCGATGGTCAGCGGATCGGCGGAGTAAGCGGTCTCGATGGAATCCTCCGACTCGCCGGTCTCGCTCGACGATGACGACACTTTGATCTCGTTCTTATCGAGGCGCAGGCGGATGGCGCCCGAGCGCTCGTCGGCGAACTGGGCTACCCGCTGGATGGCGCCGGCGATGTCTTCCGAGCGCACGGTGACCGTCTTGGTGTTGTCGCGCGGCAGCACGGCCTCGAAGTTGGGGAACTGCCCGGTGAGCTGGCGCGAGGTCAGCAGGCGGTCGCCGACGCGAAAGAACAGCGTGGACTCGTCCTTGGCAAAGTCGATGGTGTCCTGGTCGAAATCCTGCAGCAGCGAGTTCAGCTCCGCCATGCACTTCTTGGGGACGAGCACCCGCATCTCGATCCCGGGCCCGGCGAACTTGCCGGCGATGTTTTCGATGTGCGCCAGGCGGTGGCCGTCGGTGGCCACCATGGTCATGGATTCCGCCTTCAGCACCATCAGGGCGCCGTTCAGCGTGTAGCGTGACTCTTCGTTCGAGATGGCGAAGATGGTCTTGGCGATCATCGTCCGCAGCACCTGAGCCGGGAGCTTGTAGGCCGTGCCGCTCGGAAAGACAGGCAGCGCCGGGAAATTAGCGCGCGCCATCCCCACCATCTTGGTATTCGACCGACCCAGGCGAATGTTTACCCAATGATTCTCCAGCAACTTTATGGTGATGTCGCCCTCGGGGAGCAGCTTGACGTAGTCGTGCAGCTTGCGTGCCGGAATGGTGCAGGCGCCTTCCTTCTTCACCTTCGCCGGACACGAAGTGCGCAAACTCAGATCAAGATCGGTGGCAGTGATCGTGAGGCGGTCGCCCGCCGCCTCGAACAAAAAATTTGAAAGTATTGGGATGGTGGTCTTGCGCTCGACGACCCCCTGGGTGACCGTGAGCTCTTTCAGAAGATCGGACTTGCTGACGGTGATTTCCATGGCAGCACCCGCCTGAGTCCCGGTGGATTCCATAACTGGCGCCCCTATCACGTTACCCTCTTATATCAAAACCAAACCTTCAAGTCAGTAGTAGTAGCAGGGGCTGGGGAAAAGTGGGAATCCCAGCCAAGCTGCTGATCAGATTCCAGATGCCCGTGGCGACTTCTCGGGTATTCGGTCCCTTCGTCTGTGGCTGGACAGGATAACGAAGGCAAAACGCCGAACCTGGACCCAAAGGCTGCACAGCTTCCACATGGCATCCACAGGGCCAGCCGAGAAAAAACTTTCTTTCGGTGGAAAAGCCTGCGGCGCCAGCGAAAGCTCGGGGAATCATGCCCCCAACTGCTCGGTCAGTTTGTTCAGCAGCCTGTTCAAATCTTTGTCGGCCTTGCGCACCGTCTCGATTTTGTCCACCGAGTGCATGACGGTGGTGTGGTGCTTGCCGCCAAACTGGCGGCCGATCTCCGGCAGCGAAGCCTCGGTCAGGTGCTTGGCCAGATACATGGCGATCTGCCGCGGATAGACGATCGAGTGCGAATTGTTCTTGGCCTTGAGTTCAGTGAGCTTGAGCCCAAACTGCTCACCCACCGCCTTCTGAATGGCCTCAATCGTGACCTTGCGGCTCTGCGCGTCGATGAAGTTCTTGAGCACCTGCTGGGCGGTCGGCAGGTTGATCTGCGCGCCGGTGAGCGAGCAGTAGGCGACCAGGCGGATCAGCGCGCCTTCGAGCTCGCGCACGTTGGAGCGGATATTCGACGCGATATAGAGGGCCACGTCTGTCGGCAGGTTGACGCGCTCGGTCTCCGCCTTTTTCTGCAGGATGGCGACCTTGGTCTCGAGGTCAGGGGGCTGGATATCGGCGATCAGACCCCACTCGAAGCGGCTGCGCAGACGGTCCTCGATTTCGGCCAGCTCCTTGGGCGGACGGTCGCTGGCGATGACGATCTGCTTCATGGACTCGTGCAGCGCATTGAAGGTGTGGAAGAACTCCTCCTGGGTGCGCTCCTTCTGCGCCAGGAACTGGATGTCGTCGATGAGCAAAACGTCCACATTGCGGAAGCGGTCGCGAAAGCTGCTCATGCGGTCGTAGCGCAGCGAGTTGATCACCTCGTTAGTGAACTTCTCGCTGGAGATGTAGCAGATGGAAAGCTGCGCCAGGTTGCGCTTGGTTTCGTGGCCGATGGCCTGCATCAGGTGCGTCTTACCCATGCCCACCGGGCCGTAGAGGAACAGCGGGTTGTAACACTTGGAAGGGTTCTCGGAGACGGCGCGGGCAGCGGCGTGCGCGAACTGGTTGCCGGCGCCGATCACGAACCCATCGAAGGTGTACTTGGGATTGAGCTGGGCGGCGGAGTCGAAGTCGAAGCGCGCCTGCGACCCCGGGCGCGCGCCACCGGCCGTGGCTGGGCTTCCACTCTGCGGGGACTTCGCGGGGAAACTGTGGCGTACCGGAGTGGCCGTCGGGTCATCAGAGTCGGTGACGAACTTCACGTCCTGCAGGTCGAGCCCGAGATTGTCGATGGCTTCGAGGATGAGGTCGGAGTATTTCTCTTCGATCACCCGGAACTCAGGCCTGGGCACGCGGATGTACAGCACTCCGCCCTCGGTGTGGCTGAAGCGCGTGGGCTTGAGCCAGGTTTCGAAGGAGGTGCGGTTGACCTTTTTTTCCAGGGCCCCGAGGATACGGATCCAGGGATTGGCGGCGGCGCTAGCGGATGACAGGAGCGACATTTTTCTGCGGCCACTAAACTGCCGGCTCCGAGGGGCAGAGACGGCGAAAAGAACCCGTGAACAAGAACGTTATGAAAAATGCGATTGCCGGACAGGACGTGCTGTGCGCAATGCCCGGGGCTGAAAATCTGGTTGTGCCGAAATCCTTCGGCCGGGAAACTGCGGAAACAAAAACCTGACGAACCTGGCGACCCTGTTCGGCATACTAGCACGAAAAATTTTCGCGTGGAAAATTTCCTGAGCTGAGTTGCGCGTGACCCTTAGGCAAGAAACGACGACCGCAGAAATCTGTCAAGTAGTTAGTTGGTTAAGACGCAAGCTGTGTGCAGTTTTGGGCTGCCACCGCGTGTGTGCAGGTGTGCGTCGTACTCTGCGCCCGCGGCTGCGAGAGGCACCGATGCGAGCGCTGAGCGACCATCGGCGCCACGTGTAGTGGACCATTTCGTGACCATTCAGTCATTCACTTCGCCTGCTTGGTGGAATCATCCGGCGGCTTGGTCTCAGACGGCGGCTTCTCATCTCGCACGCCCTGCCGGAATGCCCGAATCCCCTCGCCGAGACCCTTACCGATCTCACCCAGCCTTTTCGGTCCAAACAGGAGCAACACGATCACCAGAATGACCAGCAGGTGCATGGGCTGGAACAGTCCTTCGAACATCGCGACCTCCGCAACAACCATTCTACGCTTGTGGACACGGAACACCCTATCCTATCGCAAGCAGGGATGTGCGTCGTTGGCTGACTCGTCAGCTAAGCGGTTTCTTTGAGCAGGCTGAGGGCAAAGAACAGCGCCGAGACGGCGACCACAATGGGTCCGGGGCTAAAGTTCGGCAGCAGGAAGCCGGTGATCAGAAGCCCCAAGCCAACCGCGGCCACGCTCGCCAGGCACGAGCTCAGCAGGAAACGGGGAACGTTGCTTGCCAAACGCCGGCCTGTGGTGGCGGGAATGATGATCAGCGCCCCAGCCAGCAGCGCACCCATGAACCGCAGTCCCACCAGCACAGTCAGGCTGAACACCAGCAGGAAATAGAGATTGAGCCGGTCCAATCGGACCGAGGTTGCGGCAGCCAGCTCCGGCGAGAACAGGCTCAGCAGAAGCTGGTCCCGGAATCGGAAGATAACAAGCATGACCAGCAGGACGGCGGCGACACCGAGCAGGAATGTGAAGAACGAAAGCACTTGAAAGCGCCCGAACAATGCCTCGACCAGGTCTTCCTGTGGAGTCAGCGCCGCACCGATGGCCAGCGAGCCGGCGAAAACCACGCCCACCATGGCATCCGTTGCCAAGCCAGTTTTCTTTTGCAGCTGCCAGATCAGCAGCGTGCCCAGGAACAGGGTGGTGGCCCCGCCCACAATGGGACTAAAACCGAACAAGTATGCCAGCCCGATGCCGGGAAGCGCCACGTGGGAGATTACGTCGCTGGCCAGGAGCATGCGTTTCATCAGCGCAAAGCTGCCCACCAGCCCCGCAGCGACGGCAAAGAGCAGAGCGAGGATTATTCCGTAGATTTCACCAGGGCTGGTCATTCTTTGATGTTGTGCGGGTGCGCGTGCTGATAGAACTTCGGTACCGCCGAGTAAACCGCCGCAAGCGTATCCGGAGTGAGGACATCGCGCGGGCTGCCAATGCAGGGCCTCCCTTTGCTGAGGCACAAGACCTTGGACGCGAACTGATAGACAACGCTGAGATCGTGGGACACAAGCAGAACGGTCAGATTGCGCTCCAGCCGCAGTTTTTCGAGCAGCTCATAGATGTGCTCCTGGGCCAGTTCGTCCAAACTCGCCGTCGGCTCATCCACCAGCAGCACGTTCGGATCGCCGAGGAGCGCGAACGTGATCATCGCTTTCTGGAATTGCCCGCCGGAGAGCACCCCGATCCTGGTGGTCAGCAGTTCTGTCCCGAGGCCCACGATGCTTGCGGCTTCCCGCACTGCCTCATCCGGAAGCTTCAGCAGGCGCGCCTTTGCGGTGAGCAGATCGTCCACCTGAAGCGGCAATTGCCGGTCCGCGGCGATGGCCTGCGGAACGTAGCCCAGCTTGGTGTCAGGGGCCCATTCAATCGAGCCTTCATACGGCACCTGGTTGAGCAATGCCCTGAAAAGCACGGTTTTCCCGGCGCCGTTGGGACCGATGATCGCCAGATTCTCCCCACGTGTAACATCGAAGGTGAGGTCGTGGAGAACAGTCCTCTGCCCAAAGCTGACAGACAGCTTCCGCACGGACAGCACTAAGACAGGATTCGCCATTGACTCCCTGCCAGGGGTAGCGCAGTCCGACACAGTTTATAGTCTCGAGGGCCGTAATCCCCAGCGAGGTACCCGGTAGCCCCAAATTCCCAGTTAGTGTAAACCCCTGTTCTCGCCAATTAGAATGGCCGCCATGGCTAAGATCGGCCACTTGATCTTTCTTGCTGCAATCACGTGCATGGGGCAGCAGCTCCCGCCACGCCCTAATTTCAGCAAGTTTCCGGCAGCCAAAATGTTTCACGGAAGGCCCGCTCCACCAAAGCTCCTCACAAAAGACCAGCGAATGTTCCGAACGATGATTCGGACGGGCGGTGAAATTCATGAGCAGTTTGCGGGTCACTACACCATCGCGCAGTGGGGGTGCGGAACTGATTGCAGCCAGTTCGCCGTTGTAGATTCGATGACAGGCGCGGTTTGCGGGCCATTCACTGTTTCAGGGCTGCCATGGAGTTGGTTGGACGATCATCAAGGCCAAGACTACGAACACGTGGCCTTCAAGCCGACGAGCCGCTTGCTGCAGGTGAACGGGTGCCCCAATGAACATGCTTGTGGCTTCTACGATTACGTCGTGGAAGACGGAAAAGGCCTGAAGCTAATCCGCAAGGAACTTCTCCCGCAGCAATACCAGCCTGAACCGTAATTGTCGAGAAATCCCCTTTACACTAACTAGCCCCGTTGCGAAGCTCCGGATGGTGGGTATAGAGGTCACTATTGCACACAAACGGGCATAAAAGGCGAGGCAGGGCAGTTCTTGAACGTTGCTGTTCCCCATCCCGAGCGCGGTTTGCCGCGAATGGAGTGGTCATTTATACTTTCACTTCGTTCTATTCGAAGATTTTTTGAGCAGGAGCACTATCGTAGATGCCGAAGCGTACATTCCAGCCCAATCGCCGCCGCCGCTCCAAGACGCACGGATTTCGTGTCCGTATGCGGACCCAGGGTGGACGGGCGGTGCTGGCGCGGCGCCGCGCCAAGAGGCGCAAGCGCGTCTCGGTA
>Ga0187778_10000910_pt1 | contig 21182 bp, 20 predicted proteins | sample 1015_Q2_SP5_20_M_FD_132418 | JGI IMG/M metagenome (GOLD analysis project Ga0187778, IMG submission 132418) | Tropical peat soil microbial communities from peatlands in Department of Meta, Colombia - 1015_Q2_SP5_20_MG | ecosystem: Environmental > Terrestrial > Soil > Wetlands > Peat | place...
GGTGAGGGTGACTTTTTCGCTGAAAACGTCGTACTGGCGCGAAGCAATTTTGTCGAGCAGTCGCCGATAAATCGTGACCAATACCCACAGAGCGGGCTGGCTGTCCTCGTCGACCATGGGAATTAATTCGTCGGCGGCCTGATAAAACTCGCGCGCTCGCCTGGCTTGCATTTCCAGCAAAGGACGCACCCGCACGGGATCGGCCCGCGATCCGAGCTGCGGGGCGGAAATGCCATATTTCGCGAGCTCCTCCTGCGGAAAGTAAACCCGGCCCATGGCAGCGTCTTCTTTCACATCGCGAATGATGTTGGTGAGTTGAAACGCCAGGCCGACACGCTCTGCCAGCCGCTCCGCTGCTTTATTGCGGTATCCGAAGATACGAATACAAACCAGACCCACTACCGAAGCTACGCGATAACAATAAAAGCGGAGGTCCTCGAAGGTTTTGTAGCGGACGCTCAGGATGGGCGCAGCAGCTTCGCTCAGGATAACGTCTTCATCATCTACGTCCATCTCAGTGCCATAAGCCAATTGATCCAGCAATTCGACAGGAATGTTGTAGCGCCGCTGGGCATCCGTGAGCCCCAGTAGTACGGGGTCATCGGTGGGGAATCCGGCCACCGCCCGGTGCAAAGCATCGAGCCATTCGGCCAGCTTCTGCCGGCGCTCGTAAAGCGCCAGAGTGTTGTCGTCGGCCAGATCGTCGCACCGGCGCATGAAGGCGTACACCGCGCACAGGGCTTGGCGCTTGGGTTGGGGCAGCACGAGAAAGGCATAGTAAAAATTCTTGGCTGCGGATCGGGTGATGCTTCGGCAAACCGAATACGAGACCGCCAGCTGCGATTCGGTAGGGGCAAACGGAGTAGCGGCGGGCTGCACGGCGGCACTCATAGCAGCTTTCCCAGCGCGGCTCGCGCCACTAAAGCCAGCTTGCGGGATTTAGAAATGACCGGCCTGCATCCCAAGACTTTATGGCCTTGGCGTTCGATTGCATTAAGGATCTCCAGCCCGCCGCGAGTGAATAGTTCGATGTCAATGGCGAGCGCGCGATCCACCGTCTTTGCCAGCGGCAAGCCGCGTTCAAACCACTCGCGCGCACGTCCCACCTCAAACCGCATCATTTCGCAAAACGCAGGGGTATTTTGTCGGGCTGCGATATCGCTTTCTCTGACACCAAATCGCTCCAGATCCTCCAAGGGAAGATAGATTCGTCCCTTCGCGTAGTCGACGCTGACATCCTGCCAGAAATTCGCCAATTGCAGGGCGGTACACGTGAAGTTGGAAAGAACTTGACGCTCAGGATCGCGGTGGCCGCATATGTAGAGCACGAGATGGCCCACCGGATTCGCGGAATAGCGGCAATAGCCGAGTAAATTATTGAATGTGGGATAACGGCTTACAGTCTGATCCTGGCGAAAGGCCGTGAGCAGGTCAACAAATGTTTGTCGCGGAATTTCAAATTTCTGAACGGTGTCGGCGAGCGCGACAAAAACTGGATGTTTTGGTTTTCCGGAATAGCAGGCATTCAGTTCACACTCCCATTGATCCAGCAGCTGCAAAGCCGCTTGCGGATCGCCCACTTCATCCCCAAGATCATCCGAGATGCGGCAGTAGGCGTAAACATTGAAGAAATGCTGCCGCAAAGGCTCGGGCAAAAACCAGGTCGCGACCGAAAAATTCTCGTAATGAGTACTTGCCAGACGACGGCAATAATCCTGCGCCTCGGCCAAGTTCGGGGCGTTCACGGGAATGGCATAATCGGGCGGAAGATGGGCCCACCCGCGCAGGGCAGCGGGAGAAGAAATGCTCCGGGAGTCGTTGCTGGCAATGGAAGACATGGTCAGTTCCGCTCCCGAAAATACCTAGCGCCCCGGCCGGATCGCGGTCTTAATATCGCCGTTGCGGTTCAGCATGTGACGCAGCACGTGCTGCAGGCGGGAAAGCGGCGCCTCGCCGGTGATGTAATCGTTGGAGCGAATCTTCTTCTCCGCAATCAGGGCAAACGCTTTTCGCACCGTCTCCGGGGTGTGATGGAACGTGGCTTTCAGCGTGATCTCCGAATAATGCAGGCGATGGGTATCGAGGGCAACCTTTGTACCGGTGGCACAGCCGCCAAAGAAATTCACCGTGCCTCCCTTGCGGACCATGTCAATGGCCCACTCCCAAGCCTCGGGGCGGCCAACCGCCTCAATCACGACATCACCGCCGCGCTTTTCGGGCGAGAGCATGCGAACCGCTTCCACGGGATCGTTCACCTTAGTGATTTGTACGACTTCGTGCGCGCCCATGCCTCTGGCAGCTTCTACCTGCGAGTCACGTTTCACGACCGAGATCACCTTGCAACCTACCGCATTGGCCACTTGCACGAACATCAATCCGATGGGCCCACCGCCAATGACAACGACGGTATCGCCGATCTCCACGCCGGTTTCGTGCAAGCCGCGAAGCACGCAAGCCAGCGGTTCAACCATGGCGGCTTCCTCATAGCTCACGTCGGAGGGAATAGCCAGCATGTTGCTGTCGACAATACGCCGGGGGATGCGAATGTACTCGGCATAAGCTCCATTGTTAAAAAGCAGGTCTTCGCAAAGATTCTCCTGATGACGGGAGCAATAGAAACACATCTGGCAGGGCGCTGAATTTAGCGCCACGACGCGCATGCCGCGTTTGAAGCCGCGCACACCGTGACCGATTTCTTCAATGGTACCGGCCAGTTCGTGTCCGAATAGCGCGGGCGGGACAATCATGCGGGCATGGTAACCGCGTTGATACACCTTAAGATCGGTGCCGCAGGTGAGTGCAACCTGGACCTTGACCAGCACTTCCCCCTCGTTTACACGGGGGATGGGGACCTTCTCTATTTTCACGTCCTCTTTGCCGTAGAGGACGGCTGCTGTCATCTTGCCATTCACTTAATCATTTCCTCCCCCAGCTGCTGCCAGGCTGGATTACGACCTTCATGGAATGCGCTTGCGGATTAGCAGCCAGCTGGAGAGCATCCAGGCTCTGGGATAGAGGAAAACGGTGACTGATGAGCTGTTCCAGATCCATTTCGCGATTCATCACAAACTTTACGGACTCCGTCTGAAGCTCGACCGAAGCGCTATACGATCCAAGAAGGGTCTTTTCATCGACACAAATCGCCGCCGGGTCAATAGCGGCTTCGCCTCGGGCGGTCTGGGCAAACAACAATACCCTACCCCCGGGCCGAACCGCATTCATCGCGGTTCGAATCAAAGCATCCCCCCCCACGGCAACTATGGCAGCGTCAGCGCCACGTCCTTCAGTCTGCTCCCGCACAGACTTCACACTATCCGCACGAGAAGCATCTATTCCTGTCTGTAAACCGAAGCTTAGAGATATTTTAAGCCTTTGCCCATACAAATCGGAAGTGATAACCCGAGCGCCCGCCCGTTTGGCCAATACACTCAATATGATACCGATGGGACCCTGGCCAATGACGAAAACCGTTTCGTCGGGAGAAAGCTGTAACCTTTCGATTCCCTTCATGCATGTGTTGACGGGTTCGACAAAGCACGCTTGCTCGAACGAGACACCATCGGGAATAGGAACTGTACCTTGCTGGACGATCCAATCCATTACGCGGACGTACTCGGCAAATCCTCCACCGGCTGGCTCGAAACCGGCCGTGCAGCCCACTTTCTTATAAGTCTCACATTGGGCGAAAGTCTTGTGCAGACAATAGAAGCAACTCCCGCAAGGAATGTGATGAAAGACCACTACGCGATCGCCGGGCGAAAAGTTCTTCACCGCGGAACCCACAGCCGCCACCATACCCGAAGTCTCGTGGCCAAAGATGCGGGGTGGGGCGTGCGAACCGGTGGCAATCTTCTTTAGATCGGTGCCACAAATGCCGCACGTGTGCACTCGAACCAGCAACTCACCGGGACCAATTTGGGGCACCGGCACCACTTCGATGCGGACATCGTTAATCCCCCGGTAAACGGCAGCCTGCATGGTGGCAGGAATGGGACCGAGCGCCTTAGAAATATTCAACTGTTCAGCAACCACCATCGTGTTTTCTATGCCCTTAAGACAGGTACGTCGCGATCTTGCGAAAAAGAACTGAAGTTCTCTGTCAACGCCGAGCAGAGTCTCTGCGCCGCGATCGCGGAGTCGCTAGCCAGGCGATACACGTTCGCCCACAGCCAGGGACGCAAAGCGACATGGGCGATGAACCCGAACGAATGAAATCTGCCATTACTGTCAACAAACGACGAAATGGGTGGCAGAGTCGATCTGCTGGCATCGGAAATAACCTTGTACGCCAGAAATTTGACTCCATGCGCCTCAGCGCTGCGGGCCACCGCGGCGGCCTCCATGTCGACCAGTTGCGCGCCATAAGCTTGCCAGAGCTTGTTCTTTTGCTCGACATTGGCAACATCGGCAAAGCTGATCAGCACACCGTCACCCGTTCCACAATCGGTTCGGCTGCCGTCTTTCGCGTCAATTACGTAGCGTGGCATCACAACTTGCCCGACGGCAAAAGTGGGATCCAGGCCGCCTGCAAACCCAGCAGAAATCACAAGCTCCGCACGATACAGGTTGATGATCGCTTCGGTGGCTCGTCTTGCCGCCTCAGCCCCTATGCCGCCGCAAACCAAGACTACACTCTTCTTCTCGAAGAAGTTAAAATCGCGGCCATCGAATTCCCTTCGAAACGTTGGCCCACCTTTTATAAGCGGCCAGACTTCACGCTCCAGAGCAGCTATGATGCCGACTTTGCAGGGTGCTGGCACGTTACTCGGGCTCACCTCCGTGAACTCTGTGTCCTCTGTGGTTTGAGCAAGAGGGAAAAACCACAGAGCGCACAGGGACTGCTCTGACATTCTTTATTGAGTGCAAAAATCCTACGCATACTTATTCTGCTTAAACCACTCCACAGCCCGATGCAGAGCGGGATTGACCGGAACCGTCTTCCAGCCTAGCTCTTGCTCGGCCTTGGCCGAGATCACAAACATCTTCTTGCGTCCCATGCGCACGGCATCGATGGTGGCGCGCGGTTCGCGGCCTAAAATTCTGCCGGTTACCAGTTCATCGACCACGCCGGTCGCCAGGGCCATGACGTAAGGGACTTTCACTTTAGGCGATGGCAGTCCGGTTATTGCGGCCAGCTTGTCGAGAATCTGCTTCAACGTCAGATTTTCTCCACCGAGGATATAGCGTTCCCCGCTTCTTCCCTTCTCCAGTGCCGCCACATGTCCGCGGGCGCATTCTTGCACATCAACCAGGTTCAAACCCGTGTCGACGTAAGCCGGAAACTTTCTTTTCAGGAAATCGAGAATGATGCGGCCGGTTGGCGTCGGCTTAATGTCGCGTTCGCCTACGGGAGTTGTGGGATTCACCACAACTACGTTCATTCCGCTGCGCCCGGCTTGCAGTGCGACCTGCTCGGCCATGAATTTGGACCGCTTATAAGGGCCGATCATGCTATGGAGCGAAACCGGCGAATTTTCGTCCGCGGGATGGCCGTTGGAAGTAAAACCCATAGTCGCCACACTCGAGGTGTATACCACCCGCTGCACGCCGTTTTTCCTTGCGGCAGTCAGAACGGCTCGAGTACCGTCCACGTTCGCGCGGTACATCTGTTGTGGATCACGCACCCAAAGACGATAGTCGGCCGCGACATGGAAAACCACATCACAGCCTGATATTGCTTCCTCAAGCGACGTTGGCTCACACAGATCGCCGATCACTCGATCTGCCGGCAGGCCCTCGATGTTTCTGAGGTCACTGGTGGGCCGCACCAGCAAGCGCAGATTCGCACCTTGCTCGGCGAGAACCCGGGCCACGTGGCTACCCACGAATCCGGTTGCGCCAGTGACAAAGGCCAGCATTTAGCAATTGGCACTTAGCACCTAGCCGCACTGTCGATGGACTAAGTGCGAATTGCCAAGTGCCAACTGCTAACCGCTACTCCAGCTTCTCCGGCTGAAGGGAGATGTTTTTCTCGCCGGCGGATTTTTTCTCCCAATATTGGCGAACCCAGGATTCCCAACTCCTGCCGGCAGCCATATCGCGGCCAGTGAACGCCAGGGCGGCAATTTCGGCGTAAGAAATGGACAGCTTCGAACCACCATTCCTGGGCAAAAGCCGCACGTAAGATTCGGCGAGCGTGTTTCCGTTGCGACGATCGAAGATGTAACCCTCGACCTTGCTGCCGTCTTTGCGGGTTATGAGCACATCGCCGCGATAGCCAAACGCCTCTTCCAGCGCGGAACGTAGCTCTTCTGGGGTGGCCAGCTCAGGAATCCAACCTTCCAGCTTTTCTCGTTGCGCGCCGGGCACTACTTCCAGGGAGTCTGGATCAGTGGAACTGGATCCGGTCCGGCCTGCTTCTCTGCCGCTCAAACTGCTGTCTCCTCGCGGGCGGGAGTCTCGATCTGAACCAGCGGATTGAAGGAATGGACGGGGCGCGCGGGTTCTTCCAGAAGCGTCAGCGCAGACGCATCTTCATACCGGCTGGAGAACACCGCCTTCGCCGTGCGCCACAGCCCGCCGAGCGAGCTGAATGTGTCGTCCACCGCCGACGCCTCATAGCCGCTATGAACCATGCAGTTGGCGCATTTGGGATTGCCGGATTCTGTGCCGTAGTTATGCCATGCGGTGCTCGTCAGTAATTCCTGAAATGTATCCGCGTAGCCGTCTTGCAGCAGATAACAAGGCTTCTGCCAGCCAAAGACGTTGAACGTCGGCATTCCCCAGGGGGTACAAGGATAATCGCGTTTGCCCATCAGAAACTCGAGAAACAAGGGCGACATGTTGAAGCGCCAGCCCGGCTGGCGATTGGACAGAATTCCGCGGAACAAGCGACGGGTGCGGGCGCGCCCAAGAAAGTGGCTTTGATCGGGAGCCTTCTCATAGGAATAGCCGGGTGAAAGCATCATACCTTCCACGCCGAGATCCATCATTTCATCGAAAAATGCGCGCACACTCTTGGGGTCGGCTCCATCGAAAAGCGTAGTGTTGGTGGTAACGCGAAATCCGCGAGCTAAAGCTTCCCTGATTCCCTCTAATGCCTTGTCGTATCCGCCTTCGAGGCATACGGAAAAATCATGATGCTCCCGCTGACCATCCATGTGGACGGAGAAGCTCAGGTATTTGCTGGGCTGGAAAAGGTGAATTTTCTGCTTCAAAAGCAGCGCGTTGGTACACAGGTAAATGTACTTTTTGCGTGCGACCAGGCCTTCGACGATTTCGCCGATTTGGGGATGAAGCAGCGGCTCACCTCCGGGAATAGCCACAGTCGGTGCGCCACACTCATCGACGGCGCGGAAGCACTCTTCGGGGGTGAGCTGCATTTTCAGCACGTGCGCCGGATATTGAATTTTGCCGCAACCCGCGCACGCCAAATTGCAACGAAACAGCGGCTCCAGCATGAGCACAAGCGGATACTGCTTGCGTCCCTTAAATTGCTGCTTGAGGACGTAAGTTGCTACCGTCCAGGCCTGTGAAATGGGAACTGCCATTGGCTTACGCTCCAGATCCAGCAATTAGCAATTGGCACCTAGCACTAGGCCAGCGCCGGCCATCGCCGGATTCGGCACCTCTGTTTACGGCTAAATGCGAAGTGCCAAACACCAACTGCTAGTTACAGCCGTTTCATATCCTCCCGTTGCTTGCCATCACCTTCTGATACGTCGTCAGGGCAATTAACGGGAAATACTGCCGGTACATGTGATACAGCAGATAAAAGACGCGCGGAAAGCCAGTGCCTGTAAAGTACGCTTCGTCCCAGGAGCCATCTTTCTTCTGGGTACGGAGCAGGTAGGCAATCCCTCGCGCTACACAATCGCTGCGTGTGTCATTGGCAGCGAGCAAACCCATGACGGCCCAAGCGGTTTGCGATGCCGTGCTCGGCCCTACTCCCTTGGTTGTCGCATCATCGTAGGAGCTGCAGGTTTCCCCCCAGCCGCCATCGGGATTCTGCATCATGCGCAGCCATTCGGCCGCCTGCTGGATATAAGGCTCGTGATGATCCACGCCCATGGCTTCCAGACCGCGGAGCACCAGCACGGTTCCATAGATGTAATTCACACCCCAGCGGCCAAACCAGGAGCCGTCGCTTTCCTGCTCATCCCGAATAAAGCGAATCGCCTTCTTCACGGCAGGATGATTCTTGTCGTAGCCGTAAGCCGCGAGCATCTCTAAAGTTCTGCCGGTGATGTCGACGGTTGGCGGATCAAGCATGGCATTGTGGTCGGCGAACGGAATCTGTTCGAAGACCATCTTGTCGTTGTTCTTGTCAAACGACGCCCAGCCGCCATTCTTGCATTGCATGGAGAATATCCAATCGATGGCGCGCTGCACTGATTCGCGCTGGTAGCGCCCGTTGGGATGTTCGGCATGGGTGAGGGCCAGGCACACCATGAAGCTGTCATCGACGTCGGGATAGAACTCATTATTGAATTCAAAGTACCAGCCGCCCGGCTGACCCTTCTTGTTCTTTACCTTCCAATCCCCAGAAGTGCGAACCTGCTTCTGCAGGATCCAATCCGCACACTTGACCATGCGAGTGTCGTTTGCGGGTACACCACTCTCGCCTAAGGCGAACAAAGCATACGCGGTGTCCCACACCGGCGACTTGCAGGGTTGCATGCGAAAACTGTCTTCTTCCTCAATGCCCAGATTCTCGAATTCGTCCAACGCGCGAATGACCTGGGGATCGTCTACCGAATAGCCCAGGCAACGCAGAGCAATGATGGAATTCATGATCGAGGGATAAATGGCGCCCAGACCATCGCTCATTTCGAAGCGCTGCAGCATCCATTTTTCCGCCTGCTTCAGTGCGATGGAGCGCAAGGGCCGGATATGCACGGCTTCAAACCAATGCACGAGACGATCCAGAGTCAAGAAGAAATTCCGCCAGGAAATAAGTTTCTTCGACCAATGGAGGTGCATGCGCGACTTGTCACGGCCGCCGACAAACAATTCCTCAACTCCCATTTCATCCGGGATTTTCTTAAGTGGTTTTTTGGCGTAACAAATGGAGAGCGGCACCAGAATCGCTCGCGACCAGGAAGAAATCTCGTAGATATTGAACCAGAACCACTTGGGGAAAAGCACGATTTCCGGCGGGATGGCCGGCACCGCGTCATAATCGTATTGGCCGAGGAAACAGAGGTAAATCTTGGTAAAGGTGTTAACTTTGGTTACGCCGCCGAGCTCCAGTATTTTGTTTCGCGCCCGCTCCAGGGCGGGATGATCAGGTTTGTATCCAGTCAGTTTCAAACCAAAATACGCCTTGACCGAAGCGCTGATATTGGAGGGTCCGCCAGCGTAGATTCCCCAGCCGCCATCTTCGTTCTGATGAGCGAGAATGTAGTTGGCGCATTTCTGAAAACGCGTCTGATCGACCGTGCCGAGCAAGGTGTGCAGAAGAATGTAATCGGACTCCAGGGTGGTATCCGCTTCCAATTCGTCGCACCAATAGCCGTCTTCGTGCTGCCGGGAAAAGAGAAATTTCCGCGCGCCATCGATGGCCGCAGCTGCACGGCTGGCAAGGTCGTCAATTTTTCCGAAGTGCAGTTGCGGCGCCGAGGCGGGCATTGAAGGGGAGGTGTCGTCCATGTAGGTTGGTTACTCCGCGGTAGCTCCGGCAGGCGCGCTGGCGATGGCTTCCACAATCTCGGGAGGCAGGCCAAAACGCACGTTCTCGGGCATCACTTCCACTTCTTTCACGTTGTCATAGCCCTTGGTCCCCAGGAACTGCACGACTTCTTCCACCAGGCACTCCGGAGCCGAGGCGCCGGCGGTCAGGGCAATCGTCTCCACGCCATCCAGCCACTCTGATCGAATATTCTGGAAGCTGTCAATTAGATGCGAACTTGTGCCCAGGTTGCGCGCGACTTCCACTAAACGATTGGAATTCGAGCTGTTGTCGGAGCCCACCACCAGCAGCAGATCGGCTTCGGAAGCCACTTGTTTCACGGCGACCTGGCGATTCTCAGTGGCATAACAGATGTCCTGCGCCGCCGGCCCTTTGATATTCGGGAACCTTTTACGCAGGGCTGCGATGATGTCTTTGGTCTCGTCCAGACTTAACGTGGTTTGGGTGAGGTAAGCAACCCGATCAGGATCAGGTACCGCGAGCGAATCCGCCTGCTCGGGCGAGCCTACAACCTGAGTCACCAAGGGGGCTTCGCCCAGCGTTCCGATTACCTCATCATGATCGCGATGACCGATCAGAATCAACGAATAGCCTTCCTTGGCGAACTTAACGGCCTCGACGTGGACCTTGGTCACAAGCGGGCAGGTAGCGTCAATCACCCGTAGACCGCGTGACTCGCTGGCATCCCGCACCTCCGGCGAAACGCCGTGCGCGCTGTAAATGACGCGTTCGCCGTTCGGAACTTCATCGACGCTATCGACGAAGATCGCGCCCTTGGCCTGGAGCTCTTCGACCACGAAGCGATTGTGGACGATCTCTTTGCGGACATAGATCGGTGGCCCGAAAGCTTCCAGCGCGATTCGGACAATATCAATCGCCCGCACCACTCCGGCACAGAAGCCTCGCGGTTTTAGCAAAAGCAGCGTTTTTCCGTTCTCAGTCAACACAATAAAGTTCCTGTAAGGGTACACTTCCCCACTATGTATGTATTCTAAACCTTACCCGACCCGTACCATTTTGGTCAACGCAAGCCCCTGAAACTGAGAGGATTAGCAGCGGGCGGTGATATCCGGCAGCGAATGGAAGCGCCGCGTGGACTGGGGTCGCAGCTGTTCCCGCCGCCAACGCACCGGGACGAACCTTTTGTTCCAGAGCTGAATCTAAGTAATTGATGGGAGAGTACGGCCGGGAAAGCAAGTAGAAGTCAGCCAGGTAGCCCGGGCTCTGCGGGAGGGCCAAAATGGTGGGCAAAATCATAGAAGCATTGTTTGGCTGCTGGCACAGTCATTATAGCTTTCCGATAAGTGTGCGGCCCGGCGTCCGGCGTAACTCAGCGGCCTGTTTAACCGGAACTTACGTTGTGTGTCTGGATTGCGGCAAGGAATTTCCTTACGACTGGAAGGAAATGAAGGTGATCACACCTTCGGAGCAGCGTCAGTACGCTCGTTCGCTGATCACGAAAGAGGCCGCGTAACTCCGCGTGCCAGAACTTCCTAAAAGAAAACCGCGACCTGATGGGTCGCGGTTCTTGCGTTAGCGAGTACGGAGTTAGTTCTTATTGCTGTCGTCGCGACGCTTCAGGGTTGGACGGTCATCATCGCTAGTAGTCTGATCGGTGCCGCCGTTCTTGGTTGAGGACGCACGCCGTAAGCTGGGCTTATTGGCATCTTTTGGTTCGATCATCTTGCGGCGATTCTCGAGAGCTGCCAACCGCGCTTTCACGTCATCAAATTCCGAGGTGCTTACGGTGTACTCGGGTCGAGCGGGCAGAATGGTCGCGATTTCTTTCTGCGAAGCTTCAATCCGGTCCGGAGTCTGTGGGTGGCTGGCGAAGGTCTTGTCCATGAATCCGGGCTTGCGTTTTTCCTGCGCCTCAACTTTTTCAAAGAAACTGATGAAGGCTTGGGGATCGTAGCCGGTCTTGTAGTCGTACTGCAGGCCGAGATAATCGGCCTCAGCTTCAAAGCCGCGCTGGAAGCTCATAAAAGCGACCGGCAGGCCGAGGCCCGAGGCCTCGTACACAGCATATCCGATTCCGCCACCGACAAAGATAAGCGGGATGGTGGCAATGCCGGCGTATTGCGCCCGCGTCATCTGCCGGGTGGCGTGACGAGCGCAGACGTGCGCGATCTCGTGAGCCAGCACTCCGGCCAGTTCTGCTTCTTCATCTGCTGCCAGAATGGTTCCGGTATTGATGTATACGAAGCCGCCCGGAAGCGAGAAGGCGTTCACGACGTCCGAATCAATCACCTTGAAAGTGAACGGGACCTGCGCATCCGAATTGCGCACGATGTTCTGCCCGATACGGTTGATGTACTCGGTGATCACGGGATCGTTAATCAGCTTGGAGGAAGAATCCACCATCTGGGCATATTGCTTGCCCATCTTCATATCGGTCTCGATGGAGTACCAGTTGCCCAGACCGCGACCGCCGATCTTGCGGTTGCCGATCGCATCGACGTCGTCCTTGCCGCCGTCGTGCTTTACTTTGTCGGGATCAGCAGGCTGCACCGGAGTTTCGTTATTGGATTGCTGCTGACTCGGCTGCGCCTGCGTGTTTGAACTTGGCGCGGGCTGGCTCTGTGGCGAGCCGGTTGAAACGCCCGGATCGTTGCTGGGAGGCGGCGTCTGGCCAGGGTTGCCAGTGCCCGCAACCTGTGCCACCGCAAATACAGTGCCCACCATGAACAGCGCTGTCAACACATAATTCCGGAACTTCATACGCCACCTTTTTCCCGCCCTCAAGATGGGCCTAAACGATTATAACGCCGCAACAAAGAGGCCTTACGCAGAACTTCCCTAACAGTAGGACGCGAAACGCGCAAATAAGGTTACCCACGTTCTGAACGGCTCATTATTGCGGAGGATTACAGCTGCAACGGCAAGCTGTTGAATGCAGGATGCGTCCGAAACGGCGAGCAACGGTTGGGTGAGCGCTCAAGATTTCGCTGACTTACTTTCTTGGAGATTTGAAGCGGCACTCGTATCCGCGAAAAAGGCGCTGAATGCTGCGGAGATACAGACGAGAGCAGAGATAGTCCGAAACTCATTCCCAGAAAACTCAAAAAGTGCTTGACAATTGATATAGTGTTATAGTTAACTATCACACTATTGAGATCAGACTCCCGATCGCAAAAAGTACACGAGGAGAATGAAAAATGAAATCGGCTCGCTTTATTTTGCCCGTTGTTTTGACGCTGCTGTCCACCGTGGCTTTCGCCCAGTCCGACGCAGAGAAGGCGTTCGAGCAATTGAAAACCCTGGCGGGTTCCTGGCAGGGTCCCATAACCATCGACCCGCCGCGGGACGACGTTAAGGCCGGAACGCTTGGCCAGATCACGATGCGCGTGACTTCTCGCGGAAACGCACTCGTCCACGAAATGCAGGAAGCAGGCACGCCGTTAGATGCGAAAAAGTACGATCACCCGGTCACGATGTTTTATCTGGACGGCGATCGCCTGACGCTGATTCACTACTGTGATGCGGGAAACCGGCCGCGTATGGCGGGCAAGCTGTCGCCGGACGGCAAGAAAGTGGAATTCGATTTTGTTGACCTTTCCGGCGGCAATGAGTACGGGCACATGTACCATGCGGTGTTCACTATCATCGATGCCAGCCATCACATCGAGGACTGGACCTACATGATGCCGGGGGACAAGCCGGCGCATGCGCACATGGACCTGCAGCGGGCAAATTAACCGAGATGCGAACCCAACCGCTGGCGTTAGCATCCCATTGCCCGGCGCCGTTTCCGGCGGGGCGAGGGATCTTGCGCGGGGCGTTCTGGAACTCCAGGTCGTCGGCACTCCGCGCGAGATCTCTCACTCGGCTGAAATGCGCCGAGTTTCGGGATGACGTGCTGATAAGCATTTGCTTAGGAACGCGAAATGGACCGTGAGTGGAATGACAATCAGCCGATCTACCGTCAGCTTCGTGATCGCGTAATCGCGATGATTCTGGACGGAGTTCTGAAAGAAGGCGATCCGCTGCCATCGGTGCGCCATGTGGCAGCCGAATATCGAGTGAACCCGCTCACGGTTCTCAAGAGCTATCAGGAACTCGTGGACGACGAATTGGTCGAGAAAAGGCGGGGTCTGGGCATGTTCATCAAAGTTGGCGCTCGCGATCTGCTGTTGCAAGGCGAGCGCCAAAAATTCATCACGGAAGAATGGCCCAGGATTCGTGCAACCATCGAGCGGCTCGGCTTGAAAGCGGAAGAGCTGCTGGATGGTGCAAAACGCCGGTCGAAGTCCACGCCCAAAGAGCAGGAGGGCTGAATTATGGCAGTGATTGAAGCACGCGGACTGCGCAAAGTCTTCGGTACGACCATCGCGCTCGACGGCATCGATTTGCGTGTCGACGAGGGCCGGATTCTCGGAGTGATCGGTCCCAACGGCGCGGGCAAGACCACTGCTCTAAACGCGATCCTCGGCCTGATTCCGTATCAGGGAGAACTGAAGGTGCTGGGACGTGACCCGTGGAGGCAGCGCGAACGGCTCATGCATGACGCATGCTTCATTGCGGATGTCGCCGTGCTGCCGCGCTGGATAACGGTTGCGCAGGCGCTCGAGTATATGGCGGGAGTGCATCCAAGATTCGATCGCAGCAAGGCGGAAGGTTTTCTTGGAAAGACCCGTATTGCCCAGAGTAGCAAGGTGCGGGAGTTATCCAAGGGCATGGTTGTGCAGCTACACCTTGCTCTGGTCATGGCCATTGACGCCAAATTGCTGGTGCTGGATGAGCCTACGCTCGGTCTTGACATTCTTTTTCGCAAGCAGTTCTACGATTCCCTGCTGAACGACTACTACGACCGCAGCCGCACGATCCTGGTGACCACCCATCAGGTGGAAGAGGTGCAGCACGTGCTCACCGATCTTATGTTCATCGATCGCGGGCGCATCGTGCTCAATTGCAGCATGGAAGAATTTGAGGAGCGCTACGTAGAAGTGATGGTGCGTCCGGAGCATGTTTCGGCAGCCAGGGCACTGAAACCTATGCACGAGCGGCAGGTGCTCGGACGCAGCATTCTGCTGTTCGATCAGGGCGATCGTGCGCAACTGGCCGCGCTCGGCGATGTCCGGACACCCGGCATCGCGGACTTATTCGTGGCCGTGATCGGCAATCATGCTGCTCAGGCACAAGGAGCGGGTAGATGAACACTGAATCGAACGTTCTGCGCGAAACGGCGCTTGAGTCAACCAGAGTGGCGGCCGTGAGCGCGTCGCCAACGCGCCCCTTTTACTGGTCAGTGCGGCGCGAATTGTGGGAAAACCGCTGGATCTACGTTGGCCAGCTGGCGGTCGCGGGGGTGTTTCTGTTCGGGTTTTTGATCCACATGACTCATTGGCTAACTAAAATGCGCGGTTTATCGGCGGATGATCCACGGGGTTATTGGGAAACAATGACCCTGCCGTACAACGTGGCGGCAGGTCTGATGATGGTGACGTTGATACTCATGAGCGTCTTCTATTGTGCCGACGCGCTGTATGGCGAGCGCCGCGACCGCAGCATTCTTTTTTGGAAGTCGCTGCCGGTTTCCGATCTCACGACTGTGCTGGCGAAAGCAAGCATTCCACTGGTAATTTTGCCGCTACTCACGTTTGCGATGATCGTTGCCATCCATCTGATCATGCTGTTGGTAAGCAGCCTTGTGCTGCCGGCGAGCGGCATCAGCGTGGCCTCGCTATGGAGAGAGTTGTCGATTTTTCAGATGTGGGGAATGCTGCTTTACCACATTTTGACGGCGCATGCGCTCTGGCCTTTTCCAGTGTATTGCTGGTTGATGCTGGTCTCCGGGTGGGCGCGGCGTGCAACCTTGTTATGGGCATCGTTGCCGGTGGTTGCCATCGCCGGTATTGAGAAGCTGGTCTTCGGCACGGCGCATTTCGTTGAAATGGTAGGTATACGCCTGATCGGAGGAGGCGCGCCAACGGACGTGACGCACGGTGAGATGTTCCCGACGGGGCCTATGACACATCTCACGCCACTTAGATACCTGGGCGCGCCAGGCCTGTGGATAGGGTTGGTAGTGGCTGCCGTATTTCTCGTGGCGGCGGTGCGGCTGCGCCGCTATCGCGGGCCGGTCTGATCCGCAAGCGAGCTTAATTCATGTTCCGATCTGTTGGATTCGAAGACGCGGATGCAGGATAATTATGTGGTTTGCGAGACCTAATCAGCGAGCCTCGGGCACGCTATGATGTCGAACCCTTATGATCCACGAAATCCTGCCCGTTGGCCCATTGCAGTGCAACTGCTCGATCATCGGAGACGAGACGACGCGGGAAGCGATGGTCATCGATCCCGGCGATGATATCGACGACGTTCTGGCCTTGATCGCAAAAAATAAGCTCAAAGTCAAACAGATCGTCATTACCCATGCTCACATCGATCACGTGGGTGGCGCGATGAAGCTGCGTGCCGCCACGGGGGCGCCGATCCTGCTTAATCAGAATGACTATGCCTTGCTCAAGATGCTCGACATGCAAGCCGCATGGGTGGGGATGGCGTCTCCCGGAAAAGTAGAGATTGATCAGAGTGTCGCGCAAGCCGAGACGGTAAAAGCGGGGTCTCTGGTGGCGGACGTGATTCACACGCCCGGTCACACTGAAGGCAGCGTCTGCCTGTACTTTCCAACCGAAAAGAAATTAATTGCCGGAGACACACTTTTCGCCGGAAGCATTGGACGGACCGATCTGCCCGGCGGTTCGTTCGACAAAATCATTCGCTCCCTACATGAAAAAGTCCTGGCTCTGCCAGACGAGACCACCGTCGTTCCGGGACACGGCCCGCTGACCACGATCGGAGAAGAGCGGGAGAGTAATCCGTTTCTGAAATAGGCAGGAGTCGGCACGCCTTACGTAGGGGCAGCCGCCCCGGCTGTCCGGCGGAGGCAATGATGGGACGATCTGTGTTGACACCCAGGTTAGCGCCAAAATCGGGCGCAAACCTGGGGCACCAGCCTAACCCCTATTCAATTGTCATTCCGCCGGCAGCCGCACAGGGCGAAGGCCTGCCCTGAGCGAAGTCGAAGGGGCGTGCCGGGGAATCTGCATTTGCTAACTACTAACTTACTAACTGCTAACTACTTTCTTCCCCAGCTTCTCGGTCAGGGCACGCAAGGCGCTCTGAGTTTCGGGAGCCGACCAGCTCTCGGTTACCTTGTTGATCTCAGGCTTGAGGTCCTGATCAAAATATTCTGTAAGGTCAGCGCGAGCCAGGCGACGAGTGATGGCCATGGCTTCAGAAGGCAAAGCGAGCAGGTTGCGGCACCACTGAAGAGTGCGATCAATAACCAGATCGGCGGAAGCGAGTTCATCGACTAACCCGCAAGCCAGCGCCTCTTGCGGCGAAACCAGCAAACCGCCGACTGCCAGCCTCTCGGCTTGACGCGGGCCGACCAGGCGGCGCGCCCCCGCCATGATTACCGGTGGCAATGGGAGTCCGACTTGCACTTCATTCAGACCGATTTTAAAGTCGCCATCGGCCATGACTCGCCAATCGCAGAACAAAGCAAGCACAGTCCCGCCAGCCGGAGCGTGGCCGGTGACGGCGGCGGCGATGGGGACCGGCGAGCAGGCGAGCGCTCTCAGCAAAGCATAGAATTCGCGCCACAGGTCGGCCATTTTGGCGTGGTCGTAAGTGAGGAGAAGCGGCACATCCAGTCCGCCGGAGAATCTGCTGGGCGCGCCGGAGAGGATAAGCGCTTTAGCGCCGGCTTTTGGCGCGGCTTCGACGGCCTCCCGGAGTCCGCTAATCAGCTCGTAAGAGAGGGCATTCACCGGCGGACGATTGAGCCGCACTTCGCGGATCGGGCCGTGGGAGAAGGTTAGGAGCATGGTCGAGATTATAGCGGTCAGGGCGGAAGCCTGAGGCTCCCGGCACGGCGCAGTCCAGATTCTACTGCCTTATGGGTTGATGCTAGACTCCCGAAAGATGACGATAGCCATTTGTGCGATCCCGGTATGGTTTTGGCCCATATTTGGCGCCCTCTCGCTTTTTGCACTGCTGTTTGTACTCTTCTTGTGGTGCGGGCGCGGTGCGCGTTCGTTCTACTTCGATCCCCAGGACTACGCTTACTACGAGAAAGATAATCTGGGCCAAAGGAAACTCCCCATCGCCGCCGTCAACAAAGCCAGCACTTTTGCGCCCCTTCTGGAAGGCTACATCGGTGTCGCAAAACTTGTCATCACACTGGCCGCTGCTTCGATCGCCTTCGGCGGAAGTCAAAGCTCGAGGCGCGGTATTTTCGTGGCAAAGGTCATGCTGGCCTTCTCAATTCTTTACGGTGTAATGTTCACAGCCTTGCTGCAATTCTTTTACGACGACTACACGCAAGATGTGAATTCGTATGTGCCATGGCGCTACGCGTTGATCCAGGCCCTCGGTTTTTCTACCCTTATCTGTTTCGTGATGGGGTACTTTGTGTGGGCCTTCAATGTCGGGTAAGGCCTTCTGTTCCTTCGAATGCATAGATCCGTCGTCGGGAGTCGGTCGCGAGCGACCGACTCCGCTTCCTCAGGATGACAGGGCGGTGGTGGCCAGTGATGGGTGTTCAGTTGCCGTCGAGCTGCCCGACCGGACAGCCGAGGGCGGCTGTCCCTACCTGGTTCGTTCCCACTCTCCGAAAACCGCGAAGGGTGGGGCAGCCACATTTCTTTAAACTGCAGGTCCCTCGACTCGGTGCGACCTGCGTCGCGCAAACCTCACTCGGGATGACAACAAGAGCTGGTGGCCGGTGGTCAGTCGCCAGTGGTCAGTGGTCGGCGATCTGAAGTCTTGTGGACAGGAGTGTCCGCCCCACACATAACGGCGAATCGGGTAAGATACTCGGCTGCTGAGCGTTGCCAAGGACCGATGAACCGCGAATATCACAAGGGATACAGCCAGGAACTGCATCGCGACATGGAGGCGCTGGTATACGGGCATGCGGGAACGCCGCTGCTGGTTTTTCCGACGTCGATGGGCAGGTTCTTCGAATATGAAGATCGCGGCATGATCGGCGTGCTTACTGGAAAGATCGACGCTGGTGAGCTGCAGGTGTTTTGTCCCGATGCGGTCGATCTGGAGAGCTGGTACAACAAGGCGGTGCATCCCCGGCTGCGGGTGATGCGGCATTTGCAATATGAGCGTTACATGCTGCACGAATTTTTGCCTTTCGTACGATGGAAAAATCAGGCGCCACGACTGGCGGTAACGGGCTGCAGCTTTGGCGGATATCACGCGGTTAATTTCGCTCTCAAGCATCCCGATGTAGTGACGCATTGCGTGAGCATGAGCGGGGCATTCGACATTCATCAGTTTCTGGACGGATACTACGATGACGATTGTTATTTCAATTGTCCGCAGGACTACGTGCCAAACCTGAGCGATGACTGGTTTTTGAGCCGCTACCGGCAAATGAAGATTGTGCTGGGATCGGCGGATTGGGACATGTGCCTGGATCAGAATGTGAAGCTGTCGGCGAAGCTGAATGGAAAAGCGGTGCCACATTGGCTGGATGGTTGGAACGATAATTCCCGGCACGACTGGCCGTTGTGGTTGAGGATGGCGGGAAAGCATTTTTAGTCTTTGGTCGTTCGTCGTCGGTCGTTGGTCCTTCGACTACGTTCGTATTTCGTTCTGCGGAGCACGACCTTCGCTCAGGATGGCATTGAAAGTACGAGGATTTCGATATGAAAAAGATCGGCATTTTGTTTGGCATGGAGAATACGTTTCCGCCGGCGGTGGTGGAGAGGATCAACAGCATGAAAGCTGACGGAGTTACCGCCGAGTTCGTGAAAGTGGGCGGGGTCAAGATGGCGGAAGCGAGCGGGTACAAAGTCATCATCGACCGGATTTCACAGGACATCGCCTTTTATCGCGCATATTTAAAAAACGCGGCGCTGGGTGGGACGACCGTGGTGAACAATCCGTTCTGGTGGACCGCCGACGACAAATTCTTTAATTACGCATTGGCCAGCAAGCTGGGAGTCGCCATTCCGGCGACCGTCATTCTGCCGCATAACAAGCACCCCGAAGGCACCACCACGCAATCGATGCGCAACCTGATTTACCCCCTGAACTGGGAGGAGATTTTTCATTACGTCGGATTCCCGGCCTTCTTGAAGCCGTATTCCGGCGGCGGCTGGAAACATGTGTACAAGGTGCATTCACCCGAAGAATTCTTCAATTGCTATAACCAGACCGGCGATCTGTGCATGACCCTGCAGCATGGAGTTGAATTCGAGGAATATTATCGTTGTTACGTAGTGGGGCAAGAAAAGGTCCATGTGATGAAGTACGATCCGAAGGCGCCATTTCATGAGCGATATGTTAAAGGCAATCCGCCACCATCGAGCGCGAGGCTGCACGAGCGAATCGTGAACGATGCGCTGACGCTGTGCCGGGCGCTGGGGTATGACTTGAACACAGTGGAGTTTGCGGTGGAAGGCGGCATTCCTTATGCAATCGATTTCATGAATCCCGCACCTGATGCGGATGTGAACTCGGTGGGGCGGGGAAACTTCGAGTGGATCGTGAACGCAGTCGCGGAAATGGCTGTGAAGAAAGCCCTAAGCAACGAGAACCCGGCTAGCGAGCTGCGCTGGGCGGCGTTTTTGCGAGGAGCCGAGGAGATTTCTCCTGCGAGGCCAGCGGCCAAAAAAAGGGCAAAAGCTTAAGAAAGATATAACCACAGAGGACACAGAGGGACACAAAGGACACGCGGTTGCATTAGACGAAAGACTCTAACGAGTCATTGTTATACTAATGCAGGTCTCATGGAACCGAGCTTCACAATCGGGATCGAAGAGGAATACCAGACAATTGATCCGGTATCCCGCGATCTGCGTTCGCATATCCAGTCGGAAATCCTCGAAAAGGGCAAAGTCCTCCTGCACGAGAAGGTGAAGGCCGAGTTGCATCAGGCGGTCGTAGAGGTCGGCACTGGAGTGTGCAGAAACATCAAAGAGGCCAAGGAAGAAGTCAGGAACCTGCGGCGCGACATGATCAAGCTGGCGCGGGACAATGGTCTGCAGCTGGCTTCGGCCGCGACTCATCCCTTTGCCGATTGGCGGGTGCAGGAGATCACTCCCGATGAGCGCTACAAGAATATCGTCGAAGACATGCAGCTAGTCGCGCGCGCGAACCTGATTTTCGGCTTGCACGTGCACATTGGAATTGAGGATCGCGAAACCGCGATCCACATGATGAATCATGCGCGCTATTTCTTGCCGCACATTCTGGCGCTCTCGACCAATTCGCCATTCTGGCTGGGAATGAATACCGGCCTGAAGTCGTACCGCTGCAAAGTGTTTGATAAGTTCCCGCGCACGAACATTCCCGACTACTTTCCTAGCTGGGGTGAGTACGACAATTTCATCAAGCTGCTGATCAAGACCAACTGCATCGATAATGCCAAGAAAATCTGGTGGGACATCCGGCCACATCCCTTCTTCGACACTTTGGAGTTCCGGATTTGTGATATTCCCATGCGCATGGATGAAACCATTGCCCTGGCGGCTCTCATCCAAGCCACGATTGCCAAGCTATATAAGCTGTATGCGGCGAATCA
>Ga0187778_10000911_pt1 | contig 21171 bp, 13 predicted proteins | sample 1015_Q2_SP5_20_M_FD_132418 | JGI IMG/M metagenome (GOLD analysis project Ga0187778, IMG submission 132418) | Tropical peat soil microbial communities from peatlands in Department of Meta, Colombia - 1015_Q2_SP5_20_MG | ecosystem: Environmental > Terrestrial > Soil > Wetlands > Peat | place...
GCGCGTTTGCTGGTGCGCTCTTTGATTCCAGCGGCGATCCCAGGCCACACCATGGAGGACGTCGTTACGGCCCGCGCCGACTATTCTAAATTAGACTATTCTAAATTAGACGAGTCCAATTCCACCACGCGAGTGCGCCTGAACAGCACGGTGGTCCATGTCCAGAACTCCAGCGAGAAGGATTCTGCGCGCGAAGTCGAGGTCAGCTTCATGCGTGGCGGAAAACTGCAAACCGTGAAGGGGAAAAACTGCATCTTGGCGTGCTACAACGGCATGATTCCGTATCTTTGTCCGGAACTGCCGGACAAGCAGAAAGACGCGCTTTCGTACTTGGTGAAAAAGCCTCTGGTCTATACGCATGTGGCCATCATCAACTGGAGCGCGTTCGACAAGCTGGGAATCCATCACATCGTCGCGCCGGGCAGCTATCACACCTACGTGGCGCTCGATTATCCGGTCAGCCTCGGCGAATATCACTTCCCAAGCAAGCCAGCGGAACCGATGGTGCTCTGGATGCTCCGCACGCCGTGCAAGCCGGGGCTTCCCATGCGCGATCAGAATCGCGCTGGCCGCGCCGAGTTGATGCAAACTCCTTTTGCCAAATTTGAACGAAACATCCGCGATCAACTGGCACGGATGCTCGGCGGTGCGGGCTTCGATCCGGCTCGCGACATTGCTGGAATCACGGTCAATCGCTGGGCGCACGGCTACTCTTACGAATTCGACGCGAACTCTTTGTTTGATCCCCATTGGAAAGAGGAGGAACGGCCCTGGATTGTGGGCCGGGAACCTTTTGGCCGAATCTTCATCGCCAATTCCGATGCGGGAGCGAGCGCAGAAACCGACACCGCCATCGATCAAGCGCATCGCGCCGTAACGGAGCTGCTGCAAGGCTAGCGCGGCAATTGCGAAAACATCTTGACCTGCGGACTGTTCCGCGGTTACATGCAAAGTGCAATATTAAACCGATTTAAGGAGTCTTCGATGCGCATGTTCCGCGCCGCCAGCCTCGCGCCTTTTTTCTTTATGCCGTTTCTGTTGCACGCGCAATCCATCCACGTCGACGCCACGCCCAGCCATTCCACGAATTCCATCCGTCCCACTGAGGCTCTCGGCGCGGGCATCGACCGCTTGCCCTACGGTGCCGCTGACAAACTTTTTGTGGACGACACTATCAAGCAAATTCTCTCGGCGGGGTGGCAGACGGTCACCTATCGCCAGAATACGGAACTGCACGTGGAAGCCTGGCATTGGAATCCGCAAGGCGCCTGGAGCGATCCAGCAGGCAAGGGTTATTTCATCGGCAGTGCGACTCCGGGCGCGGAGCCGATCCGCCATTCTTACGGGTATCCGCTGCCGCATCGCGGCGTCACGCGAGATGACGGCACGGACATGAACGGCTTTTCGCGGCTGACCGATGGGGATGAAAGCACCTATTGGAAGAGCAATCCGTATCTTACGAAGCCTTTCACTGGCGAGGACGATTCACTTCACCCGCAGTGGGTTTTTCTCGATCTCTCGAGCAAGCAAGACATCACGGCCATTCGAATCGCCTGGGCCGAGCCGTTCGCGACGAATTATGCGGTGCAGTATTGGACTGGCGAAGATCCTATTCACAAGCCGACCCAGGGTTCCTGGCAGGCGTTTCCGGGTGGAGTGGTTACCAACGGCAAGGGCGGGAACACTACACTGCAGCTCGCCACTGAGCCCATTAGCGTCCAGTGGGTGCGCATCTGGATGACGGCGTCTTCGAATACCTGCGACACACATGGGAGCGCCGACCAACGCAATTGCCTGGGGTACGCGATTCGCGAAATTTACTTAGGCACTGCAAGCGTCGATGGAAAATTTCACGATGCTCTTCGCCACACGCCGGACCAGGATCAGACGGCGACGTATTGTTCCTCGGTCGATCCCTGGCACGAGCCGAGCAATGTGGACGAAAAAGCGGGGGATCAGATCGGCTTTGATCTTTTCTACACCAGCGGCGTGACGCGCGGATTGCCCGCGATGATTCCCATCGCCATGCTCTACAGCACGCCGGAAGATGCCGCCTCACAAATCGCTTACATCGAAAAGCGCGGCTATCCGATTTCTTACGTGGAGATGGGCGAAGAGCCCGATGGCCACTACACGTTGCCCGAAGACTACGCGGCGCTCTACGTGCAATTTGCCGCGGCTCTCCATCGCCTCGATCCAAAGCTAAAACTTGGCGGGCCGATCTTTACGGGAGAGAACAAAGACATTGAAGTGTGGCCCGACGCTAACGGGAAGGCCTCGTTCACAGGGCGGTTCATCGACTATTTGAAGTCCCATAATAAATTGAATGAGCTGGCGTTCTTCTCGTTTGAACACTATCCGGTCGATCCCGGCAAGGTGCAATGGAGCAGTTTGTACGATGAAGCTTACCTCGTTCAGCACATCATGCAGGTTTGGCGCGAGGATGGAGTGCCGGCGAACGTTCCTCTCTTTATCACGGAGTCCAATCTGTGTTCTGCCTCGTCCGAAGCGTTCATGGATATTTGGGGAGGGCTTTGGCTCGCGGATTACATAGGAGCGTTTCTCGAAGGCGGGGGAAACGCGGTCTACTATTTTCATTACATGCCGGAACCCATGGAGCGGGGGCACAACAACTCGCCTGGAACATTTGGCTTTTTTTCCACTGACCGCGATTACCGCATCCAGCAGCCGCTCTCGCAGTACTTCGTCAGCCAGTTGCTGAATCTCGAGTGGGTGCAACCCGGCGACGGCTTGCACAAATTGTTTTCTGCGGCGAGCGACGTTCGTGATGGTGCCGGCCACGTTTTGGTGACGGCCTATCCTGTTTTGCGCCCCGATGGGCAGTGGTCGCTGTTGGTGGTCAACAAGGATCAGGAAAATGCGCACACGGTGAGCATTGCGTTCGACGATGGGAGCAAGAAATCTGCAAGTTTCTTCAGCGGGCCGGTGAGCGTGACCACATTTGGCAAGGCCCAATATGTTTGGCATCCTACTCCCACTGGCGGTACCGCCGATCCCGACGGTCCCGCGGTTAACTCCACTCTGAATTCCGGCCCTGCCACAGTTTTCACTCTTCCCGCGGCGTCCGTGACTGTGTTGCGAGGCAAGATTGCAGCGACGCCTTCCTCCGCTAAATAATCTTGCTCCGTCTGAAATACATATTCTTGGCACCTTCGATATAATCTCTGTCGGCTAGTGTGGTTTGATTCTTACGGAGCTTTTCGCCGCTTGGCGAAGAGGAAATTCATGTTTCCAGGTCCCCGGATTCGAATTTTATTTTTGTGCTCCGTCGCAGCATTCTTTCTATTAACGGCGACTTCCGCTTTTGCGCATGCCATCCTCTTGGAATCGAGTCCCGCGCTTCACGGTTCTGCGGTTGGCCCGGATATTCCGCTCAAACTGCGTTTCAACGTGCGTATCGATGTGAGCCGCTCGCGGCTATCGCTGATCGGCCCGGATGGTTCCTCGCAAACTCTCCAAATTGACGGCCAAGCGCCACCGGACACGATCTTGTCCCAAGCCAAGGGCCTGAACCCTGGTGCGTACCGGCTGCGGTGGCAGGTGCTGGCTTCCGACGGACACATCACCCGCGGTGAAATCCCATTCACCGTGAGGAAAGCGTGAGTTAGCTCAATGGCCCGGCTGCTGCAGATTTTTGGCTTTCTTTCCGTACTCTTTCGCGGCGGAACCCTGACGTTTCAGTCGCTCACGGCGGGCGGAATCGTTTTTCTCTTCCTTGTGCTATATGGTTCTGGCGAAGAACGCGAGAAAATTCAAGCGCCGTGCTTGCGTTGGGTTCGCCGTTTCGCGGTGGCATTGGCGGCCATGCAAATTTCTTACCTCCTTGCTAACGGACTGATCCTGATGAAGTCCGCGGGTCTCAGCTTTGGCGAGGTTTTCGGCGCTAATTTTGTTCTTGCCGGCGCGATCGGCATCTTTGCTTCGTTGAGCATAGTCGCTTTGTCGTCCGCGACTCGCATGGTTTCTCCACGAATGCTGTTGCTCCCCGCCGTGGCGATCATCGCCTCTTCGGTTCTGACTAGCCACGCCATGGCGCGCCTTGAGTACCGTCCCGCCCTTGTCGGTCTGACGGCCTTGCACCAATTCGCAACCGCTGCCTGGATCGGCGGCTTGCCATACTTGCTAGTCGCAATCCGGCGCGCTTCATCCGACGAGTTCGTGCGCGAAATCGCTGCGCGATTCTCGAAGTTCGCCCTTGCGAGCGTCACTGTGCTCGCTGCCGCCGGAGTCGCGTTGAGTTTCGCTTACGTTGGTTCGTACGCCGCGCTTTATGGAACTTCCTACGGAGCGATGGTGGCGACGAAAGTGATTCTCTTTGGTCTCCTTCTGTTCCTCGGCGCGCTAAATTTTCAACTCGTTCGCAGTGGCCAAGCCAGCGCCATTCTCGCTGTCGTGAAGCGCTTCGGCGAAGTGGAAATCGGCATCGGAATTACGGTGATTCTCGCGGCTTCGTCACTGACTTCGCTTCCTCCTGCCGCCGATCTCGCGCAGGGGCGCGTTTCCGCTTTCGACATTTACGCGCGCATGACGCCGCGCTGGCCCCGGCTTGCGAGTCCGACAATGAATGAGCTTCCCGAGGAGGTCTACGCCGCACAGAAAGCTGCGTTTGAATCGGGCTCGCTCTCGACGGAATCTTTCGTTCCCGGCCAAGCTGGCACTCGGCCCAATACTCCCGCCGAAAAAGCGTGGTCAGAATACAACCATCACTGGGCTGGAATTGTCGTTGTCTCGCTCGGCCTGCTAGCGATATTGGCACAAGCCGGGAAAATCTCGTGGGCGCGCAATTGGCCCCTGTTTTTTTGGGGGCTTTCCATCTTTCTCTTTTTTCGAAGCGATCCTGAAGCCTGGCCGCTAGGCCCGAACGGTTTTTGGGTGACTTTTGCGGACCCCGAAGTGCTCCTGCACCGGATATTTGCGCTGCTGGTGATTGCGCTGGCGGTATTCGAATGGCGCGTACAAACGGGCCGCGTCGCCTCTTCGAATGTCCGGTTCGTCTTTCCGGTTCTGGTTGCCGTGTCCGGCGCTCTCCTGCTAACACATTCGCACAGCCTGGGAAATATCAAAGAAGAAGTTCTGGCCGAACTCAGCCATATTCCGCTGGCCATTCTTGCGGTCATGGCGGGCTGGTCGCGCTGGCTGGAGCTGCGCCTTCCCCAGGAAAATCATGGGCGAGCGTGGGCAGCGCGGCTCTGGCCGGTGTGCATTTCGTTGATCGGCGTGGTTCTGTTGAACTACCGGGAAATGTGAGGAAGTAGCACCTGCAGTAATGAGGCGACAAACAATTTGGTTCCGGGACCTGGACTCGAACCAGGATACTCAGCTCCAAAGGCTGATGTCCTACCGATTAGACGATCCCGGAAACGCTATCGCAATTTTAGCAGAGCCATGCGAATCTTCCCAAGCTCCGGGACATTTCCGGCAAATCCTGCGAAACTCCGTTTACCGCCAAAGTGCGCGAAGCGGAGGTTTCTGCTAAATTGGTAGATGTGTTTTTATCGTGGGAGAGGTGGCCGAGCGGTTTAAGGCGCACGCTTGGAAAGCGTGTGTAGGCTAACCCCTACCGTGGGTTCGAATCCCACCCTCTCCGCCAGAAAGCCTCTTCCCTAAGACCGGATGATCCTTCGCACCGTTAAACAAGCCCGCCGCGTGTTCCTGATGCTTGCCGGTTTCACTTTGCTGCTGCTGGGAATTATTATGGTGTTCACTCCGGCGCCAGGAATGCCGGTGATTTTGCTTGGGCTGGGTTTGCTGGGCGCGGAGTTTGTCTGGGCCCGGCGGATCATGGACCGGCTGAAGCGAGAAACCGAGCGGCTCCGGGACGTAATGCTTCGAGCAGGAAAGTAACTCACGGATACTCTGCAATCCATGGAGGCGAACTTGTCCCCAGGCATACCCCCAAGATCGTCGAGGTGGTCCGGCAAGTGGGCGCTGATAACCGGAGCGAGCGCGGGTATTGGCGTAGCGCTGGCGGAAGAACTAGCCCGTGGTGGAACAAATCTTGTGCTCACGGCCCGGCGCAAGGACCGCCTCGATGCCTTGGGCGAACGATTAACCTCTACCTACAAAGTCCAGACAGAAGTGTTTGTCGCCGACTTGGCCGAGCCAGCAGCGCCGGATAAAATTTTCGCGTTCACCCAGGAGCGCGGCATCGAAGTCGATCTGCTGATCAATAATGCGGGCTTCGGCAAATACGGCGAGTTTCCGGGTGTCGAAAAGCAGCGGTTGCTCGAGATGGTGCAGGTGAATTGCGCGGCGGTCGTTCACCTGACTCATCTTTTCGCGCAAGGCATGGTGTCGCGGCGGCGAGGCGATATTTTGATTCTAGCGTCCACGGCATCGTTTCAAGCCGTGCCCTATATTTCCACCTACGCTGCTACCAAGGCGTTTGATCTATTGTTTGCCGAAGGGCTCGCTGAGGAAATGAAGCCGTACGGGATCAATGTATGCGCCCTCTGCCCGGGTACGACCGAATCGGAATTTCACGCCGTTGCCGGGCAGAACCAATTTGTTCGCAAGGGCGAGACGGCGGAAAAAGTCGCGCATGTGGGATTGAGAGCCCTGGCGGCGGGAAAAAGTTACGTCATCTCCGGGCTTGGCAACTATCTGGGCGCGCACGGCGAACGGCTAGTGCCGCGCCGGTTCGTCACACGAATCACGGCAGGCATGTTCAAGCCGAGGAAAGAATCCGCCTGAAGTTCTCACGAGGAAGACACATTCCGAGTAGTAGCATTGCGAGGGCGGGAGGTGAAAACATGCGCGTTCACCATTGGATTCTGCTGGTCGCTGCAATTCCACTGGTGGGTTGCGCAATAGGCGTCGATACCGGCGACCGCGCCGAGGAGAAGACGCAACATTTGACGCCAGAGCGCCAGGCGGCCGTGGAAGACGCGGTGCGGCGATTCGCCGCCAGTGTGGCTCATGACATCACGCAAGAGGGCCCCGCGGCTTGGCGCAAGGAATTCTCCGACAGCCCGTCCTTTTTTATGGCGTCAGAGGGGAAGCTGGTATTTCCAAACCGTCAGTCGGCGGCGCAAGCGATTGACAATCTCGTACGCACGGTGAAGCAGATCGAGTTGAGCTGGGGAGATGATTTGCGTGTTGATGCGTTGACCGAGGATTTCGCGCAAGTGGCATGCTCTTGGCATGAGGTTCGCGTGGACACGGAGGGCCATCGCGTAGACGAAAGAGGATTCTTTACAGGCTTGGCGCAAATGCAAAACGGCCAGTGGCAATTCCGCAACGCCCATTGGTCAGTCGTTGTGCCGCCCGCGAAGGTGCCGTGACGCTTCGAGTCCGCTTTAGGAAATGGAGATTCTGGAGTGAAACCGGGGGGATTGTGGAGCAATACGTATTTGTGCGGCTACTGGCGCGGGCTGGAGAGGAAAGCGCCGTGGAAGGGGCGCTGCGAGAAGTGATGGGGCCAACGCGGGAGGAGCCGGGCTGTTTGAGTTTTCATTTGTTCCGGTCGGTACGGGAGCCGAGACTTTTCTACATTCATTCCAAGTGGGTCGACGGGGTGGCATTTCAGAAACACGCGGAACTGCTACACACGAAGCGTTTCCTCGAAAAAGTCGATGCGTTGTTGGAAGAGCCGCGACAGGTGACAAGGACGGAAATGATTGCGTGATGAGACAGTAGAAACTCGAAATCAGAGACCCAACAGCGGTAGCGAGAGCCCGTTTAGGTGCGGCGAGGGCGCCAATTGGGCAGCGCGAGTCGAATGACGCGCTCGGGGTGGAGCTTCGCCACAAACGGAATATTTTCGTGGGCAAGCTTGTACTGGAGCCGCAGGAAAAAGGCCTGGCAAACGCGGCAAAAGACTGTGTAGAGAAAGATGTTGCTGAGGAGAACGATGAAAAACGTGGTCCAACCAGCCACGATGGGGCCATCCGGATTGCCGAGACGAAGAAGGAACGCCACCGGCGAGAAAAAGAGCGTGAGCCAGTTGTAGAGCGCCTGGTTTTCGAGAGTGATCTGCGGAACCGCGTGGTCCAGGCGATAGCCGGCGATCTGCAGAGCTACTGCGATCACCAGTCCGGCGAGAGCGAATTGAAACACTCGTTTGTTCTTCATGACGTTTCCTCAGTACCGTTCAATCGGCCGGCCAGATCCGCTGCCCGACGACCCAGCGGCTTGCGCGGCAACAGCAAAATGAATGCGCATGGCAGGATCGCCAAATAGGATCCACGTTCGGCGAACATCAGGATCAGTGACCGTGGACTTGGCTGCGAGAATGGCCTTGCCCAGCGCGAGCTTCGGGTTAGAAGCCAGCAAAGTAGTGAGGTTGAGATCCATACTGGCTTGCGGGCCCGCACTCGTGAAGCCTGACGAAGCCCACACAGCGACTGCGCCACCGTTTTGCGACAGAACCAGAGATTGCGCGAGGCTCACCGTGTAAACATCCTGGAAGAAGCCATTGAGGCAATCCATCAGGAAGAACACGGGAAGTTTGTTGCCGTTCTGAAGTGCAGCAGCGTCCGAGTCGTCAAACAGGTCGCTGAAAGACCACTGCTCATCCGAGCCGTGCCCAGTGTAGTTGACGAGCGCCTGGCCGCCGCTCAAGGCATTGAGAATTTCTTGTCTGGCCGCATCCGGACCGAGTTGCTCGCTGAGAATTTCCGTGACAGCGAAAGATTTTGCGAAAGTGCCGGTGATACTTTCAGCGGTCTGCGAGAAGTTCGCTCCGATGTCCTGATCGGCGATAACCAGAACATTCTGATTCCATGTTCCGGAGCCGAGGCCTTGTTCGTAGCCGACAATTTTGCTGACCAGCAGGTCGGCATCGGCCGGACTGGTAATCAATAGCCGGCCCGTGGCGATGGTGGCGTAGCCGCTCTGGTTGAAGTCAGTGAACCAATCGTCGGAGGCGGTCTTCAGCGCGGCAGTGTCAATGAGCCGCGTGGGAACGAAATCCAAATCGCCGAAGTCAAGATAGTTGCGCGGGTCGACGGAAGCGCGGCCAGCGAAGAGCACGAATTGAGGGCGCATATGCCAGTGCTCGACGGCATTTTGCAGGAAAGCGCGCACGGCGTAAGGACTGCGTTCGCCGTAGTTGTACGCATCAAAAATTTCATCGATGGTGACGAGTTTGACGGAGATACCTTGCTCTTCGCGCAAACGAACGAGCGGTGCGAGATTCGCTACAAAATCAGGATGAGTGATGATGATTTCGGTTGCGCCTTCCCGCCAGCTTAGGAGATTGTTGTGCGCGTGCAGCGCTATGCCAGAGGGCGACGAAAGCTGGTCGTCGGCGACGGCAAACAGCAGGCGCGGCTGAGTCTCCGAGGAAAACCCGGGCGCCGCGAAATCAATAGAAAAGCCGGACGCGTCGGGTCGCACACCCACACGGAGCTGGTCGATAGCGAGCGGGTTGGTCACGTCGAAGACGCGGACGTGTGCATTCGAGAAGCCGGTAGCGTGAATCTGGCTGCCCGGAGCAACTTGCATCTTCAGGACATCGTTGTCGGCGATAAACGTGTGCGCGTAGTGAAGAACGATGGATTGCACCAGGCTGACGTCGTTGTCGCCATCAAGCGCGGTGAGCGTGACGATGTTAGCCCCATCCTGGACCAGCGCTGGGTCGAGCGTGAAAGTGGTTTCGTAGTTCGCCAGGTTAGAGAAATCAACGTTGCCCACGAACGTGCCATTGAATGTCACGGAAACGCTGTGAGGCTGCAAATCGGTAACGCCTTGAAGGGTAACGTCAAGAGTGACGGGGAGGTTCGAAACCACGCTGTGGACCACGTCGAGCTCCTGGTCGGTTGGCTCGTTGGTGATAATTGCGCCGAAGAAATTGTCTTGATCTTCGCTGTTGATCAGTGCGGCAAAATACGTGACGCGGTCTTCCCGGACTGCGGTCGCGGGGAAAGCCTGCGGCGTCGAGCCGCCGGTCCCAGCGGGGACGAGCGGAATGCGCAAGCCGGTTTGACGTCCGTGCACGAGCCAGTAAACGCGGGTGCCGGAGTACGGAGTGTCGATTCCGGTGCCATAAAATTCGATGGCGTCGTTCGGTCCCAATGGGCCCGATTGATTGCCCAGGATCAGCAGGGGCTGCTCGATGCCCTCGGCGAAAAGCTGCAAAGTGCGCGCGTTGGCGTACGGATCGAGGCCTGCGGCGACGAGTTGCGCTCGCGTGACGTGATACCAGCCTTCTTGCTGCACGGAAATCTGAATCGCAGTGTCGTTCTCGAGATTCACCGGCTGAACATCAGCGTCAGGTACACTTACCGGACGCTGGAATTCGCCCAGCTTGGATTTTCGCGTTGCGCTTGAGCTGGAGATAGCGCCGACGCTGGCCAACTTGTTGATTTGCGACAGCAGCGGCGCCGTGGCCACGTGTACTGAAGAGGCTTGCGCGGGCTGCGCGAATTCCGCGGGACCATGAGTCAACCGAGCCCCGCTCAAATCGACGTCCTCCAACCAATAGACCGCGCCTGGAGTCGGCTGCGGGTCGATCCACGCATAGGTCTTCGCGGCATGTTGCGGCTGACTACCGTGCAGGATCAACGCGGCTCCGGCGATCAACGATGGATTCAGCCGGTGATGCCCCGTGGCATCTTCCCTATAAACGTTGAAACCGAGGTCGCGGACCTCCTCTCGAGTCTTCCATTCAAGCACGGTGCTTCCATCAGGTTGCGGCAGTGCCCGGAACGAAACAAGCTGCACTGCGGTTGCGGCCTGAATCGTGGAAATGACGGTTGAGCTGTTGTTGGTGAGATTTGGGTCGCCGGTCGTAGCGCTGACGGTGGCGGTGTTGGTGGCATCCGTCGTGGAGCTGAACGTATTGGCGGTGGTGTTGATGGTGACCAAAACCAGCGCGCCCACGCTTACGGACCCGATGTTGCACGACACTTGTAGCGTGGAGGGGTACGGAGTGGTTTGCGAGATCGTGTTTGTCGTGCAACTGCCTTGCGTGGCCGACGAAGACACATACGTTACCGAGGATGTTGGAAGGTTGTCCGCGACGGTTACGCCTAATGCGACGGCCGGGCCGTTGTTCGTGACTTGCAGCGTGTAGACAAGATTAGTGCCCTGGTCGACGGGCTCGGGCGACGCAGTCTTTACAATCGCCACGTCGGCCTGCGTAGGAGAGGCGACATAGGTGGTCAAGGTGACCGAGTTGTTGCTCGAGATGGGATCGCTGGTGGTGGACCCGACTGTGGGAGTAACCGAAATCGCCGTACCGGGCGTATCCGAGGAAACCGCTTTCACCACGAGCGGGAAATTGCTGACGGTGCCGGATCCCTCCGACGGAGCAGTACAACTGATATTTCCGGGGCTGCCAACAGCAGGAGTGGTGCAGGACCAGCCACCGGGAACTCCCAGAGAAACAAAGGAAGCGGTGGCCGGAATAGTTTCGGTAAACGTGTTGGTCGCAGCCGTGGCTGGGCCGTTATTTGTTACGGTTTGCGTGAATGTGACGTTGTTGCCGGCCAGAACGGGACTTGGCGAGGCGGACCCAGTGACCGCCAAGTCCGCTTGACCGGCGCTGGCCACCGTCACGGTAACTGACGCGCTGTTGCTTGTGGGATTTGGGTCCGGCGTTGACGAACTGACGCTGGCAGTGTCGGTTATCTGTGTGCCGGAGGGAGTCCCGGCGACCACGCGCAGGAGCGGGCTGAACGTTGCGGTCCCGCCGGCAGACAACGAAGCGATCGTGCAAGTAATCGTGCCGGTGCCATTCGCAGGCGGTGTTGAGCAGGACCACCCAGCTACGCTCGCCATGGAAACGAAGGTCGTATTGGGCGGCGTCGTTTCCGTAAACGTGACGGAAGCAGCCGCGGAAGGCCCGTTGTTGGTGACCATTTGCGTGTACTGAATGTTGCTGCCAGATTGCACTGGATTCGGCGAAGCGGAGTTGGTAACCGCCAGATTCGCGCTGTTGGCAGCTCCGACGATGGTTGAGACGCTGGCGGAATTGTTGGCAAGATTCGGATCGCTGGTGCCGGAAGTGACAGACGCGACATCGGTGATTTGCGTTTGAACTGTCGTACCAACGTTTACCTGAACAACGAGTGTGAACGCAGCGTTCGCGCCGTTGTTTACGAGCGGATCAGTGCAGTTGATGTTTCCACTTGCCCCAACTGCCGGCGTGGTGCAGGTCCACCCGGCAGGCACAGAGAGAGACTGAAAATTGGTGTTCGCCGGGATGGCTTCGCTGAAAACCACGTTGACGGCGGCCATTGGGCCGTTGTTAGTCACTCCTTGCGTATAGGTAATGTTGCTGCCGGCCACAACCACCGCAGGGCTTCCAGAGTTGCTGACCGCAAGATCGGCTGATGCACAATAGGATCCCGGCTGGGTGCCGGGCGTTTGCGGGATCGTGTAAGTGGCGTTGCTAGTTCCATTAGCTCCAATGGTCGCGCCGTAGGGATCGAGAATGGTGGTCGAAGCTCCTGGAGAGCCCCCGGCTACGTTTGAAGCTGCGGGCGTCGCAGAAAGGAACAACGCCCCGCCACCGCCGCCGCCACCGGGCCCGTGGCGATTTCCGGGAAATGGAGTGCCGGGCGGGTCGGAAGGCCAGGTATCGCCACCGTTGCCGCCCGTTGCAAGAACGGTAAGTCCGCCCAGCCCGCCGCTACTGGTGAGGATGCGAATCGACCCGCCTGCGCCGCCGCCTCCGCCACCATCATTTTCCGTATCCAGTGCGGTCGAACCATTTGAAGTGACTGTGCCGGTCCCCGCCACAGCGCCAGCGTGCATAATCACGATTCCGCCGCCCGCCGCGCCGCTACTATAGATACCTGTGCAGTTCGCGCCGCAGTCGTGGTTGCCGGTTTGAGTTGCGTCGCTCCACCACGTTCCGTTGTTAGTCGTGCCGGCGCCTCCACCTCCACCCATGACCATGGAACTGCTTGTGCCCGGAAACGCTGAGCCGCCAAAGCCGCCAACAATTCCAGCGCTGTTCCAACCGAATCCGCCTTGGCCGCCAGCGCCGGCATTGCCGCCGCCGCCCCCGCCACTGTTTTGGTCATTGGCGGGCGGGTCGGCATCCGTGGCGCCACCACCGGCATTCCCAGGTGCGCCGCGCGCGTAGCTGCCATTGGGATAACCCTCTACCGTTGTATCTGTCGGTGTTTGCGCCTGGGTGGTAATCGCCCCGTTCACGACATAGCGAGGCGTGCCGGCGATTCCTTCACCTTTGGAGCCGTTGGTGGCGTCCGTCGCCAGCGTGACGTAGTCTGTCCCCACACCAGTGCCGCCACCGAGGATTCGGCCTCCTCCCCCTCGGAACCCTAGTCCATCGACCGCCACCGTCCCGCCGAGGGTCAGCTGCAAGGCCACGTCGATCGCCAGGACGCCGCCGGTCGCGCCATTCCAGATCATCGCGGTTAAGCCGGAGCTTAATGTGACAGAGCCATATTGTGGGACGCGAATGACTTGATACGTTCGCTGCCCCTGAGGCGTGGGAGGCCCAGGCGGGGGAGCATAGGTGGCGCTGGTGTACGTATTTAAGAGCCCTCCGGTGGGGCCGGTACCCTTGAAATTGAGAGTGCCACCCGTGACTGGCACTGCGTTTATGGCCGTCACAAATTCAAAATTTCCGGAGTTGTTCAAGTTGGTCCAACCAGAAGCCGGCTCGCCTGGTGTTCCGTGACCGTAGGAACTCGTGTTCGTGGAATTGATCGCTGCGTCTTGCATCTGAATGATGAGCAGCAGATCGCCCGATGCAATGGCCGTTTGTGCCCCTCCGGCAGCTGCGGCGCCAAGTGCCACCGAGGTTGAGCTGGCCGCCAGCGTTCCCGCACCGGCAGGAGGATAGTATGCGTTGACGATTCCGGTGATGGTGCCGGGCGAGCCATCCTTGCCCGGCGTTGCGCAAACCAAGGGTTGCACGACGGTAATTACCGTAGCGGTGTTGTTGCCAGAAACGGGGTCTGTCGTCGTGGTGCTGACCGTCGCGGAGTTCGTCAATGCTCCCGGGCCGGTCGGCGTCGTCAGGCTGACCGTAACTGTAATCGTGGCGCCGTTGTTCACCGTTCCAAAATTGCAAGTAACTGTGGTGGTGCCGGAACAGGAGCCCTGGGTTGTCGTAAAGCCCGAGGCAGTTGTTCCAGCCGGGAGCGTGTCCGTCAGTTGCCCGTTCGCAGCGTTGGCCAGTCCGAGATTCTGAACCACCATCGTGTAGGTCAGGTTCGAAGAGACAAAGACTGGGGTGGGGAAGGCTGTCATTGTCACGGCAAGGTCGGCGTCCGCCGCGTTTTCAATCAGAACAGAAGAAGTGGAAGCGTTATTTGTGGGATTGGGATCGGCTGTCGTGGATGTGGTATCGGCCGAATTCAAAATCACGGTTCCGGAGGTTACTGCCCCGCCAACGTTTACCACAATGGTGAAGGTCACAGCGTTGGCTGCGCCGGTAGCGAGGTTTGCTCCGTCAGTGCAGAGAATCTGGCCCGTGGCACCAACCGCGGGCGTATTGCAAGTCCACGAACCAAGCGGATTTACCGTGACGGATTGAAAGGTCGTGTTAGGAGGGGTCTGCTGGTACACCACTGCATTGGCAGCGACGTTTGCGCCGTTGTTGGTCAATGTCAATGTGTAAGTGATCGTTCCACCTGCTTGGGCGACAGTGGGGCTGGCGGATTGCGTTAGAGCCAGGTCCGCGGCATTGGTTGTAACGCTGGCCGAAAGCGAATTGTTGGCTGGGTTGGGGTCTGCGGTGGTCGAAGAAATAGAAACGGTATTGGTGATTATTGTATTTCCTGCGGTATTAGAATTGACCAGCACGATGATCGAAAAGGTCGCCGTGCTGCCATTGCCCATATTCGCACTGCGCTGGCAGTTTAGTGTGCCGGTACCACCTGGCGAGACGCCACTACAGTTCCAAGTGCCAGTGCCACCGGTTCTTGTGAAGGACACGAAGGTGGTGTTCGCCGGTATCGCCATGCTGACAGTGGGCATTGTGGCATTGCCCGGGCCGTTGTTGATCACAGTCACTGTGTAGGTGATGGGGTTGCCAGGGGAAACAGGATTCGGGGCGGCAGTGTCCGCTGTTACGGCAAGATCGGCTTGCGCGGCGGCTGGTGCGGCGTTCAGCAGGATTGCAAATGCGAGAGCTAGTCCAATCAGCGGAGCAGTCGGGCCGAGCCTCTTCAATCGCACGACGGCGGCCAATTTCGCCCGCCGGGCCAGGATACGGGAGAAATCCAAGTACTTCCGGGTTGAACCTTCTCTTTGGATCGTCTTTCCACCGCGCTCGATCTCAATCACTCGGCCAATCACTTTGTCCGCGGCTAAATCGCTCTCCTGGCCTGCGTCTCCGCGAGTCACGATTCGATCCGAGGCTTCCGCATCGACTATGCGATGGACACGGAGGCCGTCTGCACTTTGCGTCAGTACGATCTCGCCTTTCCGAAGCTCTTTCGTGGAGGCAGGGGCCAGCACCACTTTGTCTCCGTCCAGCAAGTTCGGTTGCATGCTCAGACCGCGCACGTGAAAGCGAACATGCGAACCCGCGGCAAGCACGGCTTCGCACATCGCCAGGAATCGCGGCGAGTCCGTTTGCAATCCTGCCAAGCTATGCCGCACGTACGATCTCCTCGATGGCGCTCGTATCCGGCTTGAAGCGGTAAACGGCGACGGGAACTCGCGCCGTGATCTGCTCCAGAAGTTGCAAAGTGTGAGAAAGCCCGGAAGCGCTGTGATAGGGAACAAAAGTGCGCGCAAAGAGCTCTGCTGTTGCGCGCGCTGGGTCAATCGGCACGATTTCGTTACGGCCACCGTGTTCGAGCAGGAATATCTGATGGACCGGAGCGGAAGCCTGCGCTGCCAGGCCCGCGTCTCCGTGCCACGGTGTTCCATACATCACGGGGCTGCCAGCGCACAGGCGGAGGATGATTCGATCATCGCTGAGAACGGTGACACCTGGCTGATGCAGCCACAGCCGGGAAGTGGTGCTCTTTCCAGCTCCAGAATGTCCCACGAAGAGTCGGCCTATGCCGTCGGCCGTGACCACGCCGCAGGCGTGGACTTCCGCGCCCTCGCCCCGGGCCAACCGATGAATCATCAACAATTCGTCTAGGGGATACTCAAGCGGGTAAACCGGCGTGCCGGCGTCAAAATAACGCCTGAGCAGCAGGACGTGGCCTTGGGTGAATTCGGAGTTGAACCAGGCGCGCTTGTACGGAGCCTCGCCGAGATAGGAACTGTTGAAGTAGAAGGCCGTGCCGCGGTCTTCTTCAAATGCGCTCCACAATCCGCCCGATTGAAACGCCGGCCGACGCGATGGAGTCTTCAGCTGAGTTGCCCATTCTACGAAGATCTCTGTGTCGCAGTTTTGCGAATCCGATTCAAATGCGCGTAGACCAGGATCGAGCAAAAGGGGAAGGTCCTTGGCGGAGCTGACACCGAAGGAGATGTCCCCCACGCGGTAAGCGAACCGATGAGCAGAGGGAGAACCCTGAGTTCCTGGCCGTTCCGGCGAAACGAATGTCACATTTGATTGCGATATGGGCATAGTTCTTTCGTCCGTCTTCAGGATCCGATCGACCGGCAAGAAAGCGCCCGGCACGATCCGGAGACTGGGCCGGCCCCGCCGACAATCTTGCAGTGCCCCAAGACTGCCTCTTGTGGCCGCAGACTGACGGCAATAACTTTCGGAGGTTCGTAAGGGACCTTTTGTCCGGCTGGAGGCTGAGTGGGCGTACTCATCGGCTTGGTCTATCCGTGGTGCGAAGCGCACGAGCCGCAAGCGCTCGCACCGCATCCCTCTCTCGTCTGCAACACCGGGAGCAGGGAAGCATCACCGCTCCTCGGTACCCAGGTCCCAACCTCGATTTCATGATTGGCAATACGCTCGGCGGAGTGGCGCAGTTCGGAATGGTAAATTCCGCCTTGGCACGCCGGGCAATCCCCATGTTCCGGGACCTCGAATCCAAGGGCATAGGCCCTCAGATGAGCGACCTGGCACAGAAAGTCGACCGGTGATTCGGGGTCGCCCATTTCTAGTTCACCATTTGCCGGGCACATGCTGCACAAGGATTGAATCCGGCACCGGTCGCAACGGGACGCGCGTGTCCGCTTGCGTTTACGCGTCTCCCATAGAAATCCTTCCCAGCCTTCTCTGAAATTTCCGTTGCGCCAGTCGTAGCTCTGCTGGTGCGAGATGACGCAAATGGACATTTTCCCAGTGGGATCAATCGCACAGGCGCTGATACCGCCGCCGCAGGTATAAACATGCTCGGCGTCGCGAATCGGCCCCACACCTTCTGCCAAGTCGTGGTTGGCTAGCCGACGGTATTCTTCCCGCCGTTTTGTATCGTGATAGTCGAGCGCGACCACATCTTCAGGACTGAGGCGAACTCCCAGCGGGCTCGCCGAGCAATCAATCCGGGGGTTCAGGAGGGGGTCAAATTTGAATTCGACTCCGAAGTCCTCCTCCGCCATGCGCTGCATTTCATAGACTTCGTGCCGGTTGACCGTGGTTGGGACGGTCTTCAGCTTCAACGGCAGATTTCTTTCCAAGAGCAACCGGATGCCACGCATGCACCGGTCGTAAGAGCCGGGAATCTGTGTAAGAGCCTCGTAGGTTTCGCGGGTCGCCCCGTACATTGTGATTTCGATGGCGAAAGGGCGCCATTCGGCCAGCATGTCTGCAATGGCCGGGGTAATCATCGTTCCGTTGGTGAAAAGTGTTATGAGGAAGCCGCGCTTCTTGGCTTCCTTATATATGTCGGGGAACTCCTTGCGGGCAAAGATCTCGCCGCCTGTGTAAAGGAGCCACAGGCATCCCGCGTCCTTTAGCTCATCAAGCAGCCGGCAATGCTCCGCGAAAGTCATTTCCGAGGAGCGAGCCTGCACGTCACCCATTGGCAGGTTGTTGTAGCAATGGAGGCACTCTAGCGGGCAACGGTGTGTAACTTCGATGGACACCTCGACCGGTGCCCTCTTGCCGAGGTACTTTTCGTGAATCAGCCCGCTAAAGCGGTTGTATTCCGCGACTTGCACTCTGCTCTTTCCTGTTTTCCTCAAACAGCAGGTGCTTCTGCGACCGAATGGACAAGTCCGGATCCGACCAGTTCACCGAGAAACTCACGGATGTCCCCCGAAGCCTGTTCTTCGGTGACTTCATAGTGGTCGGTCACCCAGGCACAGAGCTCTTCCAAGGTTGCTTCCTTTTCCAGAAGTCCCCAAATGTCAGAACCCACCGGGTTGAAGGAATAAATGGAGTCCAGGTCGCCCACTCCGCCCCGGATTGGAACCACAAGTGTTTCATCGGCGATCATCCGGCTTACTACGCCAGTGCTCCGGACATACTTCGTCTTCTCTGTCTCCAACATTTCAGAGGTCCTTTTCTCAATCTCAAAAGCTACGGTGGGACTGTCCTTGCGGACGTAACCCGCACTTAGAGCCAGTCTGTGGTACTAGACGTTCTATACGCAAGTGAGTGTTCTCTAATCACAAACACCTTCATAAGCACAGGGGACGTTGAGGGGACGGTGGCGGGTTGGTAACAAATGCGGATGCGGACTATTGCGAAGGTCGGGATTTTATAATACTGATAGTACTGGAACTTATTTCCTCGTGTTGCGAATTGAGACTTTATGCGCCTTAAGCGAATGTTCTTTCCATTTTTGCTGATTCTTGCGCTGACTGTGCCTTCGGTCAAGGCGCAGCAAGCGACTCCGACTGGCGTGGTGACGGTAGCAAATCGCGCTACTGTGGGCAATCAAGGCGTAAGTGTAGGCTCGACCGTGTTTTCCGGAGACCTGCTAAAGACAGAGGATGAAGGGCGGCTGAACGTACAAGCGGCCACGGTTCAAATTGCGCTTGGGCCGAATACCTCCGTGCGCCTATTTCGCAACCTTAATCGAGTGATTGTCGAGGTAGAACGAGGTTCCATCGCATATACCGCCAAAGGGACGAATGAAGATTTGACGATCTTCGCCCTCGATATCCGAATCGTGCCAAAGACTAGTGTGCCCGCCTCGGGGCAGGTCACTATTGTGTCTCGCTGCGACGTCAACGTCAGCGCCATCCACAGCACGATCGATGTCACTTCGGGCCGTGAAAGCAGAACAATTGAGGAAACGAAGTCCTTTCGGGTACTTTCCGAATTTGGCGTCGACTATCGGGATTCCTGGCAACCAGTCCTTGCTGACTACCCGGAGTATCCACGGGATGCGGAGTATCACAAATCCCACAGCCATGTTGCCTGCCCGGCAGGAGTGTGGCAAGCGTCCAAGCCCCCGGTCGCTCCGGCGGGCTCACACTTTGTTGAGATCGTGGGAGGAGCTCTGGCGATCCTGACCTGGATTGGTGCAGACGAAGCTTTCGAGAGCGCCGAAAGGCCCTAGTCATTATTAATATCTGAGAGGCCGTCCAAGTCTTCTTCCACACCCCCTGAACCTTAACTCAAATCTCAGTTCCTATATTTGATCCAAATGCGTACCATACGTGCCGCGAGGATGGTGTGCTCGCAGGAGGGATTTTTCAAATGCGTAGTCACTTGGTGTGTCGTCTCTGGGTTGTAACGAGCTTGCTGGCGTGCGGAGCGGTGGGCTTTGGAACGCCGGCGTTTGCACAGCGGCCGCCGGCGGGCAGGGATGAAGAGACGTTCAAGTTTCGATTCGTGGGACCACGTGCGGGAAACCGAGTGGCTTCGATAGCTGGGGTAGCGGGTGATTCGAGTACGTATTATGCGGGGGCAGCCTCGGGGGGAGTGTGGAAGACTACAGACGCTGGCAATCGTTGGGATCCGATTTTTGATAAGGAGCCGGCGGCAGCGATTGGAGCGATTGCCGTGGCCCCGTCAGACTCGAGTGTCATTTGGGTGGGCACGGGAGAGGCGTGGGCAATCCGTGACAGCGACGTGATGGGGAACGGCGTCTACGTTTCGACCGATTCCGGAAAGAACTGGACGCATGTGGGACTGGACGAAACCGGGCGCATCGGAAAAATTCTAGTGCACCCCACCAATCCGGATGTCGCATATGTGTGTGCGCTTGGCAGGACCACAGGACCGCAGCAAGAGCGCGGAGTGTATCGCACGGTGGATCGCGGCCAACATTGGGAGCGGGTGCTCTTTGCCGACGAAAACACCGGATGTTCAGGCTTGGCCATGGACGCGCACAATCCGCGAATTCTGCTTGCGGGAATGTGGCAAGTGGAAATGCATACGTGGGGAGAGTTGAGTGGCGGACCGGGGAGCGCGGTTTACCTCTCAAAGGATGGGGGTACGAAGTGGACCAAACTTGAGGGCCACGGATTGCCAAAAGCGCCGCTGGGGAAAGTCGACGTCGCAATTGCGCCCACGAATTCCGAGCGTTACTTCGCGCTGATTCAAACGAAGGATCAAGGTGCGCTGTGGCGGTCGGATAACGCCGGTGAGAACTGGCAAGCGGTGAATTATCAGCGGCAACTAATCGGCCGTGCGGGATATTACATTCGAATCGCGGTTTCGACCGGGAACGACAACGAAGTGTATGTGTCCAACAGCAGTTTTCTCGAATCGCTCGATGGCGGCGAAATCTTCAGGGAAGTGCCTTGGGGCGGCGACAATCACGACATCTGGCTCGATCCGCTGAATCCCGATCGCTTTGTGATTACCGATGATGGCGGACTGAACATCACGACAGTACACGGGCGGGGATTTCATCGCGTGCAGTTGCCGATTGGGCAGATGTACCACGTTGCGGTGGACAATCAGATTCCTTACTACGTTTATACGAACATGCAGGATGGACCGAACATGCGCGGACCGAGCATCGCTCCACCCCTCGAATATGGCCGTGTGGTGGACACTGGCTGGGAAAGGCGGATGGGCGGATGCGAATCCGGTTTCACGCTGCCGGACCTGACGGACACGAACATCGTGTGGGCGAGTTGCTACGGAAACGAAGTGACGCGGTGGGACGCTCGGACGAAACGGGCACGGTCAGTAAGCCCGTGGATCCATACTTTGGATTCGCCGCCGAATGAGCTGAAGTACCGGTGCCATTGGACACCGCCATTGGCGATCGATCCGTTTGACCATAATGCGGTCTACTACGGGTGTCAGGTCATTTTCAAAACGACAAACGGCGGACAAAGCTGGTCAGTGATCAGTCCGGATTTGTCGACGCAGGACCCGACTCGCATCGTTTCCTCGGGCGGGATTGTCGGGGACAACCTTGGGCAGTTTTACGGCGAGGTAGTGTTCGCGATTGCGCC